>MDTD01002695.1_pt1 | contig 30430 bp, 32 predicted proteins | sample 811221 | NCBI WGS metagenome assembly MDTD01 (sample SAMN05326646, study PRJNA326480) | marine metagenome | isolation source: seawater | place: Pacific Ocean: South West | collected 2011 | reverse complement strand
CTCTTAGAGAAGAAGATTGGAAAGATTTTGAAGATAACCTTTACCCGCAAAAGCTATTATTTGATGAACCTTGGTTAAATTATTTAACCCAATATCCAAAGATTTGGTTAGATATGCCAAATACTTGGGAAAGGAGAAGGAAACAAAAATATAACGATTTACCTGATTCTATTGAAAAAGATGAGTATCCCAACTATTACCTAAGAAACTTTCACCACCAAACAGACGGATATTTATCTGATTTTTCTGCAAGTATTTATGATCTTCAAGTGGAAATATTATTTAATGGGACAGCAAACCCCATGAGAAGAAGAATTATCAAACCATTAAAAGAGGGGTTAGCAAAATTTAATGATCGTAAAAAAAATAGTATAAAGATTCTTGATATTGCTACTGGTTCTGGTAGAACATTAAAACAGTTAAGAGGTGCATTTACTAAAGAGAAATTAGTTGGTCTTGATTTATCAGATGCATATTTAAAAGAAGCAAGTAGGCATATTTCTGGCTTAGAAGGAGATTTAATTGAATTAATTAAAGGCAATGCAGAGAACCTTCCTTTTGATAATGAAAGTTTTCAGGCTATTTCTTGTGTTTATTTATTTCATGAGTTACCAAGAACTGTCAGAGAAAAAGTTTTAAAGGAAATTTTTAGAGTCCTAGAACCTGGAGGAACACTTGTTCTTGCAGATTCAATTCAAATTGTTGATTCTCCTAACTTTATTAGTATTATGGAAGGATTTTATAAGAATTTTCATGAACCTTTCTATTGTGATTATATAAAAGATGATATCGACTTAAAAATGAAAGATATCGGTTTCTCACATATAAAAAGTAATTCCCACTTCATGACAAAAGTTTGGTCTGCGATAAAATAAAAAAAAATAAATAAATGAAATCCTGGCCAAAAGAAGTTTTTTTATTAGTAAAAAATTTAAACGAAAAATTAAAAATCGATCATAATGATTGGCATAAGTTTAAAGGTAATAAAAATATAAGAGCAGCAGAGCTAATCTCCTCTGCTTTATGCCAATTAATAATAGGTAATAATGAAAAAGATACCATAGATTATTTGGAAGAAAGTATTAAATGGCTTAAAGGGATTAATGTTGATAAGCCTTGCCCTCATAAAAATTAATTTTTTTAAGTGCTAGTTGTAGTCTATTTCCTCTTGGACTCCATCTCACATCATCAAAACATTCATGAATTATAAATAAACCTCTTCCATTTATTGAGTCATTTCTTGAAGGGAGATTAAATTTTCTCTTAGTTATTTCTAAACCAGAACCTTGATCTTGAATCTGCCATACCAGCCAATTAGGTGTAATGTAGCGTCTAACCTTAATAATTTTAGTTGGATCCAAGTTGTTGCCATGTTTAGCAGCATTTACAAGTGCTTCATGAAGTCCTAATTTGATGAGATAGATATGTTTAGATTGATTTATTGGCTCAAGCAACAATTCAACAAAATTTGAAATTTGAAGAGTTGATTCTAAAATATATGTAGATGTGCCCTGAACTAAGGACATAATCATGTAAAAGTTAACTTTATTTTAACTTATCAATGGATCTCAAATCAAAGACAATTATCATGACGAGAAGCTATGGAAGGATGTCGTAGAAGTGAGTCCATTAATCTTACTCCCCTCAATTGATTTACTAAAGGCATATGACCATCAGGAGCTTCCAATGACCAGCAAAAAGCACCAGGGTATCTAGTCCATACTCCTTCATTCTTCCAACCAATTTTAGGCCATAATAAATCATATCTTTTACCTACTGATTTTAATAACTTAGCTTGGATTGAAAACCCAAATTTTCCTTGAGAGTAAATATTCCATAATCTATCAATACTTATTAAATCAATTCCAGAAATGTTTCTAACTTCGCTATAGAAAACATATCCTCTTTTCTCAGCAACTTTACCAGCTAATTTTCTTAAAATAGAACTAGTAATTCTATCCGCTTCCTCAAAATTTTGTTCAAGTAAATTCAACTGTAATTCATTGTAATTAATATCTTTATTTGAATCAGTCCAAACCCATTCATTGAAAGTTTTATTATCAAAAAATTTAGGTTTATGTTTTTTCAAAACTTGTAAAATCCAACCAGGAGCCCAGTCATCACTTTTTCTATCAAAGTTTAGAAACAATTCTTCACTTAGTTCAAAAAGAGAAATTGCAGATGATTCAATGTCTTTTACTAAAGCTTTTCTTTTACGTTGATTTGAATCTACAAATTTTCTAACTAAATTTAAAGTATCATCATTATTAATTTTTTTATCTTGCAAAGGCATTTTAATTTAAAAAGAAATAATAAATTTATTGATTAAACTTATGAATTTCAAAAATTTAAACATTAATAAATTCAGTCGGGAAAAAGGTGTTCTAATCGATGTTAGAAGCCCAGATGAATATTATAAAGGACACATGCCTAATTCAATAAATATTCCATTATTTAGCAATGATGAAAGAGCTTTTATAGGAAAAAAATACAAAAATGCTGGAAGAAAAAAGGCTGTGATTGAGGGTTTAAAGATCGTGGAAGGGAAATTTGATAATTTAGTTAACGAATTGATTAATGTAGAAGAGAAATATTTTGCGATCCCAGAGAATGCATTATTAAATCCCAAATATATAAAAATATATTGTGCTAGAGGAGGCATGAGATCTCATAGTATAAGCTGGCTGTTAAATAAATTTAAATACAAAACAATTAAATTGGATGGAGGTTATAAAAGTTATAGAAATTCTGTTTTAAATAATTTTAATGAGAAGAGGGGAATTATTGTAATAGGGGGTAAAACTGGTACAGGTAAAACAAATATACTTTTTACACTGAAAAAAATGAATTATCAAATAATTGATTTTGAGGCATTAGCAAACCATAGAGGCAGTTCATTTGGAGGTTTAGGTATGGGAGAACAACCAACAAATGAACAATTTGAAAATTTAATCTATCAGGAGCTAGAAAGTTTTGATAATTCAAAGCCAATATTTGTTGAGGCTGAGAGTGCAAATATAGGAAAATGTAGAATCCCAAATGGTTTATTCAATCAAATGCAAACAGCCAAAAGGATTGAAATTGTAAAAGATGATCGAGAAAGAATTAATGAATTAATAAAAACTTATAGTAATTATCCAAAAGACTCTCTTAAAGAGTCTGTATTGAGAATTACAAAGAGACTGGGACCACAAAGAACAAAAAAAGCCTTAGAAGCAATTGATCAAGAGAAATGGTCGGAGGTTTGTGAAGCTGTGCTTGAGTACTATGATAAATGTTATGATTACGAGCTCAAAAGCAAACAGAATGTAGTTACTTTGAGATTTTTTAAAAATGAAGAAGATCTCTTAAAAAGTATTTTGAAAAACTCTGAAATTTTCTAATAATTTCAAAGCCTTTTTTTTTTGTCTAGAATTAAAAGATATTTAAAAAAATTTTATGACACCAAACAAAGAGGCAAGGATACAATTTTATGATGGTGTCGATGAACCAGTCGTTCCTGAAATTAGACTTACTAGGAATAAAGATGGATCTACTGGCCAAGCTATTTTCATTTTTGAAAAACCTCAGGCTCTTTCTAAGCTTTCAAGTGGCGAGATATCCGGAATGAGGATGATAGATAATGAAGGTGAATTAATCACAAAAGAAGTTAAAGCAAGGTTTGTGGATGGTAGCCCGACCTTTATTGAAGCAATATTCTCTTGGAGAAATACAAATGACTTTGAAAGATTCATGAGATTTGCTAATAGTTATGCAAAAGCAAATGGTTTAGGATACTCTGAAAAAGAATAATTGAATTTTTAAAAATTGAGTAGTTCACTATTTTTTAAGATTTTAGTAGCAGGAATTTGTTTCTTATTATTTTGGAGTTTAAGAGATTTCTTTCTTCTTATAATTTGTTCATTAGTAATAGCAAATATAATTTGTAATTTATGCAAAAATATTCAAGACACTTTTAAATTGCCAAGACCAATAGCACTTTTTATTGTTCTTATTTTCTTATCATTTATATTTTTTGCTTCTGTAGTTCTAGTATTGCCTCCATTTATTAAAGAATTCAATGAAATTCTAATTGATATTCCAAATGCTCTAACAAGAATAAATGATATCGTGAACGCCAATCTAGAGAGAATTAATATATTCCTTTATGGAGATAATCAAAAGATAAATGATCTATATCAAATAACGAATGATTTTATGACGTTACCTGACGGCGCGACAATTGTTAAAGCCATTCAAGAAAGTTTTATTAATATTATTAATCTTGCAGGTAATCTTGGCTCTGGCTTAATAAGATTTATTTTCGTTTTAGTTGTAAGTCTGATGATATCGATAGAACCTAACTCATATAAAGAAGGTGTTTTAATAATAACTCCTAAATCATTAAGAAATAAATTCAGAAACATTATTGAAAAATCAGATATTGCTCTTTCTAATTGGATGTTTTCAATGGTTATAAGTTCATTATTTGTTGGAATCTTATCACTTATTGTTTTATCTATATTGGATATTAAATATTCAATTTCTAATGCAATATTAGCGATGGTTTTAAATATAATTCCAAATATTGGTCCAGTTATTAGTGCAGTATTTCCAATATCAATAGCATTATTAGATAACTTATGGAAGCCACTATTAGTATTAGGTTCTTATATCGTAATCCAGAATATTGAAAGTTATATAATAATGCCATCAATAATGAAAAAAAAAGCTAATCTTTTACCAGGATTAACTTTAATTTCTCAATTTGGATTCACTTTTATTTTTGGTCCATTGGGACTTATATTGTCTCTACCTTTAGCTTTAGTAATTCAAGTGATAATTAAAGAAACTATTAATAAGGATTAGTTATTAAACATATTTTTTCAAATTCCTATTTAGATAAGGCAGACTAAAAATCATAAAAAAAGATAATGGATGATTTAAGAAAGTAAAATAAAATGAATTAAAAGTGAAATGATCTAAAAGTATTTTTAAATCTGAAGATAAATCAATAAAAATAAAAATATTTAATAATATTATGTATTTATTTAATTTCATTAGAACCTAAATTATCATCTTTTAAAATTAATGATGGTGCAAGCAAAATACTTGAATAACTACCAATCAAAATCCCAAGAGCAAGAGCTATAGAGAACCAAAAAAGAGAATATGAACCAAATATAATTAGTGTAATTAATGGTAATAGAGTTGTAAGACTTGTAAATAAGGTCCGCCTAAATGATTCATTTACTGACAATTCAATTATTCTATTAAAATCTTTATCAGGAAAATTTTTTGTATTTTCTCGAACTCTATCAAAAATAATAACTGTATCATTTACTGAGTAACCTGCAATAGTTAAAAGCGCTACTGCAAATAAACTATTAACTTCTACAGAGAAAATTATACCCAACCAGGAGAAAATTCCAAAAACGATAACTAGATCATGAAATAATGCTGAAATTGCCAACAAAGAAAACTTTCTATCAAACCTTATAGATATATATATAGTAATTGCTATTAATGAAAGGATTAATGATATAGCTCCATTTACCAATAAATCTCTACCTAGTTTAGGCCCTATTGATCTTGATATCTTTTTTTGAAAATCAATTGGTCCAACTATTTGATCAATATTTTTTATTAAATTCTCAGACTGTTCAATACTAAGAAAAGGACTACGTATTGAAATCAAACTATTTTCATTTTGAATTTGAATTCTAATATTATTTACTAATGTTTTATTATTTGTTATTAATTTTAATTTTTCTGATATTTCATCTGAGGTAATTTCAGAACAATTCCCATTACAAATCCTTTCGAGCCTTATTTCATTTCCACCTATAAAATCCATACCTAAATTTATTGGCTTATTTATTACAGGATAAAAACATGAAAGAATTATTCCCAAAAGGCTAAAAATTATAAGTGTTGTAGAAAAAAACCAAATCTTTTTTTTTATTTTTATTAGTTTTATAAAATTCATTTTATTCTTAATTAAATTTTTTTATTACTACTTTGGGCAATATTATTAATATTGACCAAATAAAGTTTCTTTTGTCTCATATATTGATAACTTGTTAAAAACTTCAGTAATGTTTTTGAACAATTTAAAGATGTAAATAAGCTCATCAATACTCCTATTCCTAATGTGGCTGCAAAACCTTTTACAATACTTGTTCCAATTAAAAAAAGAATAAAGCAACTTATAAGAGTGGTAAAATGTCCATCAATAATTGATGAATTAGCTTTTTGAAATCCTTTGTCAATTGAGCGAATCAATGTATTTCCGTTTCTTAATTCATCTATAATCCTCTCAAAAATTAAAATATTTGCATCAACGGCCATTCCAAGACTTAATATTAATCCCGCAATTCCTGGGAGTGTAATTGTCACTGGTATTAAAGAATAAATAGCTAAGTTAAACAAACCATAAATAATCAAAGAAATCACAGATATCAAACCAAGAATTCGATAATTTATAATCATGAAAAGACCTACAAATAATAGTCCCAGAATAGCTGCATAATAACTCTTAATTATATTTCTATTACCAAGCAGAGGTCCAATAGAATTTGATTCAATAATTTTAATTGGCAAAGGTAATGCACCTCCTCTGAGCTGAACTTCTAACTCTCTAGCTTCTTCAGCATTAAAATTGCCACTAATTGTGGCTGCTCCTCCAGTAATGCCTGTTTTAGCTAATTGATTACCTACACTAGCTTCACTAATCGATTCTCCATCTAAAACTATTGATAAAAGTTTTTGTGTTCCTGCAATTGATTTTGTCAAATTAGCAAATTTATCACCACCTTCGCTACTAAATGATAATAAAACTTCCCAATTATTATTATTTTGTTCTTGTCTTCTACCTGCACTTATTAAATCTTTTCCTGTTAAATCAGTTTTAGTGAACAAATTTGCAATCTGAGTATTAATGTATTTTCTTGTATTAATTAATTTTATAAAATAATCAATTTCATTAGATTTAAAATTTAAATCATCTTCAATTTCTTTAAGAGAATTTTCTAATTTAATTTTGAGATTGTTATCTAAGATTCTTCTTTTACTTGTTTCATTATAAGAATCTATTAAATTGTTTATTTGCAATCTTTGGAATTGAAGTTTTTTTAATTCGTTAAAAGTATCTTCTGATTGAGTTCTGAATTCAAGTAAAGCAGTTTTGCCTATTACTCTAGATGCGGCAAGAGGGTCTTGTTCTCCAGGCAATTCGAGTATTAATTGATTAGAACCTAATGTTTGTAAATTAGATTCTGAAACACCAAGATTATTTACGCGTTTATCTAATACAGCCTTAACAGATTCTAATTCTTCCTTAGTAACTTTACTTTCAGTTTTAACCAATTGAAGAGTTAATTGAGATCCTCCTCTCAAATCCAAACCTAATTGGAAAGGATAATTAATTAATAAAAAAATTGATAAAGCAATAAGAAAAATTATAAAGAAAAGCCAACCTTGCCTTTTTTTCATAATCTAGATACTCCCATTAACTAATTCTTCAATTTTTTGAACAATTTGATGTGGTTGAATTATTGTTAAATTTTCTAAATTACCATTATATGGAGTTGGAATATCTTGGCTTGATAATCTAACAGGACGATAATCAAGATCATCAAAACATTCTTCTGTAATTAATGAAATTAATTCAGCTGCTATGCCCCCAGTCTTCATGCACTCTTCTACAATAAGAACCTTATTTGTTTTTTTGATAGATTTCTTTATGGTGTTCATATCAAAAGGTTTAAGGCTAATTAAATCAATTAATTCAACATCAATTTTTTTATTTTCCAATTGTTCAATAGCTTTCAAGCAGTGATGTCTCATTCTTGAATATGTTAGTACTGTAATATCACTTCCCTCCTTTACTAAATCAGCTTGATCAAGAGCACAAGTATAATCACCTTTTGGCAGTTCTTCTGACAAATTATATAAAAGCACATGTTCAAAGAATAAAACTGGATTATCGTCTCTTATGGCTGCTTTCATAAGGCCTTTAGCATTTGTTGGAGTACTACAAGCCACAATTTTAATCCCAGGAACTGCATGAAAGTACGCTTCTAATCTTTGACTATGCTCTGCTCCAAGTTGTCTGCCAACTCCACCTGGTCCCCTTACAACAGCTGGAATCTTATAGTTACCACCGCTTGTATATCTGAGCATTCCCATATTATTTGAAATTTGATTAAAAGCTAAAAGCAAAAAACCCATATTCATCCCTTCAACAATAGGCCTTAAACCTGTCATAGCAGCTCCTACAGCCATTCCAGTAAAACTATTTTCAGCTATTGGAGTATCTAAAACTCTTAATTCTCCATATTTTTCAAATAAATCTTTAGTAACTTTATACGAACCGCCATAATGGCCAACATCTTCGCCCATGACACAAACAGTCTTATCAATAGCCATCTCTTCATCAATTGCCTCTTTTAAAGCATTAAATAATAATGTACTAGCCACTAGAAGATTTCCTTTAATAAACCTATATATAAATTTATACCATTAAGGTAGATTTATCCTCCTTCTGCAAAGGTTATAAGTAGTAATATTGATAAAAGCATACCTGGGGAAAGTAGAAGGATTAAAAGTCCTAGATCATGTAATGACATTTAAAAATCTATTTTTTTTATATTATTCCTTATTTAAATTTTTTTCTAAGAAAAAACTTCGAATAAATACAATAAATAAACCCAAGCCTATAAAAGCAAATGAAAATGTCGCTAAAAAAGCTAAACCAATAATCAAAGTATTAAAGCTTGCAGAGATATTCTGAACAACTTCAGATTCATTATTAGGTTTATGAATGGAAAAATAAATTGCTAAATTATTGCTAATTTTTAAAGATATTACAAAAAGTGAAAGACTAGTTATCGAGCCGACAAAAAAATTAATGGGGCCCTTTTCATTATTATTAGTACTTAAATCATTTTGTTTTAAATTTTTTTCTTGATTATTCATATAAATTCTAGATAAATGAAACACCTTGATTTAAAAAATTACAAACCCAGGAATTAAAACCATATTTGCGAAACAATTCTTTATTATCATCATATACTTTTTTAGCTTTCTCATAATTTTCAAATAATCCATAACACGATGGACCTGATCCACTCATTGAAACACATAAATTATCCTTAAGACTTGATAAAATAGAAAGAGCATCTATTACTGATTTATTTTCATTCTCAACAATTTTTTGTAAATCATTTTTAATTTTAAAACCACGGTAAAAATTCTGAACTTGCTCAAAACCTTTTAACTTTAAATCTTTTCTTCTTTTTTTAATATCTTCAATACTAGATATATAATTATGAGAATATTTAATAGAATATTTACTGTAAACTTCAGCAGTTGAAATAGAAATTTTTGGATCTTTCAAAAGAATTAAAGCTAAATCATTATCACATTTATATCCTTCAAGAATCTCTCCTCTTCCAAAACAGTATTGACTACCACCATTTATACAAAAAGGGACATCAGAACCTAATTGCATAGCTAATAAATGAAGAGTATTTAAATCTATCTGCAAATTCCATAGTTTATTTAAACCAACTAATGCGGCAGCAGCATTACTTGAGCCTCCTGCTAATCCAGCTCCAATAGGAATATTCTTTTGTAGGAAAATATTTGCTCCTAATTCTTCATTATTAGAATAATTTTTCAGAAGCAAAGCTGCTTTAATTATTAAATTATCATTATTAAGACTAAGCTCTTTATTATTAGAACTAAGTAATAGTTTTCCTTGAGTATTAAGATCAATTTCTAAATAATCAGCGAGATTAATACTTTTCATAATCATTGCTAACTCATGAAAACCATCTTTTCTTTTTCCTAGTACCTCCAAATGAAGATTTATTTTCGCAGGAGCCATTATTTTTATTTTTTTATCTTTAGCAAACAAAATACTTTATTTAATTAACAATTACTTATTTTAATATAAGATTTGGCAATTCTTACCCATTCTGTAAGACAAAGATCTTGAGGCCTTAAATCAAAACTTACATCTGTCATTTCTTCCAAAATTAATATTTCATCATCAGATAAAATATCTTTGATAGTATTTCTTATTTTTTTTCTTCTCGCATTAAATGTAATTTTTAAAAATTTTTCTATAAATTTTTCAGTTTTCATATCTAATCTTGATTGAGTAGGAAGAGGATTAAATATTACTAATGAAGAATGTACTTTAGGAGGGGGATTAAAAGATGAAGGGGGAATATCACATATCTTCTCAACGTTTGAAATTAGCTTTATTCGTGTACTTAGAGCACTATTATTACTACTACCTTCTTTAGCAATTATTCTATCTGCAACTTCTTTTTGCATTAAGAATACTAATTTTTCTAGATTATATTTTGGTCTTTTCCCCAGTCCTCCTAAAAACATTTCTAAGATAGGACCAGTAATATTGTAAGGGATATTTGCAATGACTTTATTAAATTTATAATCAAAATTCCTCAAATCAATTGATAAGATATCATCCTGTTGTATAGAAAATTTGGCTACTTTAGAGAATCTATCTCTTAGAAATTCAATTAAATCTCTATCTAGTTCAACGGCATGCAGACCTTTAATTTCTGTATCTAATAATCTTTTAGTTAAAGCACCTTTCCCTGGTCCTATTTCCAAAACAAAATCATCTTTATTAAGGTCTGAATTATTTATTATTTTATCCAATACGTTTTGATTTATTAACCAATGTTGACCAAATCTCTTTTTTGGGAAGAAACTTTTCAATTTCATCAAAAATTTAAATAGAATAAAAAAACTTATTTATTTAAATTATACTAAATTCAACTATGATTCTTTCAAAGAAAAATTTTGATCAATTAAAGTCACTTTTAAACGAAGAAAATTCTTCTATATTAAAAAATAAAATTAATAGCCATAATTCTACCAACAATAATTTTTCAAAAGATAATTCATCTCATATCTCTGACCCCAATGAACTTTTTTATTCAATAATTGATAATACAAATAATCTTGAACAAACCACTTTAAGTAATTCAAAATTAAAAGAATGTGAGGCTAATTTCATTAAATCTAATTCATCCTTCAATTCAAATAGCCTTTCTCTTAGTCCAAAAAAAAATAAAGATAATTTACTTTCCAATGAAGATTTAATGTATGACGAATTTAATTATTTACTTGAAGAATAATATTTTTCAATCAATTTTTTATGTTGCAAACTAATAGACTATCAATAAATGCAATTGGTAAAATTAAAAAACCATGGATTTATGAAGGGATTAATCAATATCGAAAAAGATTACCAGATCTTGAAATTCATGAATTCAAAACCTTAAAAGTAAATAATCTTAAAATTTTTAAGCCAAACTATATCATTATTAGTCTTTCAGAAGAAGGTAAGGTTTTTAATTCTCAAGAATTTTCTTCTTTACTACTAAGTTTTGATAACAAAAGAATTTCTTTTCTTATTGGTGGCGAGAATGGATTATCTAATGAAATAAAATCTAAATCCGATTTATTGTTAAGCCTCTCTTGCTTCACTTTCCCTCACGAAATTGCACGATTAATTTTAATTGAACAAATTTATAGAGCAGTTTCCATAAGCCAAAACTCTCCTTATCACCGCTCATAAAATATTTTTAAGATTTTATAAAAAATAAATACAGAACCCACCAAACACGCCCAGCATGCATATAGTACATATATACTATATAATATACTGAATTTTGAATGAAGAAAGTAAAAATCCCCTTATTTGGAGATTGCATACCTGCGGGGTTCCCCTCTCCTGCAGATGATTATCAAGAGGATAATATAGATTTAAATGAATATTTAATAAGAAATCCATTTAGTACATTCTTCCTAAAAGTCAAGGGAGATTCGATGATAAATGCAGGAATTCAAGATCAAGATTTAATAATAGTAGATAAAAGCTTGACTGCCAAACCAGGAAATATTGTGATCGCGACTATAGATGGAGATTTTACAGTAAAAAGGTTAGAGAAGAAAAATGATGAATTATATTTAAAGGCAGAAAATGATAGTTATCCAGATTTTAGTTTCAATAACTATAGTGATATTCATATTTGGGGCGTTGTTATATGTTCAATACATAAATTTAAATAAATACTGAGAATGAAAGCGATAGCACTTATAGATGGGAATAATTTCTATGCTTCCTGCGAGCAAAGTATGAATCCATCATATAAAGACAAGCCACTAGTGATTTTATCCAATAATGACGGGTGCATTATTGCGAGAAGTTCGGAAGCTCGTACTTTAAGAATAAAGATGGGAGAACCTTATTTTAAAGTTAAAAACAGGTTAAAAGATCTAGGAGTAATAGTTTTAAGTTCAAATTATTCTCTTTATGGTGATATGAGCAGAAGATTAATGAATTTATTAAAAATATACTCCGAAAAAATAGAGATTTACTCTATTGACGAAGCATTTGTATCAATCAGTAGACATAATAAGAATGATTTATATCCATGGGCGAGAGGGTTAAGAGCCTTAATATATCAGAATTTAGGAATTACCATAACAATTGGAATTGCCGAAAATAAAATAAAAGCAAAATTAGCAAATAAATTAGCCAAAAAAAATAATCATTCTGCTGGAATATTTGATTTCGCCAAAGTAAATAACGAAAATTCTTATTTAGAAGAAATTAGCGTGGAGAATATTTGGGGAGTTGGAATTCAGACATCAAAATGGCTAAGAAGTAAAGGCATTAAGAACGCTAAAGAACTGAAGAATATGGATCAATATGAGCTTAAAAGAAAATTAGGAGTAGTAGGGCAACGGATACAATTGGAATTAAAAGGTTACAAATGTCTACCTTTAGAAGAGAGCACAAAAGGGAAAAAAGAGATTCGCGTTAGTAGAAGTTTTGGTCAGCCAATTACAAAATTAGAAGACCTTAAACAGGCCCTATCCCTTTATGCCATAAGAGCTGCAGAAAAAATGAGAAGTCAAAATTTACAAGCATCTGCAATTACTATATTTACCAGAACAAGCCATTTCTCAAGAGATCCTTATCAAAAAAGTATTCACAAAAAATTAGTTGAAGCCACCAACGATACATGTATTATTTTAAGAATAGTCATTGAACTAGCTAAGGAAATTTACCATCCTGAGTATAAATTATCTAAAGCTGGTGTTTTAATGCAGGAATTAAGTCACTGCAAATATTCTCAAATATCTATTAATAATTACTATTCTAACAATAGTTCAAAAAGTGAAGGAAGATTAATAGAAACAATAGACTCTCTGAATAAAAGGTTTAAAAAAGGTGCAATTACTTGGGGAATGGTAAGCAATTATCATGAATGGAGAATGAATAGAAGATTATTAAGTGGTACATCAATAACAAATGTTAAAAAGATTCCAACTATAATTATTTAAAATGATTAATGATGGAATTTATAATATTTTTAAGTAAATTAGATAAAGAAATAATAAAACTGATAAATAGAACTAATTATTCTATTGAGGAGAATACGGCATTATGTTTAATTGATAAGAAATTTGTAGGCTTTTATAAAAAATTAGAAAAAAAAATTGTTATCTGTACAGAAAACGCGAAAAGAACAGGTAATTATAAAACTGGTAAATTTCACAATAATAACGATAATCATAAAACTAAATTATTTATAAGAAGAGCATTAAGGCATGAGGCGACCCATATGGTTCAAGCATGTAATAATGGAAAATTAATTGGAGGAATAAAAAATATAAAGCAGAATAAAAAAATGGCACTACAAAAATCCTTAAGCTTAACTGGAAGTGTAAACAAAGAGATTGAGGCCTATAATATGGAAGACAAACCTAAATTAGTGATAAAAGCAATAAAAAAATATTGTCTATAAATTTTATGATTACAAATTAGTTGAAAGCATAATTACCACACCTTTGCTTATCCAGAGAAGAAATGTGCTGCCTTTCTAAATAGTAAAGATCTTGAAACTTTAAAGCATCCGAATTTAATTCTTTAAAAAGCTGATCAATTTCTGGAAAATTCTTTGAAGGATCAGAAGAATTACTTTCAACTAAAATAGAAATACAATTTTCTAGAGTATTCAATCTTTGAGAACTCCAGGATTCAATTAGATGTCTACAACGTTTCAATGATTTATACCTTTCCAAGAGTGATAAACATCCAAGCAAATTACTTTTTGGATCATTTAAAGTTGTGAGTAGTAATTCACTGGGATTAAAAAATGATCCAAGCCTGTCTAATACTTCAGGATGATTTGCAGAAATATAATCACTTAAAGTGGAAAGTAAATTAATCTCAATAAATAATTTATTTAACTGATTATCATCTTTAACTTTATTAAAATTGTTTGTGCCTAAAGCAATCTCTTCAATTTTAGAAATAGTACTCCAAATTATTTTATGATGTTCGAAAGAAAATCCTTCTATTTCTCTTTTAATTAATTCATCCCTTATAAAAATTCTTAGTTCAGGAGCATGTAAATAATAAAATAATATTTCTGATTCACTTTTTTCTTTTTGACTGATTTCATTTGGTTGCTCAAATTTATGAGATCTTCCATGCCATCTAAAACCTTTTATTTGATTTCTCAAATCCTCTTCAAATTTAATAGCCAGTCTTGCTTGTCCCATACTTAGTCTTTCAGAAACCTTCTGAAGATAATGAGTTCTAGTTGCAGATTGAGGCAATTTACTTAAAAATTTTACTAGAGATGAAACAACAAATTGAAAATCCTCAGCTTTAGAAATATCTTTATTTAAGAAAAGTTGATCAAGCTCCCAATCAATCCAGTAAATTGAATTATCGACTAGATTATAATATTCAGCAGCAGAATTACTAGTTAAAAATTCATCAGGATCTTTAAAACCCTTAATCTGTAAAATCTTAAGATTTATTTGTTGATAAAGAGATAAAGTTTCAACTTCTCGTATAATTCTTTTGCTGGCATGGATACCAGCGTTATCAGAATCAAAATTTATAACAATATTTTTACTGTCAGTACATCTACATAATTGAGATATTTGATATTTACTTAATGCTGTTCCTTGAGATGCAACACAATTATCAATCCCTTTTGAGTTTAAAGAAATAACATCAAAATTTCCCTCTACGACAATCGCCATATCCTTCTTCCTGATATTACTTGAAGCTTTATCAAAACCAAAAAGTATTTTACCTTTTTCAAAGACATCACTTTCAGGAGAATTAAGATACTTAGGTTCTGATCCATCTAAACTTCTTCCTGTAAAGCCAACAACACGACTTTGAGGATCAAGGATTGGAATAATAACTCTATTTCTGAATCTATCATAAACTTTGTTTTTGCCATCTTTAGAAATAACTAAACCCGAATTTATTAGTGAATCTTCTGTAAATTTTTCAACCTTAGTAAGATAATTATATAAATCAGTCCATGAATTAGGAGCATATCCTAATTCAAAATTCTCAATATTTTCTAAATTTAATTTTCTTTCATTTAATAGATAGTCAAGAGCATCTTTTCCCCTGGGAGTTTTTAATTGTGAATTAAACCAATTTTTAGATAATCTTAAAATCTTAAATAACTCTTCTCTTCTAGATAGTTCTCTTTGATATTCTTCTTGTTTTGAACCATCAATAGTTTTAATATCAATATTATTTTTTTTTGCTAATGATAAAACAACATCAGAGAAATTATTTCTAGTGAATTCCATCAAAAATTTAATTGAATTACCACCTGCTCCACAAGAAAAACAATAATAAAATTGCTTTTCTGGCGAAACTGTCATAGAAGGCTTACTATCATCATGAAATGGACATATCCCAACAAATTCTTTACCTCTTTTCTTTAAAACAATATGTTCAGATATAACATCAACAATATCTGCTTTCTCTTTGACTTCCTGTATCGTTTGTTGATGAATTAAGGGATTCATTTAAAAAGGATATTTACATTATTAAAAAAGATGTTTATGTTATAAATCATTATTTAATAAGAATCTACTTAAATTTACAAAACAAAAATCTTTGGATACATGAATACCATAAATATATTTTTCAAAAAAACTTTTGATAATGAATATTACCTAGTATTTGCTTCATTTTTTTTTAGTCTTATGACTGTTTGTGTAAAAAAAATTAATCACAATATTCCAATTTATGAATTGGTTTTTTTTAGATCAATTTTTAGTTTATTGATAACTTCGTTTATTTTAAGAAAAAAGAAAATTAATCCTTGGGGTAAAAATAAATTCCTATTAATAATTAGAGGTTTACTTGGAACTATTGCTTTAATTTGTATCTTTTACTCAATAAGGAATATGCCATTAAGTATCTCAACAGTTATTCAATATACTTATCCTATTTTTATATCAATTTTTGCTATATTTATTTTAGGTGAGCAAATATCTAAAAATATTTTCTTAGCATTAATTTTTGGATGGATAGGAATATTTATAATATTAAATCCAAATCAATTATCCCTATTAAAATCTGATATTAGAAATATTTCAATAATTATTGCTTTCTTAGGTGCAATCTGCACCTCTCTTGCATATATAACAGTTAAAAAACTTTCAAGATATGAAAATATATATGTGATAATAAAATACTTCCCTTTAATTTCAGTAATTATTCTTTCACCTATAGTTTTCCTAAATTGGGTAACACCTCAAATAAATGAAATTATTTGGATAATAGGGATAGGTTTATTTACACAAGCTGGACAAACTTTTTTAACTCTAGGCTTAAAAAATTTAAATGCATCAGTAGCCTCATCAATAAATTATTTACAAGTATTTTTTGGTTCAATATGGGGTATTTATATTTTTGGAGAAAAAATAACTATAAATTTTATTATTGGTTCGATTTTTGTATTATTAGGAACAATTATTACTACTAGCAAAAATCAAAGAACGGATTTAGAATTATAATTAATAGCAATAAAAATATGAAATTTCTTCTTTTAGCATTGATTAGTTTAATTCCTATACATCAGGCAAATGCTACAACTCCAAAGTCTGTGACTTGTACAAGAACTGAGTATAGAGAAGAATACATACCTGGGACTAAATCAAGTCCTGGATATGTAAAAAACTATGAGATAGATGTTGAGATTCCATGTAATGGTTCGAAAGTGCAAAAAATTGATACTAATGATTGCACCGAGGGTTCATTTATTGGAGGCATCTTAGGAGCAGGCATAGCTATGTCTAATTCAAAAGGAAAGGATAGATGGTGGGCAATACCTGCTGGTGGAACCGCTGGAGCTCTTATTGGTTGCCAAGTTGATGGAGGTTAATTGATAAGTTGGATAAAAGGAGAGATTATTACATCATGGCTTCAAAATAAAAAATTCTTTTTTTTAATTGATTGCCAAGGTTTAGGCTATGAGATTCAAGTTATTGAATCATTGCATAAAAATCTGGATAAAGGAACAATAGCACTGTGGATTAAACATGTAAAAAAGGAAGATTCTGACTCTTTTTTTGGATTTGAGAGAAAAGATGAAAGAGATTTTTTTAGAGATTTATTAAATATAAAAGGAATAGGACCTCAAATTGGAATGTCATTGTTGAATAAATTTACATTAAATGAAATCATTAAATCATTAGAAGAAAAAGACATGACATTAATAAATACAGTTCCTGGGATAGGACCAAAAATGTCAGAAAGGATATTCTTTGAACTTAAAAATAAATGCTTAATATTTGATAAAAATTTGAAAAATAATGAGAATACTACAAATTTTCTTTCCAATAATATAGAAGTGAAATTAATATTAGCTGATATTGATATGACTTTAAAATCGCTTAATTATTCTCTTAAAGAGAGAAAGGAGACAAGAAAGCATATTGTTGAAAACTTCATTAATAATGAATTTCTTATAGAAAATGATATTAAAAAAATTACTTTTGAAGACTTATTAAAAGAAGCTCTAGATTACTTAAAATAAAATCTAATAAATTTGTGTAGTAAAGTAGTATTATATAGATAAGTTAAATTGGATTATGTCTCTAGACACTGCAGAAAAACAGAAAGTTATTAATTCGCACCAAATTCATCCTACCGATACTGGATCTGTTGAGATTCAGGTCGCAATGTTATCAGAAAGGATATCAAAATTGAGTGATCATTTACAAAAGAATATTCATGATTACGCATCTAGGCAAGGCTTATTAAAGATGATTGGAAAGAGAAAAAGAATGCTTTCCTATATTAAAAGTAAAGATTTACAAAAGTATTCTGATTTAGTCAAGAAGATTGGAATAAGAGGATAACTAACATTAATGGCGAAGAAAAAATCAAAAAAAAATAACGTTTCAAAAAAACACTCTAGAGATTTAAACAATACTGCATTTAAAAATATTGAAAAAGTTATTCCTGAGAAAAAATTAAATAAAGCCTCTACAGGTATACCAAAATATGTTGCTGATCGGATGGCTAGAAGAATTTTCTTCACCGCTGGAATTCCGACAGTACTTGGGATGTCAGTTTTTGTTATAAGCTATATAATTGTTACCAGGAATATCGCGGAGGTCCCACCTTCATCAACTATTGCAATTTCTGCTTTATTTTTTTTGATAGGTTTAGGTGGTTTAAGTTATGGGATATTATCTGCAAGCTGGGATGAAAAACCTGGAAGTCTTTTAGGTATTGAAAATATACCTTTAAATATTCAAAGAGCAAAATCAGCTTTCAAACCAGCGTCACAAAATTTTGACAAAAAGATTTAATAAGATTAAACCAAAGATTTTAAATTCACCTCAAATGAATTTGATTTTAGAAGATTAGCAGCTGCATTAATATCACTTACACAAAACTGATCTCCAAATTTAACATAAGTTGTAGAATTACTTGATTTTACTGCAGCTAAAACTGGTGACTTAATTCCACATTTATCTTTATCTGCTTTAAATTGCACTAAACAATTCCTAATTTTATTTTGAACTCTAATATCAGAGGCTTGATAGGATTCAAGGCTAATAATAAGTAATTTTAAATTATCAATTTCTCTACAATCATCTATTATTAACTGAGTTTTATCGCTCCTTTTATCGATTGTACCCCACACTAAAAGTCTAGTATCTGTTAATAAGAATTCAGAAAGTCTTAAATATGTTTTAGGGAAAACTACTGCCTCGCAAGAACCTGAAAGATCCTCTATTTGAATAATAGCCATCCTATCGCCTTTCTTAGTAGTAATTTGCTTTAATTCAGGAATCATTCCAACAAGGCTTACCTTACTTCTATCTTTAAAATCTTCAAGATTTGAAATACTTATTGGAGAGATTAATTTTGCAGGCTTTGATAAATGTTTCAAAGGATGATCGGATAAATAAAAGCCTAAAAGCTGTTTTTCTAGTCTTAATTTATCAATGAGGGTATAATCCTCCACTTTATTTCTTTTATCTAATATGAGATCTAAACTATCTGACTCATTACCTGAGTCAAATAAATTTCCTTGTCCAGACAACCTATCACGATTTCTAGCTACGGCCCATTCTGTCACAGCTTCAAGATCTGCTAATAGTTGTGCTCTATTTTTATTTATTGAAAACTCATCAAGTGCACCACAATGAATCAAAGATTCAAGATTTCTTTTATTTAAAATATTTACCGGTAACCTATCGCATAGATTTGCAAGAGATTGGAAAGGTCCAAACTCTTTTCGATTGTCAATTATATTTCTTATTGCAGAATCACCTAAATTCTTAATCGCTGATAGTCCGAAGAGTATCTGATTACCTTTGATAGTAAAGTCATAGCCAGATAAATTTATACTTGGTGAAATAACTTCTATTCCAATAGCGTAACAATTAGAGATATAACGTTGCATCTTATCTGTTGAACCAGAGTTAACAGAGAGTAGAGAAGCCATATAAGCAACAGGAAAATGTGCCTTTAAAAATGCTGTTTGATACGTAACAGCTCCATAAGCTGTAGAGTGACTTTTGTTAAAACAATATTCTGCAAATAAAACCATTTGATCAAAAAGATCATTAGCAATTTTCTTATCTACACCCTTGTTTATCGATCCTTCAATAAAAATATTTCTATGTTTAACCATCTCTGAAACTTTTTTCTTTCCCATAGCTCTTCTAAGAAGATCTGCTTCCCCTAAAGAATAACCAGCTAGATCTTGAGCAATCTTCATAATTTGCTCTTGATAAACCATTATTCCATAAGTTTCTGTAAGTATTGATTCAATAAATGGATGTGGGAAATCAACTTTTTCTGCTCCGTTTTTCCTTTTTATAAACTTTGGGATTAGACCTGCATCTAATGGTCCAGGTCTATATAAAGCCAGAATTGATGATATATCTTCTAAAGAATTTGGTTTAAAATCTTTTACAACCTGCTTCATACCAGATGATTCCAATTGAAAGATACCCTCCAAATCTCCTCTACTTATAAGATCAAATGTTTTAATATCATTTTCTGGCAATCTATCTAAATTAATCTTTTCTCCAGTTGATGATTCTATAAGAGAAACAGTCTTATTAAGCATAGTAAGATTTTTTAATCCAAGAAAATCCATTTTTAATAGACCTAAAGATTCAATATCATCCATTGAATATTGTGTAATAATTTGACCTTCATTATTTCTTTGAAGAGGAACTAATTTATCTAAAGATTCAGATGATATAACAACTCCGGCAGCATGAACTCCATATGTTTTATTTGTACCTTCTATCCTAATTGCTAAATCTATCCATTTTTTAACATTGCCATCATTTTTATATTTCTCAAGAAATTCAGTTGATGGAGTATTTTTATCAATCATTTCATTAAGTTTAAATGGCTTACCTCTTACAACTGGAATTAGTTTTGCTAATTTATCTGCTTCTGAATAAGGGATATCTAATACTCTTGCAACATCTTTTAATACCGCTTTAGATGTCATCTTATTGAAAGTTATTATTTGGGCAACTTTATCTTCTCCATAACGATCAGTAACATAATCAATAACTTCATTCCTTCTATCAATACAAAAATCAGTATCTATATCAGGCATTGATTTTCTTGCAGGGTTTAGAAATCTTTCAAAAAGCAACCCATGCTTAACAGGATCAATATTAGTAATTTTAAGAGAATAAGCAACTAGTGAACCAGCCGCTGATCCTCTTCCTGGACCAACAGGAATAGAATTATCTCTAGCAAATTTGATATAGTCCCAAACGACAAGAAAATAATCAGGGAATCCCATATCATTTATAATTGTTAACTCAGTCTCCAACCTGCCTATATATATATTATCTATATCGTTTAATGAAGATTTACCAAGCCTTTTTTTTAAACCCTCTTGTGAAACTTCTCTTAAAAAATCAATAGCTTTTTGCCCCTCAAGAAGAGGGAATTTGGGCATCCGGTATTCACCAAATAATTCAAACTCCTCTACTTTATTAGCTACTTCATTTGTATTAGCAATAGCTTCTTTCACTAATTCAATTTCTATATGATCACCAAAAAGATTTAACATCTCTTTTTCATCTTTTATATATTCTGTTCCTGTATATCTCAACCTTTTTTGATCAGTTATTAATTTACCTGTTAAAACGCATAGTAGTGCATCGTGAGCTCCAACATCTTTACTAGAAATATAATGAGCATCATTTGTTGCTATAACTTTAATTCCAAGTTTTTTACTTAGTCTCATCATTTGTACATTAACAATCCTATCTTCCAAAGATCCATGATCCTGTATCTCTAAATAAAAATCTTCTCCAAATATATTTTGAAACCATTTAGCAGTAGTTTCAGCAATATCTAATCTCCCTTTTAATATTGCTTGAGGGATTTCTCCTCCTAGGCATGCTGTAGAAATAATTAAACCATCTTTATACTCCTCTAAGAGTCTTTTATCTATACAAGGCCGAGAAAAAATTCCTCTACCTCTCATACCATTTAAATGACTTAAAGTAGTTAACTTAACAAGATTTTTATAACCTGTTAAATTTTTAGCTAGAACAACTAAATGATATCTTTTTTCTTTTTTAGGTTGCGGGTCATCAATAGATCCATTTATAAGATACATTTCGTTACCAATAATTGGCTTAATATTGTATTTCTTACAATTTTTAACCAACTCTAGGACTCCATACATAACTCCATGATCAGTAAGTGCAATACTCTTCATCCCAAGAGAACTTGCTCTTTCAACTATCTTTGGAACTTGACTGGCTCCATCTAGTAAACTGTAATCACTATGGTTATGTAGAGGAACAAATCCCATTCTTTACTATATTCATATTTATAAGATAATTAAATTTATAAAAAGATCTACACTTAATAAAAGAAATTAATTTTTAATTCAAAATTTCATTAAAGGTTTATTTTTCATAACATTTGTATTTTTTTCAAATATATTAGCTGCATTTAAGATTTTCCCTTCCTGTAAAGCATCTCCAATAAGCTGTAAGCCAATTGGAAGTCCTCTTTTATCAAAACCACAAGGAATAGTTATTGCTGGAAGTCCTGCCAAATTCACTGGAACTGTCAAAAGGTCTGATAAATACATTGATAGTGGGTCATTTGAATAATCTCCCTTTAAAAACGCAGTAGTAGGACATGTAGGAGAAAGTAAAATATCAACTTTTTTAAAAGCATTATCAAAATCATTTTTTATTAAAGTTCTAACTTTTTGAGCTTTCTTATAGTAAGCATCACTATAACCAGCTGATAGAGCATATGTTCCAATTAAGATTCTTCTCTGAACTTCAATACCAAAACCTTCTGATCTACTTTTAGAAGTCATCTCTGAGAGATTATCACAATCTTCTGCTCTATATCCATACTTAACTCCATCATATCTGGCTAAATTTGCGGAGGCCTCAGAGGGCGCAATAACGTAATAAGTAGCAATTCCATCATTGAATCTTGGACAACTTACCTCTTGAATCTCTGCCCCAAAAGATTCAAATTTCTTAATACTATTCAAAACAGATATTTTTACCTCATTATCTAAACCTGGGTGTTCAATAAATTCTTTGATAATGCCAATCTTTAAACCTTTAATCGAATTATCAAGATTAGCCATGTAGTCAGGAACAGGAAAGTCTAAAGAAGTAGAATCATATGGATCTTTGCCTGAGATAGCATAGAGTATCTCTGCTGCGTCAGATACAGAATTAGTTATAGGGCCTATTTGATCAAGAGAACTAGCAAAAGCTATTAAGCCCCATCTGCTAACACGGCCATAAGTAGGTTTTAAACCTACAACTCCACAAAAAGAAGCAGGTTGTCTTATTGATCCACCTGTATCTGAGCCAATGGAGGCTATACATAACCCAGCAGCAACAGAAGCTGCACTTCCTCCTGAACTTCCTCCAGGAACTCTATTAATATCCCATGGATTAGATGTCACTCCAAATGCTGAAGTCTCAGTTGAGCTCCCCATTGCAAATTCATCAAGATTTGTTTTACCAATACATATCGCGCCTTGATCCCATAATCTTTTTGTAACTGATGACTCATATGGTGCTACAAAATTTTCAAGCATTTTGCTGGAGCAGGTGGTACGAATACCTTTAGTACAAAGATTATCTTTAATTGAAATTGGTAAACCTGCAAGAATTGGAAGTTTAGATTTTATTAAAAATTGCTCATCAATTTTTTCAGCTTGAGAAATTGCTTTCTCTTTTGTAATAGTGAGAAAAGCATTAATAGTAGGATTAATCTTCTCTATTTTCGATAAATATTGGATTACAACATCTTTTACAGTTAAATTTCCATTAATTAATTCATTTCGAAATGATTTAAAGTTCATATTAATAAAATTGTAACTTTTGAAAATTATATCTTCTCTATTGTTAAGGGTTCATTTTTTTTACACCTTAATAGACTATGAGAAATATTTGTTGAACCTTCTTCTGTTAAATCATTTAAGAAGGATTTTAAATTCTCATTTAAATTCCTCTTTGTTAAAAAAGGGCCAAACCAATATGTAACTTGGGGAGATTGAGTCTCAACCTTTGCCCACCAAGCCAAACCAAGTTTGTTTCCAAAATTTCTAAGCAATATACTTTGGTCTCATCGGACCATGGCAATTTGTTAAATTCTATACAATTTTTATATTATTTTTCAACTAAAGGTTTATTTAAATTGACTTATGTAAGGAAACAATGATAATTCTAGCCTTTTGACACATGAAGATTACTACTAAAGTGATTAAGAGAAATTGCAGCCGCAACAGAAGCATTTAAACTTGAGGTTTTTCCTTTCAAAGGTATTTTAAGTAAGTAATCGCAGTACCTTTGAGTGATAATAGATATTCCTTTACTTTCTGATCCAACAACCACAACAATTGGGGATTTCTCTTCAAAATTGAAAAGATTAATATTTGCTTTTTCTGTTAGGCCAACTACTAAAAATCCTACTTTTTTTAGTTCTTCCAAAGACCTATTTAAATTTATAACTCTGCAAATTGGAATATGTTCCAAAGCTCCAGCAGCAACTTTGGCTACGGTCCCCGTAATACCTGCCGACCTCCTTTGAGGGATGATTACTCCACTACATCCGAAAGCCTCTGCAGATCTAATTATCGCACCAACGTTATGAGGATCAGTAATTCCATCTAAGCAAACTATTACTTGGTGTAAATTTCTTTTTGATTGATTTATAAGCTTTTCTAGAGAGATAGTTTGAGAATAAGATAATTGCAAGGCAATTCCTTGATGAACTGCACCTTTAGTAAGTTGAGAGATTCTCGACCATGAAACCTCTTCGACAAGAACTCCTTTATTTTTTGCTTCTTTAAGCAACAAAAAAAATTTCTCTGATGAGCGATTTTCAGAGGTACACCAAATTCTATTAACTGGCCTGCCACTATCTAATGCTGCAATTACTGAATGTTTTCCCCAAATATAATCTTGAAGATCTTTTTCTTTATAATCTGTTTTATTTTTAAAAGAAATTTTATCTTTAAATTGAATTGAGCTCTTTAAATTGTTTTTCTTAGAATTATATTTATCATAAAAATTTTCCTCCTTTGATGAATTCCTTACATTAGAAAGATTATTTCTGCCAGATCTTTTCATAAATTTATTATCAGAATTTTCTTTATAATTTTTTTTTGGTTTGTTTTTCATAAATTTATTTACTCCTTTAATTCTAGATGGTTAAACAACATAGATAATCTTTTGGGATCTTTTAAAAATAGCCATCCAATTAAAGCTTCAAAACCGGTAGATTGAGCATAAATTACGGGTTCAATTGTTTTAGGAGACTTTCTAACTTTATTTCTAGATCTTCTTACAAGATCAATTTCAAATTGATTCAAAAAAGGTTCAATAAATTTCAATGACCTAACTTGTGAATCAGCCCTAACCTCTTCTACTACAGATAGATGCAAATCTTTTGCCTTCGCATGCATATTTTTAATATGCCTTAATCTTTGGTGTAATTCCCATACAGAATCTCCTAACCAAGCAAGTTGTATAACACCAATTTCATATGGAGTATTAGTTGGTTCAAGATTTTTTATCCAGTCAGTCAATTTTTTAATTTTTGTAATGCATCTTCTAAATTAGATTCAAGGTTTAGAAATTCTCCAAGACGAACTAATTTAATTGTTTGAACGACTCTAGAATTACCAATAACTGCAAAATTTAATTTTAAATTTTTACATTCTTTAGCTGTTTGAACAAGGGCACCTAGACCAGAAGAATCTAAAAAATCAATTTTTGTTAAATCAATAACAAATGAGAGGGGATTCTTTTCAAGATTACTTGTAACAAAAGTCTTAAATTGTTTTTCTGAAAAAGCATCTAACTGTCCTGTAAAAGTAAAAATAAGAATTTTTACTTTTATAGTGATGTTTCCCCTTAAAGAGACTGTTAGTCTTTGGAAGTCTTCTATGATTTAATCCTCCAAAAAATAATTTAATAATGTAATTATCAAATCAAAAGAATTCAAGATGTCAACATCTTTCTAACATTAGAGAAACAAATTCTTTAAATAAATAATCAGAATCATGAGGGCCAGGAGAAGCTTCTGGATGATATTGAACACTAAATATTGGTTTATTTATTACTTTTAAACCTGCAACAGTTTTATCGTTTAAATTGTAATAGGTTATGTCAACAACATCTTTAGGAATAGAATTTGCTTTTATTGCAAAACCATGATTTTGGCTAGTAATATCAACTTTATTATTATTACCACAAGGATGATTTAAACCTCTATGCCCAAAAGGAAGTTTATATGCCTTTCCACCTAAAGCTAATCCAAATATTTGATGACCTAAGCAAATCCCAAACATTGTAATCTCTCCAAAATCAATTAATCTTTTCGCTAAATCAATTCCTTCAGTGACAGCTGAGGGATCTCCAGGTCCATTTGAAAAAAAGACTCCATTAGGTTTATAAGATAATACTTTTTCAAAACTTGAATTTGAAGGCAAAACCGTAACATCACATCCGTAAAAAGAAAGTCTCTCTAAGATTGATTTTTTGATACCAAAATCAATTGCAACAACTTTTAATTTGTGTTTTGCATACTCAGATTGATTTCTTGGAAGAAACTTTTTTTTTGTTATTTGGTCTTTCCAATGGTATTCTTTTTTTGTAGAAACCTCTTTAGCCAAATTTAACCCATTCATAATTGGAGTTTTTGATATTAATTCAAGACAAGCCTCATTATCTATATTCTCAGTAGTTATAATTCCATTCATTGTTCCGTATTCTCTTAATACTTTTACTAAAGCTCTCGTATCAATACCATATAAACCAACTATATTATTATTTTCTAACCATTTATTTAAAGTTAATTCAGATCTCCAATTAGTTATATTATTAGAAAAATTCCTAACTATAATTCCTTTGGCAATTATATTGCTAGATTCTGAATCCTCAAAATTAATTCCAGTATTTCCAATTTCGGGATAAGTGAAAGTTAGAATTTGACCAAAATAACTTGGATCTGTCATAACTTCTTGATAACCAGTCATACCAGTATTAAATACGACTTCACCAATTACTTTACCTCTTGCTCCGAAGGAAAACCCCTTAAAAATCATTCCATTTTGAAGAATTAATTTTGCATCTTTTTTAAAAAGTTCCTGCATTTTATAAATTTAATTTTTTGAAGATAGGTAGTTGCTTAATTTAGAAAATTTCTCCCAAGGTAACCCTTCTCTCATCGAAGATATAGACGTTTCTATCCCTTTTTCAATATTATCTTCTAAACCTGCAGCCCAAAGAACCAATGCAGAATTTAAAGCGACAACATTTATTTGTGCTTCCTTACCTCTCCCATTTAAAACCGAAGATAGGATTTCTTCATTACTTTCATCCTCTGAAACTATAATTTCATCATTACGAAAATTATCATATTCATAGTCAGATATATTAATAATTGATTTATTTAACTTTCCTTTATCCAAAAATATCACTTTATTATTGCCTTCTAATGAAGCCTCATCTAACCCACCATATCCATAAATAACGATAGCTCTTTTCATTCCTAGCTTATTCAAAGCCTCGGCCATAGGTTCTAGTAAATCTTCAGAGGCTACACCTAATACTTGTGCATTTGGTCTTAGCGGATTTACAAGTGGCCCTAATTGATTAAAGACAGTTCTGATTCCAAGAGATTTCCGAACAGGTGCTAATTTAGCAAGTGATTTATGCCATGCGGGTGCAAAGAGGAAAGTAATCCCTAACTCATTGATAGCTTTTACAGTTTTTTCTAATGAAGCATTTAAATTTAGACCTAAATTTGATAAAACATCTGCAGAGCCTACTTTGCCACTAGCGCTTCTATTACCATGTTTAGCTACTTTTACTCCACATGATGAGGCTACAAATGCAACCGCTGTAGAAATATTAAAAGTATTAGCTCCGTCCCCACCCGTACCGCAAGTATCTACTAAAAAAAGGTCTGGTCTTATGATGGGTATTGAACAGGCCTTGAGAAGTTCTTCTGACATCGCCGCTAATTCAGTGCCAGTGGCACCTTTTGCTCTTAATCCAGCTAATAATGCTCCTGTTTGAGCAGGTATTATTTCATCATTAAGCCAAGAACGCATTAGTTGTCTTGATGTAAATTCATCTAAATCATTATGATTAAGTATTTCTTCAAGGATTTCTTTTGTTTCTTTTAATTTTGTCATTTAGTTTTATATGAATATATGAGATTAATTTGATGTGTCAAAACCAGAACCAATTAAATCTTTTGTAGGATTATTTGGACTAAAATTTTGTGACCAAATATTTCTGGTTTTTAAAAATAATGTTTCTTTTGAAATTTTCCAGAAATTGAGCGTTTTTGCTAGATCTTGTTTAATTTCCTCTTCTCCTGGGAAATTCTCATATCTATGAAATAATCTGGCTAAGTTTATTAAATCAATTTCTTCAGGATCAGTTTTTGTTATTAATGAATCTATAATATTCTTATCCAAATCATGAAGGGGATGGATTTGGTCATCTTCCATAGTAAAAACACTTATCTCTATAAAATTAGCTCACAAATTTAAAAATGAAACATTATCTTAATCATATTGGAAAAATTTAATGAACAAATCGAAAATTAATATAATTATTAAATACCTCAGGCCACATAAAAAAGAATTATTAGTTGGAATTATTGCTTTATTACTTGTAAATATTCTGAGTGTAGTAATTCCGCTAGAAGTAAAAAACATAATTGATCAGTTGCAAGAGGGGTTTTCTTCAAAATTTATTATCACCAAATCAGCTTGGCTTATCTTATTAGCAACAGTTATGGGAGCTATAAGACTTTTATCCAGACAAATTGTTTTTGGTATTGGAAGAAAAGTGGAAGTCAACATTAGACAAAAACTTTTTGATCATTTACTAATTCAAGATCCTGACTGGATTCAAAAAAGAGGAAGTGGAGATATCATTGCAAGAGCTACAAGTGATGTAGAAAATGTAAGGAGATTATTGGGATTTACTGTTTTGAGTCTTTGCAATATAGTTCTCGCTTATTCTCTTACGATTCCTTCGATGTTTTCTATTAATAGATTACTAACTATAACTTCATTATTAATATTTCCTTTTATATTATGCATTGTTGGATTATTTGGAGGGAGAATGGTAAATCAGAGGCGCATCCAACAAGAAGCATTATCCAAATTAAGTGATTTAATCCAAGAAGACTTGTCTGGAATAAGCGCTATTAAAATATATGCGCAAGAAAAATCAGAAAAAACGCAATTTAGTAAATTTAATAAAGCTTATCGTAATGCCGCAATTAATCTAGCAAGAACCGCGAGTACATTATTTCCATTATTACAAGGAATATCATCAATATCACTTCTATTACTATTAAGCTTAGGTACTTTTCAAATAGAAAAAGGTTTTATAAGTATTGGAGGATTAGTTGCTTTAATTCTTTATGTAGAAAGACTTGTTTTCCCTACTGCTCTATTGGGATTTACTCTAAACACATTTCAACTTGGGCAGGTCAGTCTTGATAGGATAGAAGAAATCTTTAAAAGTAAGCCTACAATAACCAATAGAAGAAAAAGTAAAAAAATAAAAGATAAATTAACAGGATTTATCGAGGCAAAAAATTTAAAATTTAAATATAGTGGAGCAAAATATAATGCATTAGATGGAATAAGCTTTAATATTTCACCAGGAGAACTAGTTGCAATAGTAGGCCCAGTTGGATGCGGCAAAACGACATTAGCTAAGTCTCTAGGTAGAACAATAGAAATATCTAAAAATCAATTATTTATAGATGATATAGATATAAAGGACATTAAATTAGATGATTTAAGGAAAAATATAGCTATTGTTCCTCAAGAAGCATTTCTATTCACTTCTACAATTTCAGAAAATCTTAAATTTGGTGAACCAAAGGCAACTTTAGAGGAGGTTAAAAATTCAGCTATTCAAGCAGGATTATCAGAAGATATTAATAATTTTCCTAAGGGTTTTGAAACAATAGTTGGTGAGAGAGGAATTACTTTAAGTGGAGGACAAAGACAAAGGACAGCTTTAGGGAGAGCATTGCTTATAAATTCTCCAATTTTTTTACTGGATGATGCATTAGCAAGTGTTGATAATAAAACAGCTGCTCTAATAATAAAAAAGATTAGAAAAAACAAAGAAAAAACAATCCTAATGATTAGCCATCAATTATCAGTAGCTGCATCTTGTGATCGTGTTTTAGTAATGGATAAAGGTAAAATTGTTCAGGAGGGTATACATAAGGAATTAATAAAAACAAATGGACTTTATAAAGATTTATGGGAAAGAGAATTGGCAGTTAGTAATATTTAGATTTTTGAAACTAAAAATAGTAATATATTTAGTCTTAAATACTAAAAATATTTATTAGGATTAAATAAAAATGAACTTTTTTAAGAAATTTCTAGATAAAGATGATCCCAAAAATATAACTCATCTACATAGAGTTTTAGGAACCAATATTCACAAAGACTTATTACTAGAAGAAGAAGAAATATTTTTTGGATGTGGTTGCTTTTGGGGAGCAGAAAAATGTTTTTGG
>MDTD01176699.1_pt1 | contig 30433 bp, 28 predicted proteins | sample 811221 | NCBI WGS metagenome assembly MDTD01 (sample SAMN05326646, study PRJNA326480) | marine metagenome | isolation source: seawater | place: Pacific Ocean: South West | collected 2011 | reverse complement strand
GAAGACGATCGACCGCAAGTCGCTCACGATCCAGAACATCGGCCCGCGCTCGCTGCCCGTGGAACGCCCGCCCCGCGAGGGCGATTACATCTTCACCCAGCCGACACGCATCAACCCGGTCGCGCTGGGGGCGTGGTCGGTCGTGCCCAATATGCACTTCTTCTGGCTACTGGACGCGGTCTCGCAGAACCGCACCATCCCCGCGAGCCACGTCGTTCGGATCGCTGTCTACAGCGTGATGCAGATCGGGGCCTTTCTGGCGCTGGCCGTGATCCTGTTCCAGAGGCGTGACGTCGGGTAGCGCCCTCTCTTTCGGCCCCCATCCGGGCGGGCCTGTCGGCTAGAATCACGCTCTGATCGCCCAGCGGACGATCTGTCCGATTGGCAAGACCAAAGTGCAGTTCAGCGCCGTGCGCGTTCGCGCCCAGAAGATGAAGGAGTCACATCATGGCAGAGGGTTCAAAGGGCAACACAGTCAAGATCGCGCTGGTCGTCGTGATCTTCGCCGCTGCGGGCGCGATTTTCTGGTACTCCACCAAGGGCAGCAGCACCCCGCCCCCCACCGCAGCCGACCGCGTCTCGGATGAGGTCCGCCAGCAGAACGAGGAATACCAGAAGCAGATCGAAGAGATGCCCGAAGAGGTCATCGGCGGCTCATAACGAGCCCCGCACGATCTGCTGTTCGATCAGCTGCCCCGCCAACCGGGGGGCGACATCAGACCATCGCCATACCGCGGACGGCTTCGTACACATCGGCCGTCCGCTTTGCTGCGCCATCCCAGGTCAGCCCGCGCAGCTCGAGCGGGCCGTGCTGGCGGAGCGTCTGACTCAGTGGCGGGTGGCGCAGGACCGCGATGATCTTGTTGGCCATCCCGTCGATGTCCCAGAAGTCGACCTTGAGCGCGTGCGTCAGGACCTCGCTCACGCCTGACTGCTTGCTGATGATCACGGGCACGTCGTTCTTCATCGCCTCGAGCGGTGCGATCCCGAAGGGCTCCGACACGCTCGGCATGACGTAGCAGTCGGCCATCTGGAACACACGGTCGACGTCCTTGCCGCGCAGAAAGCCCGTAAAGAGCACCTTGTGCCCGATGTTCAGCGCGGCGGCTTCTTCGATCATCCGCACCGCCATGTCGCCCGATCCCGCCACGACGAACTTCACGTCCTGGTACTTGTCGAGCACACGACGGGCCGCGCGCACGAAGTACTCGGGCCCCTTCTGCATCGTGATGCGTCCGAGGAAGAGCACGATTTTGTCCGTGCTGGCAATCGTCTGGCCCGCGCCGGGCTGGACGCGTTCATCGTCGATGCCGTTGTAGACAACTTCGATCTTGTCCGCCTCGACGCCGTAGCGCCGCGTGCAGATGGACTTGGTTAGCCGGCTCACCGCGATCAGGCGGTCGGCGGCGTGCATGCCCATGCGCTCGATGTCGTAGATCCGCTGGTTGACGTTCTCGCCCGAGCGGTCGAACTCCGTCGAGTGCACGTGCGCGACCAGCGGCTTGCCCGAAAGCTGGCTTGCCACCACACCCGCGGCGTAGGTCATCCAGTCGTGGGCATGGATCACGTCGAATGTCTCGACCTCAGCGAGAGCCGCGACGAACCGGGCGTAGCGGGCAGCGTCGCCCAGCATGTCCCCGCCGTAGTGGTCCTGCGAGGCCGCGACAAAGCCCTCGTCGCCCGAGACGTGCACCCCTGCCGAGGCCAGCGCCTGGCGCTGACGCCTGCTCATTTTGACGGCTCCGGGCGAAACCGTCGCGTCCGAGCCTTCCTGCAGCACCTCCAGCGAGCCCGGCGCGGAGGCGTCGAAATTCGCATACGGGCTCGTCGTCCCCGAGGGCACCGCGACAAACCGCGTATGCCGAAAGCCGGGGGCGGCTCCGGGTGTCGCGCCGGGCGCTGCTGAGTCGGGCTGTGCGCTCGCCAACTCGTCTGACGCTTCCGGCTCGCTCGAATGCTGCATCAGCTCGCTGCGTTCGGCGGCGGCCTTGGCGACTTTCTCGGTGATCGCGTTGGGCCCGACGATCCGCACGTGCTCGCTGGCCATCCCGTCCGCCGAACGGGGCAGGACGAAGAGGATCTCGTGCCCGAGTCGATCGAGCGCGCGCGTGAGCCCGTTGCAAGCCGTCCCGAGTCCGCCCGCGATAAAGGGCGGGAATTCCCAGCCCAGCATCAGCACCCGCATCAATCGCCCCAGTCAGTCAGTCAAAGAGAACCGCGTGATACCGGAAATGTATCAGTCTTCGTCGCCCTCGGCGTCCATGTCTCCGAGCTGCCTGAAGCATGCCTCGTACCCGAGCAGGAATTGAGACGCCCGCTCGCCCGCCTGCTCGGTATCCAGCCCCTCGATCGGGACGGGTGTCTCGAAGACAAACAGCATCGCGTCGTTCCGGAAGTGCCGGTACGTCGGCTCGTCGCCCTCGTACCCGAGCTCGGCCAGCTCCTCGTCGAGCAGCTCCTCGAGCTTGTCGCCCGTGTGCATCAGCGTCGACTCGATCGACTCGCTTTGCCAGCGGTCGGCCATGTCGAGCGAGACGACCAGCCCCCCATCCCGGGGCATCAGGCGGTAATGGGCCTCCTCGGCCGAGCCCTGAGCCTGACAGACGAGCCCGCCGTCCTGAGGCTGAACGCTCTGGAAGACCCCGGCCTTCTCGGCCCGGTCCTTGGCGATGGCGACGATCTGGTCCAGGCTGACCCCGGCTGTGCCCATTTCAATAGCTCCCTTGGGCCGCTCTGCGGGCCCGTTCGGGTGACTCTAGGTTGCCGGTGTTGACATGGCTTGCCCACAGGACTCGATTCATGGCAATGAATGCGTATACTTCCGCCCCACTGCCCGAGCGATCGGTCAGCGGGCCTCATGCCCAGGTGGCGGAATTGGCAGACGCGCTACCTTGAGGTGGTAGTCCTGGAAACAGGGTGGAGGTTCAAGTCCTCTCCTGGGCATTACTTTCTTCTTCCCCTTCAAACGCACTCCGCGCCAAACACAATCTCATCCCGGAAATTTCGACCCGTCCTGTCCGGAATCGGCGCGCACTCTGTGCATCGGCCCACCACTTCTGTGCCTCGCTCGCCCCCCTTTTGTTCCGATAAAGACCGCTTCAAGTTGAACGCCCACTCCAGATCAAGTCATCACCTTCACGGCTCGATCTGGTGATCGGCCCGGAGCTTCGCCAGCCCGTGGCCCAACGCGTGGGGAAGGCGAAACTCCGATCAAGGACTGACGATGGATCCTCAATACATCACACCGTTTATCAAGAGCATCCAGAATGTCTTCTCCACGATGCTGCGCATGCCCGTGACGATCAACCCGCCCACGATCAAGCAGGGCGCCTCGGCCGCGTACGACGTCTCGGGCATCATCGGGATGTCGGGCGACGTCGTCGGCTCGGTCGTGCTCAGCTTCCCGAAGGAAACCGCTCAGAAGCTCATCACGGCTTTCTGCGGCATGGAGTTCCCCGCGGATTCGCCCGACTTCGCCGACGCTGTGGGTGAACTGGTCAACATGATCTCCGGTTCGGCCAAGGGCATGTTCGTGGACAAGAACGTGTCGATCAGCTGCCCGAGCGTTGTGATCGGTCCGGGCCACCACATCAACACCCGCAGCGACACGCCCTGCGTCTGCATCCCGTGCTCGACGGATCAGGGTGATCTGTCGATCGAGATCGCCATTCGTGAGGCCGCCGTTGCTGCGGGCACCGGCTCAGACTCGAAGGTCGCCTGAGAGAGTTCATCACACGCACATCATCCGTTCCAGGAAATCCTGCCATGAAGATCATGCTTGTTGACGATTCAAAGACGATGCGTTCCATTCAGAAGTCCGTCCTCGGCCAGCTCGGCTACACCGAGATCGAGGAAGCCTGCGACGGCCAGGACGCGCTCAGCAAGGTCGGCGCGTTCGAGCCCGACCTCCTGCTTGTCGACTGGAACATGCCCAACATGGACGGCATCACGTTCGTCAAAACCTACCGCCAGACCAACAAGACCACGCCCATCATCATGGTCACCACCGAGAGCGAGAAGACCCGCGTGATCGAGGCGATCAAGGCCGGCGTAAACAACTACGTCGTCAAACCCTTCACGCCCGATGCGCTCAGCCAGCGCATCACCGAGACGCTCTCGAAGAAAGCCGCCTGACCTCGCGCTCTGTACGAGGACGGGAGCCGCCCGCCCATGACGACCCAAGACGACAACCTTATCTCGATCAGGCTCTCTTCGGACCGCCTCGAGGCGTCGCTTGTCATCATGCCGGGGATTGATAGGAATTACGTCAGCGCCGATGTCGCGCTGGCCAAAGCGCTCTCGCAGGCGATCCAGCCGGGCCCGAAACTCAACCAGAGCATCTCAGAAGCGATCAACGCGTTCGAATCGCACGATCTCGAGAGCTACGGCGAGTTCAGGTATCTCGTCGCCGAGGGTCAGCCCAGCGAAGAGGGTGTCGACGGGCGGTTCGTCCTCGAACCCGATCTCGAGGCGATCCACGAGCACAGCAAGAAACGCGTGATCGAGAACGAGCCTCCCGCAGAATCAGATTCGGCGGATGAAACTCTCGATCACCGCGAACGCTCAACGCTGATGGTCGTCAAGGCCGGCCAGCGTCTGGGTCAGGTCCAACGGGCAACCGACGGGATCGACGGCACGGACGTTTGCGGCAACACGATCCGCGCCAAAGCCGGCAAGCAGGCGCCCGTCACGTTCGACTCCCAAACCATCGAACTCCACGAGAACGGCGCGGTCATCGCAAAAATCGCGGGCCAGCTCGTGATCGAGCATAATTCCGTTCACATCAGCCCCTCGCTGATCATCAATGACTACGTCGATTACTCCACGGGCAACATCGATTTCCCGGGCAACATCGAGGTGCACCGGGGCATCCGCGACTGTTTCGAGGTCACCTCGGGCAAATCGATCAAGGTCATGGGCCTGGTCGAGGCCGCCGATCTCGTAGCCGCCCGAAATATCGAGCTGCCCGGCGGTATCTCGGGTCGGGAGAAGGGGACCCTGCGCGCGGGCCGCGACCTCATCGCTCACTATCTCAACGGAGCCGAATGCCGGGTCGGTCGCAACCTTGTCGTTGACAAGGAGATCTGTGACTGCGACATCTTCGTCATCGGGAACGTGCGTTCACCCTCGGCGACGATCATGGGAGGCCATCTCTCGGCGCTCGGCGCGTGCGAGTTCCAGCAGGTCGGGAGCGAAGCCGGTTCGCACACCGTGATCTCGCTCGGGCGCGCCGATGCACTCGACGAGCTTGTGCGCGACTCGCTGGGCCTCATCAAGAAACTGGCGGACAAAGCCGCCAAGGCCCACGCGCAGATGCAGGAGCTGCGCGACGACCCCGACGCCTCATCACTCAAGGCCGAGATGATGACCACGCTCCAGTTCGAGGCCGCCGAGGCGGAAGCCAAAATTGTGCCGATCAAGGACGCGCTCCAGGCGGCCTACACACTCATCAAAGACAACTGTGAGCCCGTGCTGACAGTGCAGGGCATGCTCTGCCAGGACACCGATGTCCGCGCCGGCGGCACCAGGGCTGTGTTCAAGCAGTGCCTCAAGGGCCCGATCGCGATCAAGCTCGATGAACAGGGCGAGATGATCTGCCTCGATCTGAACACAGGCGGGATCACGCCCGTGAAGAATCTGGCCACTCTCTCACCCGACCAGACCTCCTACCGCTTCCAGGACTTGTCCGCTGAGTTCCGAAAGTCCGCCTGAGGCTTCCCGCTGGACATCGCCCGCCTTGTGCCTCACAATCAGGTCGGTGATGACCCAAACCCACATCCTGTCGTGTCGTGTCCTGTTCGCTGCCGCCTCGCTTGCCGTCGGCCTGACATCGCTGCCAACGCAGGCCCAGGAATCGACGCCCGCAGCGAGCCAGCCCGAGGAAGGCCGGACCGCGACGATCATCCTGCACGACGGGCAGGTCATCACGGGCGTGCTCGTTGAAGAAACCGACGACGCGATCACACTCACGATCAACGGCATCCGGACCACCATCGAAACGCGCAAAATCCGTGAGTCCTACATCCAGCCCCCGATCGAGGATCGCTACAAGACCACCCGCGCCGCCATCGACGACGACGATGCCGAATCACTCATCCAGCTCGCTCGCTGGCTCATGGACAAGGGGCGGTACGACCTGGCGCTCATCGAGCTGAACGGCGTGCTCGACCACGAACCCTTCAATGACAGCGCCCGCTCGCTGCGTGTCCTCGCCGAGCAGAACATCAAGCTGCAGGAAAACCGTCTCGAGCCGGAAGATCGCGAGGACGAGGAGCAGGAGCGTCCCGAGCGGGCCGACGACACACCGAACTTCCCGCTGCTGTCGGCCGAGGACATCAACCTGATCCGGGTGTGGGAGATCAACGAGAAGAACCCGCCGCTGATCACGATCCCGCGCGAGACGATGGAAGCGGTGATCGAGAAGTACGCCGGGCATCCACGGATCCCGGACTCGGCCGCCGACCGGGCCGCGATCCTGGCCTGGGAGCCCGCCGAGCAGCTCAGGCTTCTGTTCGCCCTCCAGGCGCGGGAGTTCTACCACGAGGTCCGAGTCCACGAGGACCCGGCTGCGATCAAGATCTTCCGCGACCAGATCCACAAGACCTGGCTCCGCAACGCGTGCGCGACGACCCGCTGCCACGGCGGGACCGAGGCCGGGCGGCTCCAACTCGTCCGAGCCACCGCCAACACGCCCGAGGTGTACTACACAAACATGTACATTCTCGAGAATTATCGGACGGACGAGGGCTTCCCGCTGCTGGACTTCCAGAACCCATCCGACAGCCTGCTGCTGCAGATGTGCCTCCCGAGGCGGGAGACGAGCACCCCCCACCCGACCGTCCGGGGGTGGCGTCCGGTCTTCCGCTCGGACGACGACCGCAACTTCCGCCGAGCCGTCGACTGGATCGACGCTTTGTGGACTCCACGCCCGGACTACGAGATCGACTATGATCCCCCCAGTGCCATGGAGCCTGCCGACCCAGAGGTCGACGGGAGCCGGTGAGCAGCGCTTGCCGGCGGGCAGCCGACCGCAACCCCACCCAGGGTCGGCAACGAACCGAAACTGAGCCGACCCCCACGCGTCCGGAGATCCGTATGCCCCGCAGCCTGTCCCGCAACCGCAAGCCCTCTATCCGATACGCAGGGGCCCTGATCGCGGCTTCTCTGGCATTCGCCACCGGATGCCTCGAAGAAGATCAGGTCACGCCCGCACTGCGCGAGGCCTCCTCACGACTCGAAGCGCTCGGCGCTCCCGGCAGCGCCGTCCCGGGCGACGAGTTCCGCATGGCCGAGTACCGCGCCACGATCGGCATCCTCCGCCCGATCGCCAGCGAGGGCAGCGACGTCCAGAACGCCGCGGCTGCGCTCATGATCGCACGCGCGGAGATGGGGCTTGCCGAGATCCCCGCAGCCGAGCTGGCAGCGACCAACCAGCTTCTCTACGACCTCGCCGCCGACGCCAGGGGCGAGCTCGATTCATGGAACAAGCTCAACAGCCTCGCGGACACAGCCGCCTCGTTCAATCCTGAAGAAGAGCTGGCCAAGATCAACAGCAAGATCCAGCAGCGCGACACGGAGATCCAGGCCGAGCGTGAAGCGGCAGCCGCCGTGGAGAAGCGTGTGGCCGAGCTCGAGCAGCTTGCCGAGCAGGCTTCGCAGGCCGGTGGCGAGCTGCGTGTGCAGGAGACCGAGCTGCGCGATCGCGCCAACGCGCTCAACCCCGTTGAGGCGCAGCCCCTGCACGAGCAGGCCGCCCAGGTGCGCCGCGAAGCCGATGCGCTCGAGATGAAGGCCGAGCAGTTCATGGCTCAGGCCGACACGATCCGCCCGGAGATCACCGATCACGAGCTCGAGATCGATCGTCTGACGAAGCAGCGCGACCAGCTCGTGGCGAGCACGCAGCACTTGGCCGCCAAGGGTGTCGAAGGCCGCGAGGAAGCCAAGCAACTCCGTGCACAGGCCGCCGAAGCCGCCGAGCGGCTCGGCAAAGTCATCGGCGAGCTGGAATCGCTCCGCAGCGGCGACGCGGCGAGCAAGCTCGAAAACGCCAAGGCCGCTTATCAGGCGGCTCTCAGCTCCGCGGGCCGTGCCCGTTCGGGTGACCGCTCCGGCGCGTCGCTGGCGATCGCGGAGATTCAGCAGACGCTCGGCAACACGCTCGCCTCGCACGCTTCGGCTGCCGGCTTCGTGGCCGACATGCTGAACCAGGCCGCCAGCGCCCGCACGCCGCTGCCCAACGTCGGAACGATCCAGTCCGCATCCTCGGGCTACAGCAGCCACGCCGAGAGCGTCCGCGGTGAAGCGGTCGAGGCGCTCATCGCCGCCCGCGACGCCTTCGGCTCTGCGGGTGTCCGAGGCGAAGAAGCCGAGCGGATCGAGCGCGTCAGCGCGGACCTGAGCACGATGATCGAATCGCTCGGCGGCCCCGCAGCCGAGCCCGAGTTCGAAGAGCCCGCTCCGGAAGAGTCGTTCGAGGACGGGAGCGTCGAGAACGAACCCGCGGCGGAAGAAGAATCGGCACCCGTTGACGCCGAGGACCCCGACGCCGGCGAGGGCTGAGCAGGATCGGAAAGAGCCATGCCTGATACCAGCCGCGGAGATGGGCCCGAACTGCCCGAGGTGCAGATGCATCTGCACCGCCCCGGCGATGGTGGCATCGGTATCGTGACGAAAAACGAGATCTGCACCGCAAAGAAAGCCGCGGGCTTTGTGCGCCATCTCGAGATCGACGTCTCAAAGACCCGGCTGGCGGGCCAGTTCCGCAGCGGGCAGTCCTTTGGCGTCTGCCCGCCGGGCGTGGACGACAAGGGCCGACCTCACCAGCAGCGCCTCTACTCCATCGCCAGCCCATCGCGGGGCGAGGACGGGCAGGGCAACGTCCTCTCCACCACCGTCAAACGACTCATCGACGAGGACTGGGTCACCCACCGCCTCTATACGGGCCTGGCCAGCAACCACCTCTGCGATCTCGATGAAGGCGACGAGATCGAGATCTTCGGGCCTAACGGCAAACGCTTCCTCCTGCCGACCAGGCAGGACGACTACGACTACCTCTTCATCGCCACCGGCACGGGCATCGCGCCTTTCCGCGGCATGCTCATGGATCTCTACGAACACAAGCCCCCGCCCCGGTCGGCGACGCTCATCATGGGCACGCCCTACGCCACCGATCTCATGTACCACGACCAGTTCACGATGCTCGATCGCGAGAACCCGAGTTTCACGTACCTGACCGCGCTCAGCCGGGAACGCCAGAACGACTGCGATCAGGGCCTCTACGTGCAGGACCGCCTCCGGACCCACCGCGAGCAGATCGCCGACCTTCTGGCCCGCCCCACCACGCTCGTCTACATCTGCGGGCTGATCGGCATGGAGATGGGCATTTTCCAGCAGATGGCCCGGATGCTCCCGGAAGAGGCCCTCGCCCAGTACCTCCGTATCGACGAGGAGATCCGGGGCGATGTGGACGGCTGGACGCGGAAGATGCTCCACCGCAAGATCAAGCCGACCCGCAGAGTCTTCGTGGAGGTCTATTGAACGGGTCCGTTTGGGCCTCTGGATAGGGTGGCCCTATAGTGAGTGCCCGGCGGGAGAGCCCGCCCCAGACGCGGCAAGAACCCCGAACGCGAGCAGCAATGAAGGACGACCGATGATCAAGCGCCCGATGCGACCGATGTGTGCAGCCGCTATCGCCCTCTTGGCCGCCCTGCCCGCGATGGCTCAGCCCATCGAGCAGCGCGATCTCGACCGCCTCGTCTCGGACAATCTCAAGCAGATCCAGGCGGCACGCTCGTCGATCATCACCGCCATCAGCGATCCGGGCATGCCCGTCGGCAGCCGGCTCGAGGCCTCGGGCCAGCTCATCGATCCGGTCCGCTCCATGATCGAATCGGGCGATGAGAACCAGATCGTCAACGGCCTCATGATCGCCGGCAGCATCGTCACACCCGAGGCGATCGGCCTCATCGAGAGCGCCTACGCCAGCGAGACACAGGGCGTGCGATACGCCGCGATGCGGGCGCTCCGCACAACGCTCCGCATCCTGGGCGAGCAGCGGACCCCTTCGCTCCAGGCGCCGGAAGTGGCGCGTCAGGTCAAAGCCGCCGGCGAGATCCTGCGCAACGACCCCGACGCCTACGTCGCAGAGGGCGCCGCCCGCGCACTGGCCCAGGGGGCCAAGATGGGCAACGACCGCCTCGCCTCCTCGGCCGAAGCCGCGTTCACCGAGCTCGCACAGGGCGCCTCGGCCCGCCTGAAGAGCATCGACGAACTCTCTGAAGAGAAGCACGAGGGCGTGATCCGTATCGCGATGATGTCGACGTTCGAGCTTGGGCGCATCCTTCAGGGCGTCAACCGCCCGGGACCGGAAGCCGTGCGTGAAGCCGGGGCTTTGGCGGGCGATTCGCTCGCGTACGTCTACAAGCGGTTCCAGAACGCGGGTCGCCAGATCGGTTCGATCGACGCCGACCAGAAGCTCCCCCTGACGCAGCTTGTCGGGTCGTCGGAGACGCTGATCTACTACGCCCGCTCGGCGCTTGGTCAGTCGGCCCAGCAGACGCAGCTCCGCGCGAACTTCGAGGCCGGCAACGACCGCGACTTCAACCGCAACATCCTGAGCATCATCGGGGGCACCGGGATCCTGACCCAGCCGCCCTTCTCGCTGGAAGCGGACCGTTTCGTCGCCTCGGGCGGCTGATGCCTCGCCGCCGCCGATGTGCGGTATCCTCTTGGCATGCTGAAGCTGATCGTCCCCTTTGTCCTGCTGTTTGGCGCGATCTTCGCCGTCGTCGCCTCGGACCAGCCCGACCCGCCCGCGGACTTCACGTTCATCAACCGGGGTGATGTCACCACGCTCGATCCCCAGCGGATGAGCTGGATGCAGGACCTGCGCGTCGCGCGACTGCTCTTCGAGCCGCTCGTCCGTCTCGACGTCATGACCAAGGACTACCAGATCGTCCCGGGCGTCGCCGAGCGCTGGGACGTCAGCGAGGACTTCAAGGAGTACACCTTCCATCTCCGCGAGGACGCCAGGTGGTCCAACGGCCAGCCCGTCACCGCGCAGCAATTCGTCTACTCATGGAAACGGGCGCTGCTGCCCGAGACGGCCGCCGACTACACCGCGCTCTTCCAGAACATCGACGGCGCCAAGGACTTCTTCGTGTGGCGCTCCGAGCAGACACGCCAGTACTCCATCCGCGCCCGCGACCTCACCGAAGAAGAGAAGCGGATCGAGTCGCAGAAACTCTGGGACGAGGCCTCGGCGTATTTCGACGAGCACGTCGCGCTCAAGGCTGTGGACGACCGCACGCTGACGATGCGCCTCGAAGCCTCGACGCCCTACTGGCTCGACCTCTGCGCGTTCATCGTCTTCGCTCCGGTCTACGAGCCCCTGGTGAGCCAGTACGAGCAGATCGACCCCGACACGGGCATGGTCAAGCTCAGGCTGGGGTGGACCAAGCCGCCGCTCTTGATCGGCAACGGGCCGTTCGTGCTCGAGAGCTGGCGTTTCAAGCGGGGGCTGTTCCTCCGCGCCAACCCCGAGTGGTGGGCCAAGGACACGCTCGACATCGAGACCATCTCGATCCCGTCCGTCGAGGACTCCAACTCGCAGGTGCTCGCGTTCGAGTCCGGTGCGGTCCAGTGGGTCAGCGACGTGAACGCCGACTACCGCATCCAGATGCTCGCCGACAAGCGGGCCTTCTACGACGAAAACCGCGAGCAGTACGAAGAACTCAAGGCGCAGGGGCTCGACGCCTTCGCCATCGACGCGGCCCTGCCCGACGACCCGCGCAAGAACGTCCACGCGCTGGCGGCCTTCGGAACGTACTGGTACAACTTCAACTGCAAGCCCACGCTCGCCGACGGGCGCGAGAACCCCTTCCACGACGCCCGCGTCCGGCGGGCGTTTGCCATGTGCATCGACAAGCAGCGCATCTGCGACGACGTCATGCGCATCGGCACGCCCGTGGCCCGCAACATGTTCCCCCCCGGCGCGATCGCGGGGTACACCTCGCCCAAGGGCCTCAAGTGCATCTCCGACGCCAAAACCCCCGCCGAGAAGCAGGCCATCATCGACGAGGCCAAGGCCCTCCTCGCCGAGGCCGGATACCCGAACCCCGCCGAGATGCCCCGCATCGAGCTGCTCTTCAACTCCGACGGCGGGCACGGGCTCGTCGCCCAGCAGCTCGCCAAAGACTGGGAAGAATTCCTCGGCGTGCGAACCTTCCTCGCCCAGAAAGAGATCAAGGTCTACAAGGACGACCTCAAACGACAGAACTTCATGACCGGACGCGCCGGCTGGTTCGCCGACTACGCCGACCCGACCACCTTCCTCGACCTCAACCGCACGGGCGACGGCAACAACGACCGCGCCTACTCAAGCCCCGTCTACGACGGCCTCCTCGATCAGGCCAAGGAAGAGACCGACCCCGAGAAACGCATGGCACTCCTCGCCGAGGCCGAACGCATCATCATGGAAGAGGACCTCCCCCTCGTCCCGCTCTACTACTACGTCAACATCTATCTCTTCGATCCCGACGAGATCACCGGCATCAGCCTGCACCCCCGACTCCAGCAGGATCTCTTCAACGTCGACGTGCTGGGTGACGGCAAAGGCCGCGACGAGATCAAGCACATCCGCAACAAGGAACTCAACTGATGCTGGGCCTCATCCTCCGCCGCCTCATCCAGCTCCCCGTCATCATCCTGGTGATCTACACCATCACGCTGACGCTGAGCTGGGCCATCCCGGGCAACCCTCTCGAGAAACCCGAGGGCCGCCAGCCCAGCGCCGAGGTCATCGAGGCGATGAAGCGTCAGTACAAGCTCGACAGCTTCCCCGCTTTCTACACCTCGTATCTCACCAGCGCCACGGGCCTCGACTATCTGGGCGATACGCTCAATGGCAAGCGCGCCCGCGAGCGCGAGCAGGCCGAGGCCGCGGGCGTCGCGCCCCCCACCACCTATGTCTTCAACCTCGGCCCGTCGCTCCAGTACAACGACTGGAACGTCAACGAGATTGTCGCCGACGCGCTGCCCGTCTCGGTCGTGCTGGGTCTGACAGCGATCCTCATCGCGCTGGTCATCGGGATCACCGCGGGCGTCATCGGCGCGGTCAAGCCTAACTCGTTCGCCGATCTCGCCACGCTCATGGTCGCGCTCATCGGCATCAGCCTGCCCAGCTTCGTCGTGGGCACGCTCCTTCTGCTCGTGTTCGCCGTGATCTTCCCGATCTTCCCCGTGGGCGGCTGGGGCAAGCTCTCGGGCCTCGTCCTGCCCGCAACCACGCTCAGCCTCCCGTTCGCCGCCTACATCGCGCGCCTCACACGCATGGGCATGATCGACGCGCTCACCGCCGACTACATCCGCACCGCACGCGCCAAGGGGCTCGGCGAGATGACTGTGCTCCTCAAGCACGCACTCAAGAACGCCTTCTTGCCCGTGCTCAGCTACCTCGGACCGGCGACCGCCTACGCCATGACCGGCAGCTTCGTCATCGAAAAAGTCTTCTCGATCCCGGGCCTGGGTCAGCACTTCGTCAACGGCGTCCTCAACAAGGATCTCTTCCTCATCATGGGCGTGGTCCTCATCTTCGCCACGATGCTCGTGCTGTTCAATCTGGCGGTGGACGTGCTGTACCGGTGGGTGGATCCGAGGATTAGCTAGGGCTTTTTTCGATCAAGTGCCCAAGTGACTCACGGATTGCATCTGCATGCTGGAAGAGATCGTTTGGCCCCTCCACTCTGATCCGAGTCTCGGATTTACTCGAGTCGAATACCCCAAGGTATTTCGTCTTGCCATTGAACCAGAGACGGCAAATCGGTTTCCGATTGTTGTTGTCAAGAAGAATGCCGAAATAGGACCTCACGTCGCGCGGCGTCACCCTGCTGGGCTCAACCATATCCCTGAGGATCGCCTTCACCGCAAAGAGACCCTCAATTTCCTCTTCTGTCGTATTGATCTCGTCTTCCGCATCACTCGATTCGGTTTTGTTGTCATCATGGATAGCCGCAACATCAACAGTAATCGCATTCTTGTCTAGAGCTGCCCGCAATCGTGCATCAACAGCTTCGGACACATAGCCTCGCAGTGACGATTTCACGATTGGTCGGAACCGATCTAGTACGCGCTGATTCAACTGGCCGTCATAGATGGGTCTTACAAAGTACCGCACGATGTCATCGTCAGGGTCCTCAATGACCTTCTCGAAGTGTGTCTTGACTTTTGCGGCATAAGTCAGGTCTTCTGCAGCAGCCAGTAGTGCTTCAAGGTCGTAAGTGGACTTCGCCAACTTTGATAGCTGTTCGACGGCAGCCTTCTTGAGACTCACCAGATTCAATGTTAGAAACGGCTTCTCATCAAGCCGATTAGGAGCTACCAGATCAGAGTACAGCCTGTAGATGATGCCATCGGTCAATACCGCGATTCTGGCAGGTGTCACGCTGAAGTATCTGTAGAGCTGTGAGCCGTAATTATCTAACTTCGCCCCATGAGGTTTACATTCAACCAAAATGACGGGCTCGCCACCTACACAGATTGCGTAGTCGATCTTTTCACCTTTTTTGATCCCTACGTCGGCTGTAAACTCGGGGATCACTTCGCTTGGATTAAAGACGTCATAGCCAAGCGCCTGAATGAAAGGCATAACAAGAGCTGTCTTTGTCGCTTCCTCGGTGTCAACTCGTGACACGAGATCTACCGCACGCTCACCCAACGACACAAGACGATCAAAGATTTCCATGCAATCACCCTCTCAGAACTGAGTGATGCAAGTATATCGCATTATTCGTGGCTTAGGGCAGGACTAGGGATGTCGAGAATCGCGAGAGGTGTCTAGTGCGACACTTCCTCAAAGCTCGCCCCAGACTCAACCCCCATACTCACAAACTGCCCCACCTCAAAGTCCGAGGCCTTCTGCCTCGGATCCGTCGGCACGCAGTGGATCGGGACGCCAGTGTTCACCACCACGGCGTCGCCTTCGATCGCCACGATCGAGCCCTGCACGCGGCGCGGGCGGCCGAAGACCGGGTCGATGAACCTGCCGCCGGTCGCGCAGGTGTCGATGCGCTTGGCGCGGGCGCGGATGGCGCCCACGATCGTCTTGCCGGGCTTTGCCGTGATCTCCCCCACCGGCTCCAGATGCACGCGGTAGCTGGTGTTCGGGAAGCTGATGACCGCGAACGCGGGCTTGGTGGCTGTCGCGGGCAGGACCTCTTCGAGGACGCCGCGGGCCAGTTTCGGATCGATCTTCGTCGTGGGTGCGGGGTGAATCATGGTGCCAGAGGATAGCCCAAAGAGCCGCGGGCGTAAGCACGCGGGCCCGGGTGTCGTGCCCCGTCAGGCGTCCGCGTGCTCACGCACGCGGCTCTTTCCAAAGGACAGAAAGTTCGCCAGCATCTGGGGCCCCTCGAGCGTCATGAAGCTCTCGGGGTGGAACTGCAGCCCCTCGATCGGCTGCTTCGACGCGTCCGCCCAGACCCGTCGCAGGCCCATGACCACACGCCGCGTCCCGCCGTTGCCGTCGTCCTCGTCGGTCCAGGCGCTGACCTCCCAGCCGTTGCCCTCCGAATCGACCCCGGTGGGGATCGTCTCCGGATAGACCACGAGCGAGTGGTAGCGCATCGCCTCGAACGGATTGGACAGCCCGGCGAAAACGCCCTTGCCGTCGTGGTGGACGGGGCTTGTCTTGCCGTGGACCGCGACCGCGTGCCTGCCCACGGTCATGCCATGGAGCGCGCCCATGCACTGGTGCCCGAGGCAAACGCCCAGGATGGGAACCTTGCCGGCAAAGTGAGCGATGACCTCGCTCGAGACCCCCGCTTCCTTGGGCGTGCATGGGCCGGGCGAGATGACGATGTGCGTCGGCCCTCGTCCGCCATCCAGCTTCTCGATCTCTTGGGGCTTGATCTTGTCGTTGCGCACGACCATGAGATCCTGCCCGGGCTCGAGCGTCGGATCGATCTCGCCCAGGCGCTGGACCAGGTTCCAGGTGAAGCTGTCGTAATTGTCGATGAGCAGGATCACGCCGGCATAGTAGCTCACGCCGCGCACACCGCCGAATCCCGAAAGCCGGATGTCGAAAGCCGAGTGCCGGCTCAGGCCGCCTCGCGCCCCTCATCGAAGCCGGTATCGAGATCCTTGCCGAAGGCCTCCGGCCCGATCTCGCTCAGACGCTCGACGCCGAAGTCGTTCAGCACCGTGCCCGCGACGCCGTCACGCGTGACGAGGAAGAACTCGTCCGTGATCGGGTAAGGCAAACGGGTGTAGTCCTGCACGACGCGTCGGTGCAACCGCTGAAGAAAGGGCGTGGGCCCGGCCGAGAGGGCGACGAACATGTCCCGCGCGGGGATCGCCACCAGGAAATCAGGGCCGAGCCTGCTCGAAAGCGCGTGGTGCAGCCCGCCCAGCAGCACGCGGGCGGCGTCGTAGCCGTCCTGCTCGCCGATGATCGCGGCCTGCCCGCCCTCTTTGGACTCGACAAACTGCATGTCCAGCTCGGGCGTGTAGCTGTTGAGGTTCTCACGCGCAATCGCTTCGAGTTCGTCGGCCGTCACGCCCCAGCGGATCATCTGCTCGGTCGTGATGCTGACCGTCATGTTGGGCATGTCCATGACGAACACGATCACCGTGCCGTTGACGAAAGGGACGTGCGCCACAAGCTCACGCGAGAGGTGCTCGAAGATCGATTCGGGCTGAATCCTCGGCATGATGCGGTCTTTGATCAGCTCGAACCCGAGGTCGGTCTGGTCGAGCGAATCGTCGGCGAACAACTGTTCCAAATAGTGCTCGACGATCTCGCGCCCCCGGACACGGTCGTGCGAGACCATGCGAAAGAGGTTGTCCAGATCAAGACGACGACCGTCGACGAGCAGCTCGCTCGACCCGATCAGCTTGACCGCGAAATCGGGCTGGAGCTCGCGGAGCATCTCCGCAACCTTGGCCGCAAAAGCATCCAATTCCCGTGGCATCTGCGCCATGAGCAGTCCCTTCCCGAAGCCGATCCGGCCAGTAGCCGGCACGGTGATCCCCTCGCTGCAATCCGGGAATCACATCGACCACCAGAGGCCCAGCCTGAGCCGCAGGGGGCCGACCGACGCACACCTGAACAGGTGGTTTCTTCACAAGACCATCCTGAGTGGTCCCACCGATCGGGGAGGGCATTTGGTCACCCCGCCCGTAAACCCCGATGGAATCGTGGTTTGGGCATGTCACTCAGGAAGAACCCCGTCATATTGCGCGAGAATCGGCGTTCGCTTGCTGGCACGTCCGATTTGGCTAGAATCCTGCCTTGCACCGGGCCGCGGGGTGGTCTCGCCCCGGGGGTGTGCAGGGACGGAGAATTACGCGTGACAGAGCAGGACATCGAAGCAAAGGTGATCGACATCGTGGCCGAGCAACTCGGCGCTGATAAAGCCAAGATCACCCGTGACACAAGCTTTGTTGAGGACCTCAACGCCGACAGCCTCGACACCGTCGAGCTGGTCATGGAGTTCGAGGACGCCTTTGAGACTTCCATTCCCGATGACCAGGCCGAGAAGATCAAGACCGTCGGCCAGGCGATCGAGTTCATCAAGGGCGCACAGGGCACCGATTGATCGCCGCCCCCTGCGTGCTTTCCTGATCCGGGATCCGGAGGCGGCTGCGTTGCCGCCTTTTTTGTGGGCCTTGCCGGGAATCGAACCCTCGCTCGGCCTTGCGTGTGGAGCTGCTTTCCATGAGTGAGAATCGCCGAGTCGTGATCACCGGCGTCGGGGCCGTGACCAACCTTGGTCAGGACGCACCGTCGACGTGGAGTGCCATGCGCGAAGGCCGCAGCGGCATCTCGCACGTGACCGACCCCGCGTTCGACCAGTACGAAGGCTGGACCGTCCGCATCGCCGGTGCCATCAAGGACTGGAACCCCGAGCAGTTCATTGACAAACGGGAGCTCCGCCGCCTCGATCGGTGCACGCAGCTCGGCATGGTCGCCGCTCAGGAAGCCATCGAAGCCTCGGGGCTCGATATGTCCAAGGAAGACCCCGTCCGCTGCGGCGTGGTGGTCGGATCGGGCGTGGGCGGCATCTCCACCATCGAGCAGAACGTCACCACGCTCAACTCCAAAGGCCCGGACCGGATCAACCCGTTCACCGTGCCCCGCCTGATGGTCAACGCGGTCGCGGGCAACATCTCGATCAAGCACAACCTCCAGGGCCCCGCTTCGGCGCACGCCACCGCCTGCGCCAGCTCCGGGCACGCCATGGGCGACGCGATGCGCTACATCCAGCGCGGCGACGCCGACGTCATGATCGCCGGCGGCTCGGAAGCCGCGTGCACCCCGCTCTGCCTGGGCGCGTTCATGACCATGAAGGCTCTGAGCACACGCAACGACGACCCAGAGGGCGCCAGCCGACCCTTTGACGCCGACCGCGACGGGTTCCTCCTCGCCGAGGGAGCCGCTATCTGCGTCCTCGAGAGCGAGGAGCACGCCAAGGCACGCGGGGCCACCATCCTCGGTGAACTCGTCGGCTTCGGGAACTCCTGCGACGCGAGCCACATCACGGCTCCCAACGCCGAGGGACGCGGCGCCAAACGCTCCATGGAGTGGGCGCTCAAGGACGCCGGCCTGAACCCGGAAGAGATCGACTACGTCAACGCCCACGGCACATCGACGCCCCTGGGCGACTCGGCCGAGGTCGCAGCCGCCATCTCGCTCTTCGGCGATCACGCACGCAAGTCTGCCGGCGGGAAGCTTCTGATGAGCTCCACGAAGTCCATGCACGGGCACACGCTCGGCGCTTCGGGCGCGGTCGAGACCATCGCCTGCCTCCACGCCGTCCGCGAGGGCATCATCGCCCCCACTATCAACCTCCACAACCCGGGGACGAAGCGTGAGGACGGCTCCGTCGAGCCCTTCGACATGAACCTCGTCGCCAACGAGGCCCGTGAGCGTCCGATCCGATACGCCATGAACAACACATTCGGCTTCGGCGGGCACAACGTCACCCTCATCATCGCCCGCTACGACGGCTAACCGGGCCCGGACCCGATTCGAATGGCCCCTTTCCCGCAGAACCCGGGCCCGTCCTGCCGATATGCGTGCAGCCATGGCGAAAAAGCTGGATGCCATCCTGAAGCTTGAGGTGCCCCTCATCGTCCGCGTGGGACGCCGGAGTATGCGCCTCAAGGAAATCGCCGAGCTCACCCCGGGCCGGATCCTGGAGCTCAACAAGCCCGCCGACGACGAGCTCGACCTGCTCGTCAACAACGTTCCGATCGGACAGGGACAGGCCGTGAAGGTGGGTGAGAACTTCGGCGTGTCCATCTCCTTTATCGGGGATGTCAAAGCCCGCATCGAGGCCCTGGGCGGTGCGCCGGTGGTGGCGACCACCCCAGAGAGCGATGCCGAGCTGGACGACAGCGAGGCCGCCGCCCTCGCGGAACAGTTTCTGGCGGGCTGATCCCCCGGATCGGGCACAACCGCCCCCCCTGACCGACCGATACCCTCGTGAGGCGCGATGGAGCGCCCACGGACCGCCCAGAGCAAGGACGAACCTTCCATGCCCCGCGACATCCCCGTCGGCAACGGCTCGCTGTTGATCAACTTCGACAGCACCTACCGCATCCGCGATATTTACTTCCCCTGCGTGGGCCAGCCCAACCACACACAGGGCCATATCCAGCGCTTCGGCGTCTGGGTCGATGGGCAGTTCGCCTGGATCGAGGAAACGGGCTGGAAGCGCACGCTCCGCTACAAGCCCGACACACTCGTCACCGAGGTCTCGCTCGTCCATAAGGAATTCGGGATCGAGCTCGTCTGCAACGACGCGGTCGACCACACCGAGCCCATCTACTTCCGCAAGACCACCGTCCGCGACCTCATGGGCAAGGACCGCGACGTCCGCATCTTCTTCCACCACGATCTCTCGATCGGCGGCAACCCCGTCGGCGACACCGCCAACTACGACCCCACCACCAACTCCGTCGTCTTCTACAAGGACGGCTTCTACTTCCTCGTCAACGCCTGCGACCAGCACAAGTGCGGCATCGACCACTGGGCCATCGGGTCCAAGCGTGTCGGTGGCGCCGAGGGCACCTGGCGCGACGCCGAGGACGGGCACCTCGGACGCAACACCATCGCCCAGGGCTCGGTCGACGCTACCATCGGATTCAACCTCCACGTCCCCGCGGGCGGCGAGAGCTACGTCACCAACTGGTTCGCCTGCGGACGCAGCTACGACGACGTCAAGAACCTCAACCGCCTCATCTGGGACACCAGCGCCGAGCGCATGATCTATCAGACCGAGGCGTACTGGAAAACCTGGGTCCACAAGGAACGCATCGACACCAGCCCGCTGCCCGAGTCCGTCGAGGACATGTACTACCGCTCGGCGCTCATCCTGCGCACACAGGTCGACAACGGCGGCGCGATCATCGCTGCCAACGACACCGACATCGCCCAGTTCGGCGGCGACCACTACTCCTACTGCTGGCCCCGCGACGGCGCACTCTGCGCGTACTCGCTCATCCTCACCGGGCAGAGCGAGCTCTCACGCCAGTTCTTCCGCTTCTCGGCAAGCGTGATCAACAAGGAAGGCTTCTTCCTCCACAAGTACAACCCCTCGGGCTCGCTCGCCTCGAGCTGGCATCCGTGGACACTCGAAGGCCAGAAGATCCTGCCCATCCAGCAGGACGAGACGGCCCTGGTCGTCTGGGCCCTGCGCCAGCACTTCGAGACCTTCCGTGACGTCGAGTTCATCAAGAGCGTCTACGAGGAGCTGATCGTCCGTCCGGCCGACTGGATGTGCAGCTACCGCGACGCCAACGGCATCCCGAAGCAGTCGTGGGATCTCTGGGAAGAACGCCGGGGCGTGCACACGTTCACGGTCGCCAGCACCATCGGTGCGCTCAAGGCCGCGGCCGAGTTCTGCAAGGACTTCGGCGAGCCCGACCGCGCCGCCAAGTACACCGAGGCGGCCGAGCGGATGACCTTCGCGTTCATGAAGCACTTCTGGCACGAGCCGGCGGGGCGCTTTGCACGCCGGGCCGTGCCCCAGGAAGACGGCTCATACCGCCTCGACCTCGTCGCCGACGCCTCGAACTACGCGCTCTTTGCCATCGGCGGGCTCGACCCCGATGACCCGAAGATCGCCAGCGACCAGAAGGCCACGCGCGATCTGCTCTCCGTCCGCACGGAGATCGGCGGCGTCGCCCGCTACCAGAACGACTACTACCACCAGATCGAATCGAGCAAGCTCGATATCGTCCCGGGCAACCCGTGGGTGATCTGCACGCTCTGGCAGGCGCAGTACATCATCTCACGCGCCAAGACGAAGGCCGACCTGACCGAAGCGCTCGACCTGATCAACTGGTGCACCTACCGCCAACTGCCCTCGGGCGTGCTCGCCGAGCAGTTCCACCCGTACACGGGCGCGCCGATCTCGGTCAGCCCGCTCACGTGGAGCCACGCGACGGTCATGATCGTCGTCAGCGAGTATCTCAACAAGCTCAAGGAGCTCGAGAACATCGGCACGGGCACGCCCCACCCGACGTACACCGGCATCGCCACGGCTCACTAACGCAACAGGCCCCGCGCCATGTAGACCCCCGCGGCCGCGCACGCCACGAGGATCCCCATCACGACCCAGAACCCGTAGGGGTGCCCCACCAGCGGCAGCCCGCCCGTGTTCATACCCCAGATCGCCGCGATCATGTTCGCCGGCAGGAACACCGCCGCGATCACGGTCAGGCGCAGGCTGATCCGGGCCATCCGTTCGTTCTCGATCAGGCTCAGTTCGTCGTGCACCGCCTTGGTGCGGTCGCGCATCTCGTCCAGATGATCGACGATCCGCGCCAGCCCCACCGCCGAGTCGTGGATCGCCTGACGCACGTGGTCACCCGCCCAGTGCGGGAGCTTCGACTCGGCGAGCGTCAGCGCTTCGCGTTGCGGCGACAAGTATCGGCGGATGATCACGATCTTGCGCCGCAGGTCCGCGATCCGACCGCGGATCGCTCCCAGGTCGCGCCGCTGCTCGTCCTCCTCATACTCGGAAAGCTCGTCGTCCATCTCGTTGAGCACGGGCTGCATGCGCTCGATGAGCGACTCGTTGATCCCCATCAGCACGTCCACCGACTCCCAGGGCCCGCTGCCCCGCAGGAGCGCCTGCCGCCGATCGTCGACCGACATGATCCGGCGACGACGCGTGGTGATCACGCGGTTCTCGTCGATCCAGAGACGCACCGAGACCATGTCCTCAGGGTCGGCGTCCTGGTTGAAGTTGATGCCTCGCAGCACGAACAGCAGCCCCTCGGGCGAATCGCCCGTCGCGGGGTAGTAGGAGAACCGCGGGCGCGGGTCGTCCTCAAGAAGCGCCCGGATCGCCGAATCGGGGAGGCGTGCGCCCGTCTCCACCCATTGGCGCGCTTTCGTGCCCGTGCGGTCGAGGTGAACCCAGATATCGCCGTGCTGCCTGTCCCCGAGCGGGTCGGCCTCTATCGCGTCCCAGTCGATGTCGTTGCCGCCGCCCTTGCCGTCGAGGCGATACGCCCCGATCAGCCCGCCGCGATTGGTTAACTCGCTCATCTTCTGAGCGCTGTTCTCCATCTCACCAGCCATCGGGGTAGCTCCCTCACTTGAGTTTCACAGCTCCGGTGCCCTTGCGGATCTCGCCCAGCACGCACACCGCCTCACCCTGCTTCTCGAGCTTGCGCTGCACCGCCTCGGCGAACGTCGGACGCACGATCAGCACGTACCCGATGCCCATGTTGAACACGCGGTCCATCTCGGCGTCTTCGACCTTGCCGTGCTTCTGGAGGAACTTGAAGACCGCGGGCACGTCCCACGCCTTGCGATTGAGCACCGCATCGACCTGCGGGTTCAGGACGCGCTCGATGTTCTGCGCGAGCCCGCCCCCGGTGATGTGCGCCATCCCGCTGATGATCTTCTTGACCTTGTATGCCCGCTGCACACGCACGATCGGCGCGGGATACAGCCTCGTCGGCGTGAGCAGCACCTTGCCGAGCGTTTGCTCCGGGTCGAGATCCTTGTACACCTTGTGCAGATCGAGCTTGGCGTGCGACACGACCTTGCGCACCAGACTGAAGCCGTTGGAGTGCAACCCGTCCGAGGCGAGCCCGAGCACCACATCCCCGGGCGCCACGCGCAGGGGGTCGGTCGCCTTCTTGAGTTCGACCACCCCCACCGCAAAGCCGGCCATGTCGAACTCACCCGGCGCGTACACGTCGGGCATCTCGGCCGTCTCGCCCCCGATGAGCGAGCAGTTCGAGTCCTTGCACGCGCCGGCGATGCCGTGCACCATCGCGCTCAGCATCTCGGGGATCACCTTGGGCACCGCGATGTAATCCAGAAAGAACAAGGGCTCGGCGCCCTGCACGATCAGGTCGTTGACGCTCATCGCGACGAGGTCGATCCCGATCGTCGAGTAGTCGTTCATCTCGGTGGCGAGCTTGAGCTTGGTGCCCACGCCGTCGCAGCAAGCGACCAGGACCGGGTCGACGTAGTTCTGCTTGAAGAGCTTCTGGTTGTAATCGAGCCGGAACAGCCCCGCGAACCCCCCCGGGTTCTGAATGACCCTGGGCCCGTGCGTCCGCCGGACCATGGCCCCGAGCCCGGAGATGAATGAGTCATACGTCTTAAGGTCCACCCCAGCGTCCGCGTAGGTAAGACCGGGCTTTTTGGGGCTCTGTCGCTTGGCCATGCGACAACAATAGCGTCGGAGCCTCGCGCGCAACGCCCGGACAGGCCGGTGGTTCTCACCCGGCCCGCTCTCTACAGTCTTCCTCAACCCGCATTTGAAGCAGGAGACCCAGCTTGAGCTACCAGTTCACCTCCGAGTCCGTGTCCATGGGCCACCCCGACAAGGTCGCCGACCAGATTTCTGACGCCGTTCTCGACGCGATGCTCGCGCAGGACCCCAATAGCCGTGTCGCCTGTGAGACCATGGTCTCCACCGGCATGGCGATCGTGGCAGGCGAGGTCCGCACCGAGGCCTACGTCGAGATACCCGACATTGTCCGCAGCACCATCGAGCGCATCGGCTACACCTCGGGCGACATGGCCTTCGACCACGTCTCCTGCGCCGTGCTCAGCTCCATCAAGGCCCAGAGCCCCGACATCGCCATGGGCGTCGACTCGGGCAGCAAGGGCGAGGAGGGCGCCGGCGACCAGGGCATGATGTTCGGCTTCGCCTGCACCGAGACCCCCGAATTCATGCCGCTGCCCATCCAGCTTGCGCACCAGCTCGTCGCCAAGCACGCCGAGGTCCGCCGCTCCAATGCCGTCGAGGGCCTGCGTCCCGACGCCAAGAGCCAGGTGACCTTCGAGTACGACGAAGACAACAAGCCGACCCGGCTCGACACCGTCGTCCTCTCGACCCAGCACGCGCCCAAGTGGAGCAACGACCAGAAGGGCCTGGCCGAGCAGGTCCTCGCGAACGTCATCAAGCCCGTTGTCGGCAACCTCTGGAACGACGACATCAAGGTGCACATCAACCCGACCGGCAAATTTGAGATCGGGGGCCCCCACGGCGACGTCGGGCTCACCGGACGCAAGATCATCGTCGATACCTACGGCGGACGCGGGCGTCACGGCGGCGGGGCCTTCAGCGGCAAGGACCCCACCAAGGTCGACCGCTCGGCCGCCTACATGGCCCGCTACATCGCCAAGAACGTCGTCGCCGCGGGCCTCGCCTCGCAGTGCGAGATCCAGCTCTCCTACGCCATCGGCGTCCCCCAGCCCACCAGCGTCCACGTCAACACCTTCGGCACCGAAGAAGCCGACCCCGTCAAGATCTCACACGCCATCCGCGAGGTCTTCAAGCTCACGCCCCGCGGCATCATCGACTCGCTCAAGCTCACCAACCCCATCTACGCACACACCGCCTACCACGGCCACTTCGGCCGTGAGCCGGGCAGCGTCGAGGTCGCGATGAACGACGGCTCGACCAAGTCCTTCGAGACCTTCACCTGGGAAAGGACCGACAAGGCCGACGCGCTCAAGTCCATCGTGGGCTGACTCGTTCCCTTGATTCAGTCTCGATAGAGATCTTTCGTTCTGATATATGAAGCGACCTCCGGGCAGACGACGCCTCGGAGGTCGCTTTCTTTCTGCACCCCCAGCGCCTCGCGCACAGCTGTCGCGCTGATCTCGAGGTGGTCCACCTCGCACCATGCGTCCACCAACCGGTCGCGCAGACTCGAGCCCGCAAGACGATCGGCCAGTTCCTGTTTCGTGCGCACGTCGCCCCGGTTGATCACCACGATCTCGGCGAGTTCCAAAATCCGCTCCGGCTCGCGCCAGCGGTCGAAGCTGATCGCCTGATCCGCGCCGACGAGAAACAGCAGCCGCCTCGCCTGGCCGACGAGTTGCCGTGCTCTCGCTAGCGTGGTGACCCAGTAGCTCGGCTCGCCCGAGGCCGCCCGATCGAGTTCGTCGGTCCAGACATCCGCCTTGGCGATCTCCGCGAAAGCGAGCCTGAGCATCGCAACCCGTTGCATGCCAGTGGCTTCCGGGCCGCCCTCTTTGTGAGGCGATCTGGCCGCGGGCACGAAGTACAGGAACGCCCCGGGGGCAACGATCTCCCGGGCCTGCCTTGGGAGCTCGGTGTGGGCCAGATGAGGCGGATCGAAGGTCCCGCCCACGAGCATCACGGGCGACGCGGAATCGAGGCCTGGCATGGGCGTGACGGGGGTTTGGGCCATTCGACAAGCCTACGCCGAGACACGGGCCGGATTGGGGCCCTACAGTCATGCCCACTGGATGGCCCCGTCGTCTAGTCTGGTCCAGGACACCAGGTTTTCATCCTGGTAACGCGGGTTCGAATCCCGCCGGGGTCACTTTCTTTCGCCCGCCGATCGCCTGCCGATTGCACGAGGTCGGCAGGCCCCTAACCACAACACAGCGCAGCAGCCGCCACGGGTCGGCCGCACGTCAACCCCGCGACGCCCCACGTCAATCCGTGTGCGCCTTCGCTATCCGTGTGATTATCGGAACAGAATCCCCCAGGAACCCGGGAGAATGGAGCGGAAGGGAATCGAACCCTCAACTTCCAGCTTGCAAAGCTGGCACTCTACCAATTGAGTTACCGCCCCGTTGGGAGCGGAGTGTAGGCCGCTTCTTGTCCGTTGCCCGATGATCCCTCTGCACCGACCTATACTCGCCCCGCGGGACCGGTCGCACTGCCTCCCGGAGGAACCAAATGCCTGTGAAATCGCTTTCTGTTCTCCTGCTGGCGGGCCTTGCTGCCCCGACCCTCGCTCAGAGCTTCGGCGACGACGAAGACGTCGGAATCCAGATCGCTCCCGAGAAGGAGATCCGGTTCTTCGCGACCGGCAGCGCCGACTTCTACACCGCCGCCCAGAGCCGGGGTCGATCAGGAGGTGAGCTCACTTCCGCCTCGATCGAAGCCGCCATCACCGCGGCCATCCCCGTCGATGAGCTGACCGACGCCACACTCACCTTCAGCCACTCCTCGACAGGCTACGACTTCGACCGCTTCGGCTCGTTCGGCGGCGGACGGACCGACCCCATCGACTACGGCATGCAGAACAGCCTGACCGGCACCATCACGCACACATTCGACCCGGAATGGTCCATCTTCGGCGGCGCCCGTCTGGCCAGCAGCGGCGAAGCCGGCGCCGACTTCGGTGACACGCTCACCTACGGCGGCTACGTGGGCCTGATGTACCACGTCCACCAGGACCTCTCGATCGGACTCGCTGTCAGCGGCTTCTCGCAGCTCGAGGACGACTTCACCTTCTTCCCCGTCCCCACCATCCGCTGGCAGATCGATGACTACTGGCGCTTCGTGCTCGGCGCGACCTCGGGCGCTGGCCGACCCGGGGCCGAGATCACCTACCACCTCAACGACGCCTGGGAAGTCGGCGGCAGCATCACCTTCGACTACAAACAGTTCAGGCTCGAAGAGGACAACAACCAGCTCCCCGACGGCGTCTTCGAGGACTGGTCCATCCCCCTCATGTTCATCACCACCTGGAAGCCCGAGCCCAACCTCACCGTCAGCGGCCGAATCGGCGCGATCGTCTACCGCGAGGTCAGCCTCCGCGACACCAATGAGGTCCGTCAGGGCGACGCGATCCTCGACCCCGCCTTCGGGATCGGGATCTCCGCCGAATACCGGTTCTGACCAAAAACAAACTGGGTCGACCCGCATCGGATCGACCCAGTCGGATAGTTCGAAGTCGTCTTTCATCACAGCAGCCGATCAGCTCACCTGATCGGCTGTTTCATTTTTGGTGCTCACCGGCCGCCGGCGGGCTGAGCGCTCGGAGCCTTGACAGGCTCGGGCCCGGTGCCACGCGGAGCGGCGTCCACAAGCTTCACGCTCTTGATCTTGGGCGGGTTCACCGGACGCTGCCCGTTGAGGGGCGTGTCGGCGATCTTGTTGATCACCTCCGCGCCCGAGATCGCCTGGCCGAAAGCCGTGTACCGGCCGTCGAGCGCCCGCGTCGCCTCGCGGCTCAGGCACACGAAGATCTGCGAACCGTTCGAGTTCGGATCGCCCGAACGCGCCATCGAGATCACGCCGAAATCGTGCGGCAGCTTGCTGTCCTCGAGATCGATCATGTACCCGGGCCCGCCCGAGCCCTCGCCCAGCGGATCGCCCGCCTGAATCACGAAGCGGTTGGGCTGCGTGACGATGCGGTGGAAGATGATGTCGGTGTAGAAGCCGCCATCACCGAGCTGCATGAAGTTCCACGCGGTATTCGGCGCGTGGTCCGGACGCATGCGGAAGAGGATGTCACCCTCGGTCGTGGTCATCAGCACGTTCTTCTCGACGTACGCGCGGTAACCCGTGAACGTGCGCGGGCTGGGTGTCCACGACAGGCTCCCGCTCCGCTGATCGAGCGCCGCGTAGGGCTGCGAGATCATCGGCTGGAGCACCACCGCCGGGCCGACCGGCTCCTCGCCCGTGTACAACTGGGCGTACAGCACGCCGCGCGAGCCCTTAGTTTCCCACAGCGAAGGGAAGAGCACCGCCAGATCGACCTGTCCCGGCTCGACCGATTCGACCGTCTCGAGCACCGCGTTCGACGCGTCGAGCAGCTTGACGCTGAGCGCCTCTTCGTTGCCATCGGGATTGGTGACGTGCACCGGGAACGCCCGCTCGATGCCGTAGTACGTCCGATCGGGCGAGATCTGCGACTGCGCGGGCCCACCCAGAAACGCCGCCGCAGCAGCAACGACAAACGAGACAACGGTTCGGCTTCTCATCAGCATGGGACTACTCCACTCTCCGAGGTGTGTTCTTGCCGGGACCAGTAGGGTAGACGCCCCGGGATAGGGCCATTCGACGGGATACTCTGCCGCCCTCGCACCTGCATGCTTACAAGGCCACCCCGGCTGTGATGCACCGGGCCGGATTCCGGGGTTGATTCAGTGGGTCTCAATCAGAGGGCTGATCAGTTGGAGCCGCTGCTGCCGCCCGAGCTGACAAACCCGTCAAGCTCGGCCCAGACGCGATCCGTCGAGGCGGGCGAGCTCAGCGAGAGCAGCGACATGACGTCGTCGTCCAGCTCGCCGAACCAGAAGACCGCCAGATCCGCGCGGAGCACGTTCATCCCGCTGTCGTGGTTCAGATCCTTCTCGGAGCGGATCGAGTCCGACACAATCGCCGATCGTCTCGGCGTGATCATGAACAGCCTTCGATCCCCGTTGGGCCCTTCGCCGCGGTACTGGAAGTTGCCGACGATGTTCGAGTCAGACCTGTTCCACGCGGCTACCTGCTCGCTGTGGCGGAAACGACCCTGGTGCGACGGGCAGTAGAAAATGCCCGGCGTCTCGAGGTAATCCTCGTTGTACAGATGGCCCAGGCCGTCCCACTGCGCCGACGGTTGGTTGTCGGTGTTGACACGCGACGCGAACAGCGAGGTCGAGGCGATCCGCAAGCGGTTTGTCTCTGCGGGCAACCGGCCCAGATTGATATTGGTAAACGTCGTCGAGGGAAGCAAGCCCTTGTTGTCGTCGGCGAACATCGTGATGCCGAGACCAACCTGGCGGATGTTCGAACTGCACACGACGCGGCGTGTGGTCTCCTTCACCACCGCCAGCGAAGGAAGCATGATCCCGACAAGCACAGCGATCACCACGAGCGTGACGAGCACGTCGATCAGCGTAAAGGCTGACGATCGGCGGTCAGCCTTGAACGAATGGGACGAGTTGGCCCATGACCGTTGGATTGTCATCACTCCCCGTACGAGCCCCCGCGAGGGCGTTTCCAGTCCCAAGTTTATGGGAAATTCGCAGTTCGCACAACCGGTACTAATCCCTATCGGCCCCTTCTTGTTCGCCCCGGAGGCCGATTGGAGTCGAAAATCCAATTGGGTCAAGGATCCCCCCAATTCTGCCCTGCGTACCTGTATGCTGAGCACAGGGACCGACGAATACCGTACATAGGCCGAAATGGTGTCTGCGAAGGATAAACAAGCCGATCTCAAGCTGATGCAGCGCATCGCCGCGGGTGAGGAATCCGCTGTGGTTGAGCTGTACGACCGCTTCGGGTCGCTTGTGTATCGACTGGCGTATCAGGCGATGCCCTCGCGGGACGAGGCCGAGGACGCGGTGCAGGAGGTCTTTGTTCGCCTCTGGAAGACCGCGGACCGGTACGACCCGGCCCGGGCGGCCCTGGTGACCTGGGTGCTTCTGATCACCCGCCGCCACCTGGTGGACCGCCTCCGCCGGAGCCAGTCGCGGATCAAACCCGTGAAGATGAACGAGGAATTCCACCCCCCGATCGCCGAACCGGTCGACGGGGCGGGCCTCGAAACCGAAGAGCGATTCGCGTCGCTCATGGACAAGATTGCCACTCTCCCGGAACTCCAGCGGACGGTGGTCATGCGTGCGTACCTGGGCGGACAGACCCTCAGGCAGATCGGGGAAGAGCTGGACACCCCGATCGGAACCGTGAAATCCGCCCTCTCGAGGGCACTCGTCCGGCTTCGTGAATGCAGCGGTGTAGAGGAATCAGTGTCATGAACGCCCAGCAACTCCTCGAGATGGCTCTCCTCGATTCGTGCGGCTTGCTCGAGGACGATGAACTCGAACAGTTCGAGACCGCCTTCGCCGAGGCGCCCGAGTCGATCAAGGCCCAGATCCGGCGCGAGCAGTCCCGCTTTGCGGACCAGTCCGAACTGCTGCCCGATGTCTCGCCGCGACCCGAGCTGCGCCGCCTTGTCGTCGATGCCGTCCGCCGAGCCGCGGGCGCTGCCGTCACCGCCGACACCCTCCGCTTCGAGCGGATGGTCAACGCCGGCACCGGCCCCACCCCTGCCGACATTCACCGCCGACGCGTGATGCCCGCCTGGCGGGCCGCCGCGATCGTGCTGGCTGTCACCACCGTCTTCGGCGGCGTGCTCTCGCTCGAACTCCGCAACCAGATCGGAGACATGGGCAACCGCATCTCGTCGATCACCTCGGCCG
>MDTD01117394.1_pt1 | contig 30435 bp, 18 predicted proteins | sample 811221 | NCBI WGS metagenome assembly MDTD01 (sample SAMN05326646, study PRJNA326480) | marine metagenome | isolation source: seawater | place: Pacific Ocean: South West | collected 2011 | reverse complement strand
GATCTCGATGGTTGGGGTGACAATCAAACCTATGGGGCTACACAAGTCGACGATTTCCCATTGATTCCGAGTCAATATCGCGATTCAGATGGCGACGGTTATGGTGATAATCTCGAAGGATTTGAAGGCGATGTTTGTATGAATTCGGATGCTGAAGAGGTTGAGAGTGGCTGGATTTCACGTTTCGATCGCCTTGGATGCAGAGATGTCGACAAAGATGGATACTCTGACCCAACCGAGGAATGGATTGCTCACCCGCAAGGCTTTGCTGATGCCTTCCCCAACGATCCTTCACAATGGCACGATACCGACAACGATGGGTTTGGTGACAACATGTACTACAACGATGGTCTGGCTGAACGTCTTGCCTATCGTGGCGATGGATGTCGAACAACCTATGGCTTGTCGACGTTTGATCGATGGGGTTGCCCAGATTCAGATGAAGACGGATGGTCCGATCCAACACCTTACTGGCTTGCAAGTCCCGGAGGTACGGCTGATGCTTGGCCAGAAGACCCTACGCAATGGCATGATAGCGATGGAGACGGTCGGGGTGACAATCCATCTGGAACCACAGCGGATGTATGCCCATCCCAGCCCGGAACATCGGTAGGCCCGAGTTCTGGAGGCGATCGCTGGGGCTGTCCTGACACGGATGGCGATGGTTGGTCCAATCTTGGTGATGCATTCATTCATGAACCAACGCAATGGCGTGATTCGGATGGTGATGGATACGGTGATGAAGCGGATGGAAATGAAGCGGATGCGTGTCCAAACATTCGTGGAACGTCGATTCTTGATCGACTGGGATGTCGTGATACGGACGGGGATGGTTGGTCCGACCCAACCGATGATTGGGATGCACATCCTTACGGTTTAGCGGATGCGTTCCCGACCGAAGCATTGCAATGGAAGGATACCGATGGCGACGGTTTTGGCGATGTACCCCTTGGCGCTCTACGCGATGATTGTCCTGAGGTGTTTGGTACATCCATGCGAGACCTGCAAGGTTGTGAAGACAACAACGGTGACGGTTGGTCGAATGAATACGGTGAGTGGAATGCAGCCATTGCCATCATGGGTGAAGATCCAGCAGCATCTTGGTTAACCTATCTTATCGTTGGTGTTTCCTTCATTCTTGGTGCAGCTACGGCGCTTGTTGTCCGAACCATGCGAACTGATGATGAGAAAATGCTCACGGAAGAATTGTTGGGAATCGATGTCGCTCCTATAATCACTGAGACAGAGCAACCAACTGAAGCCATGCCGCTGCCAGAACTGGCTATTCCGCTTCCTCCTCCTCCAGGGGGTGAACAAGATGCGTAGGATGACGATGTTCCTTGCATTCCTCTTCATCATGCCATTGTTTGGAGCAATCAACGTCAGTGCTGAGGCAGACATCGGTCTGGAAGAAGCAGGCATTACACTCGTTGCACTTCGTAACGATACGCTTGATTTGAACCAAGACGGTGATGTTGATGCCGTCAATGTTGTTGTCATTCTGAATTCAACAACACCTTCAACCTACGTTGATATTCGTATCATTGCGACACACAATGATCGAGAAGTTGTCGAATCCAAAACCATTGAAATCATTGGGCAAACAAATGCAAATCTCACCTATCAGGCATGGTCTCGAGGTGCGCATGACCTCGTTCTCGGGTTCTACGACATGAATGGTGTTGAAATCTCGACGATTTCGCTACCGACCTATGAAATGGTTCCATCATTGCAAACACCGATGCTTTCGCTTCAATTCACAGGTCAAAACAATCTTCAAACCGGTTCAAATTGTGAAATTAACCGTATGTTTGCGGATGAAACAGGTCCTCGATACAATGCTCTAGGAACGTTGACGTTTACAGGTGCTCCATTCATTGTCCTCGACAATGCGACCAGCATCGATTGCTCATCCTGGCCTGCGGGTGAATACTCGCTTCGTGAAACCTACCGAAACGAACTTGGTCAGACGGCTGAGGCTACGTTGAATCTAACGATCGAGAATCGACCAGCTCCAACATTCGATCTCGTTGTGACTGGGGATGGATTAAGCACCGATCGTTCTTGTTTGGTTGCGATTCAACCAACGAATTCGAACGAAGACTTCTCAGAATATACGAAACAGTGGGACGTTTCAACCACTTCAACGATTTCAGAAGGAGCTGTTTACGATTGTTCAGGTTTACCTGCAGGCGTTCATCTCGTCGTTTTGAAGGTCACAAATCTGGAAAATATTGCGAGTACACAAGCCGTGAACATCGTCCGCCTTCCTGCTGCTGAATTGACACCTGAAGAACAAGAAGCACTTCCAAGCCAATCCTTTGGAGAGGAAACTCCGACAGAGAGCGTTGGTTGGTATACGATGGCAATTCTTGGTTTGGTGGTTGCCGTCATCGTGTTCGTTCTTTTGGTACGAATTCGTGAAAACGATGAACTCTTGACCTTACCTGAACTTGGTCCAACGCCACAAATTTTGAGCGATGGTTCACCAGATCCGCAAGGTTTGCCAACCGTTCTCGATGATGAAGGTCAATTGTGGCGAAAGCATCCAGATGGAACACTCGATTGGTGGGATTCGACCTACAACATTTGGCAGCGTTGGTGAATTTGATGGCCGAATGGATGCTCTATGTCCTTCTTGCTTTGTTTGGATTCATTGTCCTCCTGTTGCTCAATGGTGCTCGCATCTGGTGGACGCGCATACGGCCGCGTCAACCGAAATTGCATGCAGATTGGGCTGCTGATTGTGAATTGACGTCAAGTGCAGTGTTCAACGATTCCATGATCACCTTCCGCAATGTTCGAGATTTTCATTGGCGAACCACGCGAGATCGTGATGAGAAATGGGCGGATGAGGTACCTGTCGATTCAACAAAAGTCAAGGACATTTGGTTCGTTGTCGACCAGTTTCATGCTTTTCGTGGTATGTCCCATACCTATCTGACGTTCGAATTTGAGGATGGAACATGTCTCTCATTCTCGTTTGAAACCCGCCGTCAACGAGGCAAAAAGTATCACCCGTGGACAGGCTTGTGGCGTTCGTACGAATTGTATCTTCTCGTTGGTTTCGAACGGGACGTTACACAGTTGAGAACGCATGGTCGAAACAACATCGTTTCGATGTACCGTGTGATTACGCCCCCAGATAAAGAGCGACAGATGATCGTTCAGATGGCTCATCGCCTCAATCAACTTGCAGACCGGCCAGAATTCTATCATACACTGTTCAAGACATGCAATACTTCCATCGTTAAGGCGGTGAACACCGTGACACCAGGAAGAATTCCATTCCTCTGGCGGAATTTCCTTCCAGGATATACACCGAAAGCAGCATTGAAGTTGAATTTGATCGAAGATTGGGGTGGTTTAGACAAGACCATGCAGGATGCTCGCATCGATCAACACGCTCAGGGATGGGATGAGAAAAGCGATTACAGCGCTTACATTCGCCAAGGATTGCCTGTTTCACCTCTCAAAGAGCAGTAAGAGGTCACCGGATTGGACCGATACAACAATCGTTGCATCGATGGCTTTGTTCGAAACACCTTGCGTTCCTGTTGTCATTGAAGCATTTTCGAGAGAATATTCACAACCTTGCAACGATACACCTGTTACGTTTCCAAAAGGTATGAGGCTTACAATCGCACCTTTACGCATTTGTATGTGGTTTGGTATTGAATTCACCCGAAGAGCAGACCAACCATCCATGAGAATACGTGCAGATGTGTTGCATTCAAACAATGCAGAATATGCTGCAAGGTTGTGGTCGTAGCGACCAAGTTCGATGCCGATTAGATCGATCTGTTCATTTGGATATGTTTTCTCTGCCCAATGCAGACCTTTGGCAACGTCGCTCTGTTCCTGATTCGGAGTGTCAATGACAAGTGTTCCATTGGCTTTGCAATGTTCCAATATCGTGTTGTCAACACTGTCAAGATCACCAATGATTGCAGTCGGAACAATACCGGCATCAACCATACGATTTGCAGCACCGTCCAATGCGAGAACATGCTCGTACTCTGCAAAGACTTCCTCGATCTTGAAGGACTTCGGCCAAGCTCCATTCGCCACGATGAGAACTCCAGCCATGACCCTTGGAATGAGGGGTTCTTCTTGACATCATAGGTTGTTCTGAATCAGATGAAATTGAATCGTGTGCTAACAATGGTTTAGAACGTTGAGTGTTCTAACGCAAACATGCGCGGGGAGCGAATGCTTTTCAAGTCGGTTTTGTCGACGGGTCTTGTCCTCCTCATGGTGCTCCAATTAATGGCTCCATTTGCCGCTCAATCAGAGCGTAGTGAATCTGTTTTGGAAGAACTATTGGATGCAGAATATACGCTTCCCGAAAATCTGGAACACGGACACGATTTAGGTGGACAGTTGATCGACTTGGAAGGAATGACAGAAGTCCTCGTTCGTCAAGATTCTTCAATCGATATGTGGATGCGTGAACATTTGGTTTCTGGCGACTCCACCAATTTGAGCACACCAAGCGTGTATTTCGCCGAGAATGGTTCGAGTTACTTTTGCTGGATGAATGATTTGGGCGAAGTAAGGATGGGTATCCGCACCTCATCGGGGACCTTCTCTGATTCATTGGTCGATACTGTCGATGCATCGCTTGGCCTCGTTGGCTGTTCCATCGTTGTCGATTCGACCTACAGGCCACTCGCTTTGTTTGGTGATGGAGCAGATCTCAAGATGGGTCGACTTGCCTTCCAAGGACAGGTGTATTCAGCCGATACGTGGTTGGAGCGGACGATTATTGAAGACCTCTATCCCGAATCGATGATTGTTCGTCTCACGCAAGAGGGATATGAATTCGGTGTTGTACGAACGACAACAGGTGAATTATGGCAGGTCAATAACAGCGGTACACGCTGGTATCACAGCCTCCTCGACAGTGGCCCAGTGGGTGCTGAATATGAGCTCAAGATGGATGCAAATGGTGTCGCAAACATTGCTTACACACGCGCTGGAGAAGCGGTTCGCGTGCAAGTTGATGGTGATGATCGGACCGTTCAGATTCTTGCCCGAGATGATGCCACACATTCCGCAATCGGCTTGGATTTGGATTTGAATGGACTTGCTCAAGTGGCAACAACATCCTATGATGCGGGTCAGACTGAACTTTCGATTTTCAAGAGTCTTGAAGATCAATCAACAGGTCGACTTTCAAATGAAGCGATGCATGCCTTCGAACTTTATCCCGACATTGTCGAGGGTTCTGCAGCATATGGTGACCTCAATGCAGATGGTTTCGACGATGTTGTCTTCACACAACCGACAGCATCGGATAGTGGCTTGACCAACAATGGCCGAGTGACAATTCTGTTTGGTGGGAATGATAGTTTCGATTCTTCTTCGCCTGTTGTCTTGAGTGGTTCTCAATCAACAGAATTGCTTGGTAGTGGTGTTGCAATTGGCGATTTCTTAGCAAATGGCACACAGCAACTCCTTCTCTCGTCACCAGGATTCGACAATACCAGCCGAACAGATGAGTCCAATCACGGTCTTGTTTCATTGTATGCGTGGAATCAAACCCAGTTTGATCTCATCTGGAGTTCGACTGGTAATCACGAAGAGATGCTTGGATCGGATGTGGCACGTATCGATGATATGAACGGCGATGGCTCGCACGACCTTGTTGCATTGCAAGGCAATTGGTCGGATGGTACCATAACTGGGCGATTATCGGTCTATGCGGGTTCATCGGACGGACTTTCATGGTCGCACAATATTTCCGCTAGTACGGTAGGTCCATACTTTGGTCGTTCCATGTCCAATGGTGGTGACCTGAATGGCGATGGTTATGGTGACCTTGTTGTTTCAAATTCTGGTACTGAGGCATCGCCAACTGGTTTTTCAGCCATTGAGGTCTTCTATGGATCTGCCAATGGTTTTGCTACGACTGCAAATAAAACCATTCAGCGTCTTGCATCTGGTCAGTTGTTTGGTACAACTGTCGAAATTATCGATGACATCAACAATGATGGAATGGATGAATTGATGGTGCAGGAACTCTCTGCTTCAGGAGCATCATATCTCGGGGGTACAGTTCACATGTTCATGGGCAACACTTCGGACAATTTCAGCCAAACTGCTGATTGGACAAGTGAAGGAGTCAGCAACGAACGTCTCGGTTGGATGTTTGCATCCGCTGGTGACGTGAACGATGATGGGTTTACTGACACCTTCATCGGTTCAAGTTTGGGCTTCACGCCTTCTGGACAAATCAATCTCTATCTTGGTTCATCGGATGGATTCGTTTCTACAACTGAGACCATTCGTACCGGCGGTCCAGCCGATTATCTTGGAGCGATTACGCTCGGAGGATTTGATTCCAATGCAGATGGAACGATTGAGTTTGTTTATTCGGTGCGAAATGCCACACGAGGGACGGCATTTGGTGTCGATATGGTCACTGTAAGCAAACAGGACTTCGATACAAGTCAGTTCACGTTCCAAGGTGAAATGTCTGGCCTCAAGTTGACGACTTCAAATCGTGGTGAGACGGCGATGATGTTTTCGCTGAATGCCTCTTCATCGCATTCACTTGTTCATCTCGAACATGTCGACGATGGATCGCCTGGCGGTTCTTGGATGACCGAATTACTTGACTCGGCTTCAACACCGTTCCAGTTCCAATTTGATGTTACAGCATCAGGACAACCGCATTTGACCGTTCTCGATGAAGCACATGGCTATGTCCATCATACCACAACGTCATGGACTGCACTCCATCAAGAGATTCGTACCTTCAATGACTTTGGTACGTATCCCGCTGCTGCAGTTGATGTAAATGGTGATCTTCACGTTGTTTATTCGCACAACAGTATCGAAAAACTGTATCACTCAACCGAGACTTCAACAGGATGGTCTTCAACTGAAATTCTTTCGAATTCGAATTTGACCGCCCCACCATCGCTTTGGTTTGAAGGAGCGGATATGCACATTCTCTATCGAGATTCAAATCTGGACAGCCTTGAGCACTTGGTCAAGTCTGGAAGCGGTTGGTCAACCGCTACCGAATTGTCGGAAGGCGAAGCACTTGGTGTGGAACATGTAGCGCTTCAACTTGCGAATGGAACGACCTTGGTGGCAACTACAGTGAACAATTCAGGCGCGCATCAACTCCATATTATCGATATTGACAACGATGTTTCAACACCGCTTCGAAATCTCAGCGATGGAACTGCTGAGTTATCCATGTGCATGGATTCCAGCAATACAATCGTCGTTCTTTCGCTTGATTCCAATGGAATACTCGTGACCCATGAGCGCAACGCTACAACTGAAGCATGGACGAACGTCTCGAGTCAACAACTTGGATTCCTTAATGGAAACACCGATGGTTACGATCTTGCATGCACGTCGCACGGCCATTCCTTGGTTTTCGCTGTGCAAGCTGCTGTCGATGCACTGCACATCCGTAACAGCACGGGTGCTTGGTCTTCGTTTGGAGGACAGCCAACGTCTGCTGAAGGTGGAGCGTGGGAACTTGTCTCGAGCGATGGTGGCGTTTTGTTGATGACGACAACGCCCCAGACCGATACGCTTCGAATCAATACCATGCATCTCGATGGGCAAATGGCAGATGCTTCAAATTGGTCAACGCATGAAATGAAGAATGTCTATACAAACATGAATTTCTCCACCACCGTTGATTCCAATGGCACCATCGTAGCAGGTTACTTTGATACCGTCGATATGGATGTTGAGATGCTCCGTTTGTACACGGATTCTGACCGTGACCTCATCTTCGATCGTATTGACGACATGCCGCATGTTGGTGAACAATGGGAAGATGCTGACTCGGATGGTTTTGGTGATAATCCTACTGGGCCACTCTCCGATGAATGTCCTGCTGATGCGGGAATATCCTACTTCCTTGTTCAAGGATGTGATGATTATGAACACGATGGATTTGCGGATGTCATCGATGCTTGTGATAGCAACGATGGCCTCTCTCTCTTCGATCGTTATGGTTGCCCTGATTTCGATGAGGATGGTTGGTCCAACAACGATGGCTCATGGATTTATGGTGACCGATATCAACAGAATTGGAAGCAATCAAAGGATTCTGATGGCGATGGCGTAGGTGACAACTACGGTGTGGATTGCTGTGATGCAATCTTTGGCTTGTCGGGAACAGTTGAATACAGCCCCGGTGATAAATTCCCAAACAATCCACGTCAGTACAAGGATTTTGATAATGATGGATACGGTGATAACGAATCCGATATTCTCACTGGAGATTTCTGTCCTTGGAATTATGGAACCTCTTATCGTGACCGCAATGGTTGCCTCGATAGCGATGGTGATGGTGCGAGTGATGCATCAAATGTTGGAGGCATCAATTGGGGTGTTGAACAAGGTGCTGACATGTGGCCGAACGATCCAACACAATGGGCGGATAGCGATGGTGATGGGTATGGAGACAATGGCACCATTGGAGCAACCAATCCTGATTTCTTCCCGAACAATATCGCAGCAGCTGAAGACAACGATACTGACGGTTATCCTGATCGCTGGACATCAGAATACAATGGTTCCAATGCCTTAGGATTGGTACTCGATGGTTGTCCGGGTGTGTTTGGGACCTCTACGAATCCAGTGCCAGGTTGTCCGGACAGCGATGATGATGGATGGGCAAACACCGATGATGCATTCCCACTTGATTCGACACAATATCTTGACACTGATGGCGATGGATTCGGCGACAATGCACAAGGAAACAATCCGGATGACTGCCCATACCAATTCGGTGTAGTCGATGGGACGGATGGTGTGGGCTGTCCTCTTGTCAATACGGACGATGATGATAGCGATGGCGTCTACAATGACGTGGATCTTTGTCCAGGGACATCCGTGTTTGAATCGGTAGATACTGATGGTTGTGCGAATTCCCAACTCGATGATGATGATGATGGAATTTCAAATGCAGATGACCTGTGTCCAATGACCGCTGCTTCGGTCGTTGTTGATGCTGATGGTTGCAGTGATGACCAATTGACACAGGATACGGACAACGATGGCGTCTACGATCGCTTTGACCTCTGTTCAGACTCTTCGGGTTCAGATGTGGATGCGGACGGGTGCGATGAATTCCAACGTGATACGGATGGCGATGAAGTAAACGATGCATACGACGATTGTCCAGATACTGTATCGGGCGCTATTGTCGATGAGTTTGGGTGTGAGGATGAGTCGGCTTACGATGAAGACGTTGATGGTGATGGATACTTTGGGGAATACACCTATGATATCGACCCCGATACTGGTTTGCGAATCAATCAAGCTGGAGATCGCTGGCCCTTGGACAATACGCAGTGGTTCGATACAGACGGGGACGGTTATGGTGACAACTATCCCGATCAATTGTACAATTCTTCAACAAACCCAAGAACGGTTGGAATTTTTGTTCAGGGTGCAAACGACTCTGACTTCTGCCCATTAGAGTTTGGAACGTCTTCGCTCGATACCTACGAGATTGGATGTGAAGACGATGGTGACGGATGGGCGGATAATTTTGGTCGTGACAAGTTCCCTGGTAATCCTACGCAGTGGTTTGATTCTGATGCTGATGGTTATGGTGACAATTGGGGCGATAAGGATTGGAATGAAAGCCGAGACCCATCATGGCCGGGTGAATTCATAGAAGGCGCAACGCAATCGGACAAATGTCCTGATACGAAAGCAGGTGCAGAAGTCAACGAATTCGGTTGTTCTTCGAAGCAATGGGATACTGATGGCGACGGTGTCGTTGATTTTGATGATAACTGTAAGGACGAACCGAAAGGACCTGATGGTTACGACGATGGATGCCCATTGCCGAAATCTGAGACTGAGGATGATGCGACCATGATCCTTGGCATGACATTACCTGTGTTTGGTGGCGTGCTCGCTGGAGGCATTGTTGCCCTGCTTGTCCTTGTTCTCATCCTTGGACGTATACGCAACCGAGGTTACGATTACGACGATGATGAGGACGACGAATATGATGATTTCTTCGATGATGATGAAGACGAAGATGACTTCTTCTCATCGTTCCAAAGCAAACCGATGCCTGCCCGTTCAACACCTGCTGCTCGAGATCCACCATCTTCGGGTCCAAGTCGAGGACCGACCGGAGGTCCACCACCATCAAAGGGCCCATCTGGTCCAAAGCGAGGCCCTCCTGGTGCATCGGGTGGGCCTTCACGTGGGCCGCCGGGACGTGGTCCGCCGGGAGGAGCGAAACCAGCTGCAACCCCTGCTGCAAAGAAAGCCCCAGTCAGCAGAAAGGGGGAGCCTGAGCCTGAAGCAGATTCAGGTCCACAAAAGAAAGTCCGTCGAGCGAGAATCGAGGTTGATATGTCGCTCTTCGAAGATTGGCAAGCAGATGATCGAGATGCTGCAGTTGATTGGGTGCTTGGTGAACTTGCTGAAGGTGAGCAGGAACGTACCTTGTTAATGCAACTCCAGGGAACGGGTTGGTCTGCACAACAATCTCGGGCGATTTTTGACTTAGCACGCAACCAACAATAGAAAAACAAACAGCAACCTCAAAAATAACACATAAGTGGCGAATATCGGAGGAAGTAGGATGTCTGAAGGAGTACCAGAAGGAGCCACACTTCCTGAAGGTATTGAAGTCGATGATGCGGCTGCTTACTTCGGTGTTGTAGAGTCATCCGATGTACTCCAACAAATGATGGCGATGGATTCCAAACAAGCACTTTCCAAAGCACTTGAGCACCTTGCCGACATCATCCTTCGACCTGGAGAATTCGATTTCGAAGCCGCAAGCGAGCGATTGCAGTGTGAAGGTGGTGAGATTTACTTCCTGATTTTCGGCCATTTGAATCTCATGGCATTACCCGACCCATTGTTGCAATTTGCTGGCCAACCAGATTCCACAGGTGCTGCCAATTCAGCCCATCCTCTTGCAACAACTGAAGTCGTTCAAGCACTTACGCCATTGTTTGATCCAATGCAATTCCTGAAGATGCTCGCCATTGCATATGCCACAGGTGGAACGACGGAAGTCGATCGTTATCTCAAGTCGATTGAAGAGATGATGGCAAGCCCATCAGACAATGTCGAAAAGATGCAAACGATGGCTGAAGAACTGAACAGTTCCCTCGATGTTGCAGGACATGCCCTTCCAATGGCATTGTTTGCAAGCGAACAAGCACAACCTGCAGAAATTGAGATGGGAGCGATTATCGAGCGAAAAGAGCCTGAACCTGCTCCTGAACCGATTGCAGTACCAGAGCCAGAAGTTGTTGAAGAAAAGCCAGAACCTGAAGTGGAATCAGTCCCTCTTCCAACCGATTCGGTTCCGTTACCAACAGAATCCGTTCCACTTCCATCGGTTGATTCCGTTCCTTTGCCTGCTACTGAAATGCCGACAGAAGAAGCGGAATTCAAGAATGAGGTTGAAGTTGACTATGCGGCACAAGACGCCTTTGCTGGTGCATTTGGGTCACAACTCGTTCCAGAAACACTACCCGAGCCTGCACCTGAACCTACTCCCGAACCAATACAAGAGGTTGTTGAAGCAACTCCTGAACCCGTCGAAGAAGTGAGCGAGCCAACGATCACACCAGAACCTGTTGCAGAGCAACCTGCTGAAGAAGAGTGGGTCAGTGATGCTGAACGATTCATTGCTGCTGATGTTGATGATTCGGGTAGCCTTTCTGTCGAAGAGTTAGCGGTTGCTGCCAATGTTTCAATGGAAGAAGCAGAAGCGTTGCACAGCGCTGCAGATACGGATGGTGACGGTGAAGTCTCGCTGTCCGAATTTGTATCATCTGATGCAGCACAAAAGATGTCATCGCTTCCGCGTCCAGTCGCTCCAGTGCGTAAACCGATCCAGCAACAAAAACCTCGCCAACCTGTACAACAGCAACAACCACAATCACCTGGCATTGCAGCACCTCAAATGGGTTGGCAGCAACCTCAGCCACAACAGCAACAAATGCCTCAACAACCCATGCCTCCTCAGCAACCTTCAATGAACATTCAACCGACCATACGCTCAGGAATCCATTGTCGAGGCTGTGGTATTGGATTGGATCCTCACTGGCGCTACTGTCCCGTTTGTGGAAACATGAACATGAGTGCACATCGCTAACCATCGTTTGGCATGAAATCGCCAGATTCGGTGAGACATGTATCATCAAGCCAGACCGATGGTTCGGCTAAAACACCAGAAACGTGAATCCCTGCATTGGAACTTCCTCCTAATCCCGAATTATCACCGATTGAGAAATAGCAACTCCCCATCCGTTTTTCATCTTCGAGAACGTTTCCAACAAGGCGAGCATTTGGATTCATTCCAAATCCAAACTCTGCCACCGTCCAAACGCTTTCACGGTCCTTCGTTTTCAGTTTCTTTGCCACTTCGCCGTAGGATTGACGAATTGTTGCAGCCAGACTTCCACCTTTCACATCAATTACAGTTCCGTCTTCAACGATAAATTCGACAGGCTCATCGATCAATGTTGAATCCCATGAACCATCGATGACAATTGTACCATTCATGGTTCCTTCTTTTGGAAGAATGAACACCTTCCCAGCAGGAAGGTTCGTCAACATTCGCGGTCGATTGCAAATTCCATTATCATCCAGTTTCCAATCACGCCAATTGACTTCAAACGTCACATCGGTTCCCGATTCCGACTTGACGTTAATGATTCGTCGTCGTCGGAGGAAATTTGCAATGTTGGAGATTCTTCGTTTTACCTCTTGGAAGTCGGAGGTCATACCTCCTTCCGTATACAATTCAAAGGTCATGCCTGGCATTGTTGCAACACGAGCACCATCTTTCAGAGCTTGCCGGACAGCCCTCGTATGTGTGAGTGAATACTTTGTTGCAGCGATGACAACTTGTTGCTGGCGCATCAATGCAGCAACTGGAGAAGGAGGTTCTTCTCCATGATGACGTGATTTTGGCATGACGATGAGCAATACGCGCTCTGAACGCTTCTGCGTAGCGATATGAAGTGACTGGCCAATTTCAGCGGTTGTAGGGTCGCAAACGATGAGAACATTCTCGCCACGACGAATGTCCATACAGGTTTGAACAACCATATCAGAAATAGCGTGAAGCCGTTCTTCATCGGTGGTTGGTTCAGGAAGGACCTCGGTCGACCTTGGATTCTCTTGCGATTCAGAATCGAGAAGCGCATTGATGTCCTCGTCTTCACCGCTTACTGGTTGCCCTTTATCCTTGTCTTTTCGACGGAAGGGAAGGACCATGCACATCCATATACTCATCCATATTGAATGTGTGGTTCAATTACAGCATATTGGTCGATACGAGTCTTGATGAAGAAGCGATGCTGACGAGTGAACATGAGCGACAAAGCAACGTTTCTCAACCGCGTTCAAGACATTCACCGAATCGGTAGCATTCAAGGTCATCTTGGATGGGACCAAGAAACACTGATGCCTGAAAAAGGAGCTCAATCACGTGGAGAAATCATGGCTTGGCTCGCAGCATTGGCACATGAAAAGGTCATTGATTCAGAGATGGGGAGTCTGCTTGAGCGCCTTGAGTCTCGTGATGATCTTGATGAGAGTGAACAAGCCAATGTACGTGAGTTTCGAAAGCGATACGATAAGGCTACAAAACTCTCCGCAGATTTTGTCTCAACCTTTGCTCAAGCAAGAAGTGAAGCCTTGGTCGCATGGCAGAAGGCGAGAAAAGATTCAGATTTTTCTGCATTTTTACCACATCTTCGACAACTTGTGGATTTAACTCGCCAGAAAATTGACGCCTATGGTTACGAGAAGACGCCTTATGATGCCCTTCTCGACGAATACGAATCGGGAATGACCGTTGAGGATTACGATCCATTGTTTGAAGGTCTGCGCGAACGTCTTGTTCCATTGCTCAAGCGAATTCTCGAGGCCAAGAAAACCAATCCTGACCCAACATTGCCTGAGGGATTGAAGTTCCCAGTCGATAAGCAAGAAGAATTCTGTACAAAGGTCAGCCAACGTATGGGCTTTGATTTTGCAGCTGGACGAATGGATGCTTCAACACACCCATTCTCAGCAGGCATTTGGCCAGGTGATACTCGATTTACGACACGTTATGACGAATTCGATCCATTCTCATGTCTCTATGCAGTCATGCACGAAACAGGACATGCCTTGTACGAACAAGGTCTTGATGAAGACCATCGATACACACCGCGAGGTGATGCAGTATCACTTGGTGTCCATGAGTCACAATCACGATTGTGGGAGAATCAGATTGGACGAACACCTGAATTTTGGGATGTTGTCATGGACGAATTCAAGACATCATTTCCCGATGCTCCATCTTGGGATTCTCCGACATTGAACCGAATTGCAAATTCGGTCGAACCTGGATTTATTCGCGTTGAAGCTGATGAAGTCACCTACAATCTTCACGTAATGCTCAGGTACGAGATTGAAAAGAAGATTTTCAATGAAGACTACCCATTGGAAAAACTACCTGAATTGTGGAATTCAATGATTTCTGATTGGTTTGGATTAACGGTTCCATCCGATGATCTCGGTTGTTTGCAAGACATCCATTGGTCGATGGCAGCATTCGGTTATTTCCCCACGTATACGCTCGGAAACTTGTATGCTGCACAACTTCTTGAAGCCATGAGCGAAGACCTGGGACCTGTTCAAGACGCTATTTCATCAGGAGACTGGTCATCGATGTTGGAATGGCTAAGAGTGCGTGTCCACAAGCGGGGCAGTGCACTTTTGCCTGCTGATCTTATCGAGGAAGCCACAGGCTCTCCTCCTTCGAGCGAACCTTTCCTTCGCTATGTTGAAGAAAAGTATGGAGCGATTTATTCACTCTGATTCATCGTTCGTATCGGATGATCCGACAAGGCGGTTGATACGTTCGGTCAATTCCAAAATCGCATCGCTTAGATCGTTGCTTCGATCGTCCTCATGGTCTGTTCCAAAGGTCGTTCCGAGCAACGTAATCATTGCACCAGAAAGCATCATCACTGCTGGCCAATAGATGTCTTCAGCGACCATTCCATCGGTTGCAACCATTCCGCCCCATATTGCACCAGCAATGAAAATAATCAAACCGATCATCATTTGTTGGTATCCTTTTCCTAATTGTTCTTCCATGCTACTCATGTTTCCCAGTGGGAAATTCGTCATCGACTACATAAGGATGACCGCTCTTGAATGAACGAATCGATTAATTCCATGGGGTCATGACCAAAGGCGAGCCGGTTTCACCTTCTTCGACCAAAATCGAACCTTTTGGTCCTGTTGCTTCATTTCGTTCAAAGACAGGAACGCCACCAACAACGGTGAGCGTTGGCCATCCAACGAGTTTCTTTCCATGGAATGGACTCCAGCGAACAGTCGTCCACGTGTTGGCATCATCGACCATTCGTTCCGTGGTCATATCGACGAGTGTAATATCCCCATCGTAGCCTTCTTCAAGCCGTCCCTTTCCAACCATTCCGTAAATTTCAGCAACATTCGAAGCCATCCATTTGACAACTTGTTCGATTGTACACGCGCCTTTTGCTGCATGGGTCAACATCACCGGAAGTGACGTTTCAACACCTGGCATTCCACTCGGAGCTGAAGGGAATCCCTTGGCTTTTGATTCGAGTGTATGAGGGGCATGATCGGTAGCAATACACGCAATGGTCCCATCATGGAGGCGCTTCCACAATGTTTCCTTATCCTTCTTGTATCGAATCGGTGGATTCATCTTGAGTCGAGTTCCTAGAACTTCGACATCAGACTCATCCAAGGTCAAGTGCTGTGGTAACACTTCGGTCGTGATATGCGCCTCTCCTTCCGTCCCATGAAGCGACGTAAGGTCACTCAGATAATCGGCTTCAATTCCAGATGTGAGGTGGAGGACATGCAATCGATGGCCAGTAGCCTGAGCATACCCAACAGCACGTTTTGTTGCAATGAGTGCTGTGATGTCGTCTCTCCATTCTGCATGAGCAGCCATATCGGTTCGTCCCTCAATCAACTTCTTTCGCTCATCCATTCGAGTTTCATCTTCAGCGTGAACTGCGATCAATCCTGCAGTATTGGTGAAGATTTCTTCGAGCGCATCAGAATCATTGACGAGAAGATCACCCGTTGATGAGCCCATGAAGATCTTGATTCCACAAATACCGGGTATTGCAATTGGCGCATTTGGGGTTCCAACGGCTTTCTGCAGTTCCTCAACATTGGATTCCGTCGCTCCGATAAAGAACCCAAAATTGGTTACACATCGTCGATTTCCCGTTTCTATTTTCTCATACATCGATTGCAATGTTGTTTGGCTCGGAACGTTGTTCGGCATGTCGAGGAACGAGGTCACACCTCCACTTGCTGCTGCACATGAACCTGTGTACAAGTCCTCTTTTTCTGGTTGTCCAGGGTCTCGGAAGTGGACTTGGGGATCGATGATTCCTGGAAGAAGATGAAGTCCAGTCGCATCGATGGTACGTGTATTCTCGTTTGCTACAAGGCCTCCACCTGGTTGAATCTGAGAGATGATTCCATCAGCAATGAGCAAATCGCCGATAACTGTCGTCTCTGGCAAAACCATCGTAGCATTCTGAATCAGTAAGTCCCTCATCTTCAATCAAATCAACCGTAGAGCATCAAGTCAATGAATGCTCTTATCGACGCCTTGCGTTTTTTGGACGAAATGCATTGCAAATATCATCGTTGGTATCGATGTATGGCCCGCCAATCAAATCAACGCAATAAGGAACAGCTTTCCAGATTTCATCAATGGTTTCACGAATCGATTTCGGTCTTCCTGGTAAATTGAAAATTAGACAAGAACCTCGAATGCCAGCTGTTTGACGAGAAAGAATCGCTGTAGGCGTGTATTGCAATGAAATCGCACGCATTTGTTCTCCAAATCCGGGCATAAGACGCTCAACAACCCGTTCAGTCGCTTCAGGAGTAACATCTCGTTGTGCAGGACCTGTACCTCCTGTTGTGACGATGACATGGCAACCGGCTTCATCAGCGAGTTCGATCAAGGTCGCTTCAATTTCATCCATTGAATCGGGAATGCATCGATAGTGAACGTTCAATGGGGATTTCGTCGCTTCCTTGAGGAATTGAAGAATTGCTGGACCACCTTCATCCTGGTATTCATTCGATGATGCCCGATCCGATGCGACCACAATCCCGATTCGTGCTTCCTCTCCAACGGAGTCAGCATGACCTTCAATACGTGTAAGAGCGTCCATAAACGAGCCTCAGGAGCCGTATTTCTCTTTGATATCGTTGTGGAAATTGTCCAACAGTGTATCTTCGAACAATTCGGTTTGTCGACGGATTTTTGTTGAACGAATATGGAGAATTGCAGCGAGAATGAACACGATAATCATGATTGGAATCACCGCTTCTAACTTGTATTGGTGCATGATTTTGACGATACCTTCCGCAGTGTATGCCCACGTAATTGAAGCAATGAATCCACCGATCATGGTCGCTAGAAGCACACGCATGAACTTCATGCGAGAAAGCAAACCGAGCATGGCTCCAACCAGAACACCAGATGCCATGAATGGAATCCATACGAAGACGATAAGGCCCCAAAAGCCCCATTTGTTGATCATTTCGCGCTTCTCGTTGGCAGTATATTCAACCGTGGAAAGGATGTCTCCAAGGAACTTCGTTTGCAACATCCGTCCGCCAAAACCATCCTGTCGAGCTACAGCAGCAATGCGCTCATCCTTGTCGCCCTTTCGCTCGACTCGTCCTGCACCAGAACGATCTGCAAGGGTTGAGACTTGGTTTCGAGCTTTAACGATCAATTCTTGTGAAGTAAGGATGTCTTGATTTCGCTCTGAAATATATCGTTGCAATTCATCTTCAACTTCACTTGCCTGCCGCTTAAATCGGAAGAAAGCAAGACGAGTGGTTGGCTTGAAAATGATGGAGACGAACACAATTCGGTCATCGCTCGTAATCACTGCATTTTGCAATTCAAGGGTTTTATCTCGAACGAAATAGAGGTCCAATGAATCTCGAACTTCATCTTCAATTCGAGAGAGTGAGTGAAGTTCTTCAAAGAATGAAGTATAATTCTCTGGCGGCGCTTCGTCATCACGGTCACCGACACCAACACCAACGCCGGAGTCAAAGTCGATGGCTTGACCTGAACCGATGGCTCGTACCGTAAGTTGAACGGGTTTGAAGACACGGAACAGAGCGAACTCATCGAGAACTTCCCTCAGGATTTCATCGCGAATGGTCTTACTGTCGCTTAAGGTGTTCTCAGTGTTCTTGTATGGGACCATGATATCGATCGATAGATCCCTCGGCTCGATCTTTGCAAGGTCATGATCAACATCGATTCCAAGACGACGTTCACATCGTGAAATGATGTCGTCAACGAGGCGAATGATGTGGTTGCGAGAGAGGATGTCATCCGCCTCTTGGTGGTAGACTTTGTACATAATTGGATAGATAATCAATAAGGAAAAGACTGAGAGTGAGAGTGAATTGAATGCCATCCACCATGCTGGAATACCCGCTGCACCACCTGCAAGCATGGCCGTTTCTCTTCCACCGCCAAGTTCTGCGACGAGAAGGATGTAGCCCCAATTTCCAAGTTCTTGAACAGACCAACATGAGCGTGGACCTGCATCTGTAATTCGAACCTCACGATGGGTTTCGCCTCCAATAAACGGAATGAATCCTGCTCCCTTTGTACCGATTTCGAGTTCGAATTCGAGTGTCTTTGACAAGTCCTCTGTGATGTTTTTATCGTTGGTAGCATCATCCGAATTGTTGTACAATTTCACAGAGAATGTCACGTCATATGTTCCTTCATCGAGGGTGCTGTAATCGGCTTTGTCATGAACTCGATTGTTCTCATCTTCGAGAAGACGTTCAGATTGTGTTGCTGGCGTGCTATCCGTAGCATCAGCATCAACGATGTTGTATTCCAAGATCGCTACACCCGCTGGAAGGTTGTATGCATTGAGTGAGAACACTTCAGCATCCTCGTTTGGGAAGATGTGAATCCATGGTTCATCATCGATTTCAACACATTCATCGCCAATATCGAGGAAGGTTGTCGATGCAGAATGATCCAATGTTGTGGACTGGCCAAAAAGGCCCGAGGACATGGATAAAATCAGTGCGCCGTAGACGATTCCGTAGGCAATACCCATCAACAAGACAGGGTTTTCTTTCTTCGTAAAGACACTGCGTTTGTCACCATCGGTTCGCCGACGTCGTATCTCGTTCAATTCCTTGAGCAGTGGGTCACTCTTTGTATCAGTATCGTGCTGTTCCTTGGGCATCTCCTCCCCAATAACAGCCTCGCCCATGGACGTCTACATGCACGGTAGCAAATGAACCCATTGATTCATGCGAGGTGGGTTAGGCCGGACTTGAACCGGCGACCTCGGCATCTTCAGTGCCGCGCTCTCCCAACTAAGCTACCAACCCTTGCGTCCCTGCGACGACACGGAAGATTTCAAGGCTTCGTTGATTATTCCTGACCAGCAAGAATTGATTTTTGCATCTCAAAGAGAGATGAGAAGCCAATATCGGCCATGTCGAGAAGCGCATCAAGTTCGTCTCGTTGATAGGTTGATTCTTCTCCAGTTCCTTGAACTTCAACAAATGCCCCGTTGCTTACCTTGACGACGTTCATGTCAACATCGGCATTGGAATCGAGATTGTAATCGAGATCGAGATAGGCTTGACCATCGATTAGGCCGACAGAAATTGCTGCCACATCATTTGGCATGACGCGCATTTCATGCGCCATTTGATCCTCTTTGGACAACACTGGCGCACTCCATCCTGATCGTCGCAGCTCCTCGGTTGGTCGCATATTTTGCGGTAAACAAACACCAGAGGCAATCAATCGACGAACGCCCAGTCGAAGTGCAAGGTTCGCTGCTGTAATCGAAGCACAACGAGTGCCTCCATCAGCGTTGAGGATGTCGCAATCAACGTTCAATGCGATTGGTCCAAGTTCTTCGAGGTCGACTGCAGCACGGAGCGATCGAGCGACCAATCGCTCGATCTCTTGTGTCCGTCCCTTTGCTCCACGACGCTCACGTCGAAATCGTGAATCGGTCGAGCCGGGCAGCAATGAGTATTCTGCATGGACCCAACCCTTGTTTGAATCACGTGGGAACCAGCCAGGAAGACGAGCCTCTTTCGTGCAACAAGCAAGAACAACGGTTTCACCTTGACGATAAAGAATTGAAGCGAGTGCATTGCTGGTAAAGTCGATTTCAACCTCAACGTTTCGCATTTCATCGACATTTCGGGTCGTGTTTAATCCAGTCTTGAATTTGGCCATGTTCTCCCCAAGACTTCGAGTTCATCAACTCTTTTGTTTGCTTCAAAGGAGGCCATGCGTATGTTCAATAGGTCGCTTGAAATCGCATTAGCATGGCAAATCATACAGCCGTCATCTGCGGTGTTGCCCGAACACCAATTGGTCGATTCATGGGCTCACTCGCATCGATGAGTTCCGTCGATTTGGGCGTCGCTACCGTCAAGGAGTTGTGTCAACGTGTTGGATTCGACCCATCTTCGGGTATTGTGGATGAAGTCCTCATGGGTCAAGTGCTTCAGGCAGGGGTTGGTCAAGCTCCAGCACGTCAGGTCGCACTTGGTGCAGGTTTGCCCGTCACGACATCTTGTGTCACCATCAACATGGTCTGTGGCTCTTCGCTACGTGCGGTTATGCAAGCGGCAACAAGTGTCCGCATGGGTGAACATCAAGTCGTCATCGCTGGAGGTATGGAGAGTATGTCCAACGCACCTCAACTCCTAATGGGTCAACGAAACGGCAAAAAGATGGGAGATTCGAAGTTGATTGATTCCATGATTCATGACGGATTATGGGACGTGTACAACAACATGCACATGGGCAATACGGGGGAAGTCGTTGCCAAAGAATGCTCCATCGACCGTCAGCAAGCCGATGAATTCGCTGCACAAAGTCACATCAAGGCTGCAAAAGCATGGGATGAGGGATGGTTTGATTGGGAAACCTTCCCGATTTCAATTCCACAACGTCGAGGCGATCCAATCGTTTTGAGTCGCGATGAAGGTGTTCGTTCGGACTCAACAGCAGAAGGACTCAGTAAATTGAGGACAGTCTTTGACAAAGAAGGTATCGTAACCGCAGGTAATGCGAGTACGCTCAACGATGGTGCAAGTGCTGTTCTTATCACAAGTGAAGCATTTGCTATGGAACAGGGTTGGGAGATCATCGCCACAATCGAGGATTATTGTACTGCTGGCGTCGAGCCAGAGCGAGTCATGAGTGCTCCAATTCCAGCGGTGAAGGATTTGCTTGCGCGAAACAATCTCGATGTCCTTGATGTGGATGTCTATGAGCACAATGAAGCCTTTGCATCAGCATCGTGTGCAGTTGCACAAGAAGTAGGAATTCCACACGATCGCTTCAACCTTCATGGTGGTGCGGTCAGTCTCGGCCATCCACTTGGCTCAAGCGGTTCACGATGTTTGATTACGCTCCTTGGCGTCATGCGTCGACTTGATGCAACATCAGGTATTGTGACCTTATGTCTTGGGGGCGGCAATGCTGTCGCCATGTATGTGCGTCGCTAAGCATCACTCTTCTTCCTGAGATTGATACGGAGAAAACACGCCAACATCTTCGAGAATATCGGACGAACCGGGGAGGACGGAAAGAACATCATCGGTTCGCAATCCAGTTGCTTTGTAGATTCGATTCGCAAGTTGCTCTTTCTTGCTTTGACCAGGAGATAGAATCGCATAACGTTCACAACGTTCTTTGATCGAAGAAACCGTTCCACTCATGAGCAACGGTACACCGTTGATGGCAACGAGGCCAATGCCCATTTGGACGTCCATATCCTTGAACCATTGACGTTGTCCACGAACGATGAACGCACCTTTTCCTACATATTCACCGGTTTGTGCAGATTTGGAAACTTGCGCAGGTTTGACTGCAAACACGGTCCCATGAGCGCCACCACCGTTCCATGCCCGACTCCAGCAAAGCGCAAGCGTCGCAGCCTCCTCAAGTTTCTCATCATTGATTCGCTCATCACCGAGTTTGTCGACGAGTTTGTAGGACGGAACACCTGGAGGAAGTTGGCCATAAGGCTCGTCAACAAGCGCAAAACCTTGCGAAGCACGAAGGCTGCAACTCGGCGCACCATGGATGTCTGCGTGAAGATACATATCTCCTCCAGAGAGGTGTTTCTTGACGATCGAATCATTGCCTTTTGCATCACGTCCTCCAACGAGAAGGTGACCTCCAGATATCATACTCCAACGATGTTGTTCAAACCACAAGCGTTTGGATCGACGAACGGTTTGCATTCGACCACTTGCCTTTTGTTTGGCTTCTTTTTTCTGCGCTCGTTTGAACGCAACCTTCGTATCTTCTAAGGCTGCAGTTGCTCCCGCAGTCTTGTCCTTTTGTTTGCGAGCAGCTTCAAAATAACGTTGCGCATTTTGATGCACTGAATCATCAAGATGTAACGTAAAGGCTTGAGCCGGTTGTCCCTCACCATCAGGAAGTCGAACCATCATGGTACGTTCAGCAGCATTTCCTGAATCGACCCAAGGATTCTCTTTCAACCCTTTCAAAACAGGCTTCCAACCTTGCTTTTCGACAGCCTCTCGTGCCTGTTGTAGGATTGTTTCAACATGCGACCAATGTTCTTGGATTGCATGACCAATGGCTTGTTGTTTCTCGATTTTCTTCGCAAATCCTTCCAAGGCTTGTTGCTGTTGCTTTAATCGTCGTTCAAGCTTTTCCACTTCGGTGGAATGACCACGTCCTGGCGCAGCAGCATCCAATTTTTCTTGTTCCCGTCGAGCGAGTGCGTTAGCATCATGATGGCCCTTCCATGCATCGATTGCAGAGCAAAGGCTTGCACATTCGTACGAGCGAGCATTGGAATGGGAAGGTAGCAACAAGGGCGTTGCTTCGACAGCAGTTTCACGAAGCGTTGTGGTCGCCTTTGCATCAAGTGCATCCATCGCTAAGAGTGCATCTAGTGTTTTCTCATCATGTTCCTTTGTCGGTTTGAGAATGAGATGGCCAGTTCGACTGGAATTGAGTTTCTCGAGGAAATGCTTGAGTGAATCCAAAACGACGGATGCATCCGCATCATCTGTAGAACTGTTTGGTTCAAGACCTGCATGTTCGCACACTGCGTTTGCATAGATGCCTCCGAGGTTGATTTTGCCACCAAGTGTGGAAACGAGGTCTCGATCGGATTCATCAAACGCTTCATTTAGCGAATCAAGCGTAAGGTTGTAGGGGTCAATCGCTGCAGGAGGCGGAACATAGATCTCGCCTTTTTTGATGGTTCGACCTGAATAACTCGCATGTGTGAGCGGTTGAATAATGACATCGTTTTCGTCCATTAAGATGACATTTCCATTACGAAACAATTCAACACTGAGCGACCGCTGTCCATGCTTTGTGTCAAAACGGAACATGAGGACACGATCAAAGCCAACCTGCTCCACCTTTGTCAATCGAGCATTTTTCAGATGCTTTCTCAGAACCATGGCGAAGGATGGTGGCGTCATCGGCATTGGCCGGTCACGCTTCGATGTGTAAACACGCTGACCACGTACAATAACCAAATCAAACTGTTCGGATTCTTTTGGATTGATTCGAAGGACGATTTGTTCATAATGAGGCATGTAGGCTTTTTTCACATATGCTCCTGACCATGCATCCAGTTCAAGCGATACTGCTCGAACATCAAAACCGGTCATCGAGTCCTTCATGTCCACACCTCTCCTACTCAACAAATTTCAACAGTACTTTACCAATGTTCTTTCCATCATGGATATGTTGATGCGCTAAAGCCACATCTTTAGCATCGTAAATTGAATCGATAATTGGCGTCAATGCACCTTCTTTCATCCCTTTGATAATGTTCTCCATTTGCTCTTGCATCACCATTTCATCATTCCACGTTCCCATGTGGACGCCAAAAACACCTTGATTTCTTGACATCATCAACATTGGATCGAATCGCGGACGACTACGGAGCGCCTTGAATGCCTTCCATAGCGAACGCTTGGATGAAGGCGCAGCTGATGACATACCATAGGTGTACAATTTTCCACCTTGAGCAAGAACGGAGATACTTCGCTTCAGATGTTCACCACCGATAGGGTCGAGAATATGGTCAACACCTTTTCCATTGGTTGCAGATCGAATGATTTGGGTAAAATCCTCTTGATGTCGATCAATAGCTGTCGCCCCGTAGGATTGGATAATCTCAGCCTTCGCAGCAGAAGCAGTCGACCAGACCTTGCTCACTCCAGCCCATTGACACAACTGGAGTGCGGCAGTTCCAACACCCCCGCCTCCTCCATGAATCAGTACCGAATCGGTTGGCTTGAGGTTTCCAAGGTGGTGGAGCATATGGTGGGCTGTAATGTAGGTGACAGGCATCGAAGCCGCAGCCTCTAAGGAGAGCTCATCAGGAATTGGCAAGGCCCTTGATGCGTCAGTAATAACGTGCGTTGCTTGCCCTCCTGTTCGCATTAATCCGACGACACGTTGACCGATTTCGAATCCCTTGACCTTGCTTCCAATGGAATGAACAACACCACTGACTTCGTATCCTGGTGTGAAAGGAAACGGCGGTCGAGGCTGATAGAAACCAAGTCGCATCAAGGTATCAGCAAAATTGATTCCAGCGAAATGAACAGCAATACACACTTCTTCAGGCCCTGGTTCAGGGATTGAAATCTGTTGGATGTCGAGGACTTTCGGCCCTCCGGGTTTGGTAATTACAACTCGATATGCCATTCATTCATCTCCTACAATCCATCCTTGTTCTGTCCGTTTCACCCGATTTGCACGTTCATGTGAAAGCAGGTGAGCGAGGGTTTGATCTTGAGCTAGACCTGGATGAGCATCGGGTGTATTCGAATAGGCATCGACTGAGATTTCGGAAATTGTTCGAAGTCCTGACGTTACAGCATTCAACACGCGTTGATGGCGTTCCATTCGATGCCTGATGTAGTGGTTCAACGTATTCTCTGGAAGAGGAATAACCGGGCCATGACTTGGGAACATTAAGTGCGGTTCAAGGGCTTTCAAACGCTCAAGTTGTTCAATGTAGACATCCATATCGCCCGTACCTGGTGGAATAAGAATCGTTCCAATTCCTGCAACCATATCGCCCGCAATGAGTCCAGCATCAGAAAGGAGACAAACGTGGCCAGGATGGTGACCGGGCGTAATGAGAACGGTCCATTCTTGCCCTCCGAGTTGAAGGACTTCACCATCCTCGAGAATTCGGTGACAATGAACCGTTCTCGACGTGTACTCGCTCCCCCAAACGGGAACATCAAATGCTTCACGAAGCAAATCCATATCGCCGATATGGTCTCCATGTGAATGGGTAAAGAGGATAGCAATCAATTCACCACGATGTCGGTCAACAGCTTCAGCAAGTTGTTCCATACCTTCACGCATTCGGCAAGCAGGATCAACAAGAACGAATTCACCTTCCGGATCACCAACAAGGTAGGCGTTGGTATGGTCAGCAGGAGGAAGTGTGGCTGTTTTGACTGGAACAACTTCCACACCATGTGCAAACAAGATGGATCGTCGACCCGGTTGACGCTCTTGTAAATCTTGAGCGGTTTGAATCATGTCTCCATCAAAATGGTTCAAGGTCCGATCAACCTCCATCAACAGTGTGACGACAGGTGGTGCGACACGAATTTCATGACGTCTCCAACGTTTGATCATCTCAGAGGGACGCATCCATTCGAGCGCAGTAAATTCAGTCTGCAATTCAGTAGAAGGATTGAATTCTTGAGTTCCAATGTGCAAGTGAAAGAATGTATTCTCAAATTGCATCGGTCCAAACGGCGGTGTCGTCCGACTCGAAATGTGTCTTAAATCAGAGGTATTGGTCGTAATGTTTCCTTCGTTAAGTGCATTGATGAACGCCATTTTGTCCGAAAGAATCTCCTTTCGAAGTTCAACATCGATTGGAGAAACAGATGGACCATTTGGAACAACACCCAACTCTTCGGTCATCTCTCGAACAACAGCCACAACGGATGAGGTCGACCCACTCGTTGTATTCTGAACAAAGGACTCACCTTCGTGATCGGTCCTTGAAACACCACCGCCTGGAAATGCCCAGTAGCCAGGAAATGCTCGCATCGACTCAGCACGTCGCCCCAAGAGGACTTCGACACCATCCTCGCCATCACGGGTGAGCGTCAACGTCACGGTTGGACGTGGATGCTTCCTCGCAAATGCGGGAAGGTTCACACCCTCTGGAACTTCGCTCATGTTCCACCCTAAGGGTGGACCGCTTCAAGCCTTTGTGGCTTCACTCGTTTCGTCGAATGAATGCAGCTCCAAGGAGTGCAAGCATTCCAACAAATCCTGTGAATCCAGGAACGGTGAGCATTGGGTTCTCATCACTGTATGCATCGGCAGAGATCGAGTACAACCGAACGGTATCCCACTCTTCTGCAGTCTCATATATGTGAATCATGTCACCGTCGGAAATTGTTCCCGAACTGTCAGCATCATGGAACACGATGTCTGAATCAGCTCCAGCATCTGCGATAGCAACGGCCATTACAGTTGTGCAGGTCTTTGTTGATTCACCAGTATCCCAGTCATAGTCTTCGTCACAAGTTGCAAGTTCAATCTTGTAGTCCGACATATCACCTTCGAAGTCGAAGTCCATGCCTGAGGTGATATACATGACAATTTCATCAGAATCATCACCGTGATCTCCATGATCATGGTCGTCGTGATCTCCATCGTCATCACCATGATCTCCGTGGTCATGGTCGTCATGGTCATCGCTTTGGTCTTCATCACCATGATCATCATGGTCATGACCATCATGGTCATCGTCCATATCAGGCATTTCATCCTCACCATCTTGGCAGTCTTCGTAACCATCGTTGACCTCATAAATCCAGATTTGCGTTCCATCCATGCAATCGAACCAGTTGATTTCGTTGCCATCGCTGTCGTATTGTTGCTCATCAGCACCGTCGGCACAGTCAGCAACGCGATCGTTGACGTACCTGAACGGGATTTCTTCTCCATTGCCACAGATGAAGGTTGGCTCATCACCATCTTCATACGCTTCAACGGCGAGTATGAAGTCTTCAAGTTCTTCTTCTGAAAGGAGGCCATCCATATCGTCATCGTTTTCATCAAAAATGAGGCTGAGGGCATCTTCATCATCTGCACTTTCGCTTTCAAATGAATCCCAGAACTCATCCCAACTGAGCATCGAATCTCCGTCGGTATCAAAGAGTTCCAGAACAAGTTCTGGAGTAAGCATTCCGTCTCCACCATCGCCATCCGAATGACTGCAAGCCCAACGGCCGTCAGCGAGTTGCTCACACTCGGAATCCATGTATCCATCGCTGCCGAGGTCGTAGGATCCATCGTCGTCAGTATCCCACTCATTAAGCCAGCATTCGTAGTAGTCTTCACCCTCGTATGCACAATTGTCGTAGTAGTTGATTTGGTCTGTCATGCATTCCCATGTGCCATCTGCAAGTTGTTCACATTCGTAGTTCCAGTAACTGTCGGAATCTTCAGGGGTTCCATCACCATCGACATCCATTTCATTGGTCCAACAGTCAAGAGAACTTAGTCCGTCATCAGAGTCTGCACAGTTGTCGTAGTTGTAGGTCCAAACATAGCCTTCATCCTCGCCGCCAACACAGTCTTCTTCTCCATCGTTGACCCAATACATTGGAATGGTTTCTCCGTCATCGCATGTGAACTCTTCATCATGGTGGTCATCGTGGTCATCACCGTGATCTCCGTGGTCATGGTCGTCGTGGTCATCACCGTGATCTCCATGGTCATGGTCGTCATGGTCATCACCGTGATCTCCATGGTCATGGTCGTCATGGTCATCACCGTGGTCTCCATGGTCATGATCGTCATGGTCGTCGTCCATGTCTTCGGCGTAGTATCCCCAATCATCGTCACCGTCGAAGCATGTGCCATCGACATCGATGCAAACACATAGTTCGCCATTAGGACATTCTGGGGTGACATCAGGACCCTCAGGGCATAGGATTCCGCCCATTGCTTCAGCATAGCTTTCTCCGTCGTTAGAGCAGTAGTAAATGTAGTCATCATCATCGCCCCAGTCATCATCATCCCAATCATCCGAGCCACCATCCATGCTGTCTGAAACTGTGAACGGAAGCGCTACAAGTTCACCTGCATCAACATCGGTGAAGAATGAGTTGACTCTGTCTTCTGTAAGAACGTACATCTTCATCATTGTTCCTTGCATATCCATTTCGAAATATTCGATTTCACCTTGGTCGTTGAATGCAACAGCCATGTTCGGCATCATCTCAGAATCGCTATCGTCGCCCATGCCATCGTCTTCGTCGTCCATGCCATCGTCATCATTCATCATTCCAATGAATGTGTCAAGTTCATCACCTGCAAGTTCACCATCACCGTCTGAATCGGCTTCATCAAAGGCGGATTGCATTCCCTCGAGATCTTCATCTCCTTCTTCATCACCAGAATCGTCTGCATTTTGTATTTCCTCGAAGGAGACACCGTTGCTGTCATCGGTGTCGAACATACACAAAGCGAGTTCTGGAGTCATGCTATCCTCGTCCATTCCTTCCATTGAAACATCGTAAACTTGGAGACCGTCTACCGATTCTGCAGGTGTGAATGTACCCATGCATTCAACGAATGAAAGGAACATAAGCATTTCCATTGGATCCATGTCATCGCTGTTGCCTGCTGTTTCCTCAGCCATTGCTGCGATGACTTGAGTATGCGTGGTTGTTGTTGTCATTGAATAGGATGATACTGGCTGTGCTTCCATCATTTGCTCCGTCCATTCGCAACTTTCGGCCTCTGAATATGCTTCGAAAGCTTCTTCCAATTCATCTTCAGTTGCCAACTCTTGCCAGTCTTCGCCATACTTCTCTTCCATGGTAGAATTAATTTGTTTAACTGCATCATCTTCCTCTGCGCAGATGTTGCCCGTTATTTCATAACCAATTTCGAAGTACATTGTTGTACCAATGTGAGTCATTGTTGAAACGAACTTCATGGAGGAGTCACCGTTAGAAATTCCAGAGGTTTCAGATGTGTAGTAACCGTCAGGAGACCATGCTTGAGACATTTCAATTGTGATTATGGCTTCAGAATCTTCCTCAACCTCGAGCATATCGCTCATTCCCATCATTGCTGGATCCATATCATACATCATCGTAATTCCAAATGATTCGTCCTCATCAACTGTGATGAAATCATTGATTTTTTCAATGGCAATATCTTCGTTGACTTCGATTTTCTTGACCTCATCATCTTCATCTGATGAAATGAGTTCGGTACAACCTGCAAGCAGGAGGGAGGCTACGAGAAGAAGCGCAAGTGTCTTTTTCATGTACCATGGGTGATACAGTCGTTTTATTAACCTATCACCGGCAATGAAGCCCGTTTCAAGACGCAGATTCATGAACTAGCGCTCAATGGTGTTACCATGAAGGCCAACTCTGTTGAGGAAGAACTTGAGCATCTCGCGAAATTGGTCGAAGAAGCTGAAGCCCTAGGAATTGACCCCTGGCCAGAAAAGAAACCGCCCCGTCCATGGGCGAAATTTGCTCTTGCCTCATTCATGATCATCATGATGCTCTCATGGGTTTCCCGCTGGATGTACCGCTTCGCAGACGTTTGAGATTTCATCGACCGTCGATTTCAAGAAGTCCATCAAATTGGCAGGGGTATAGTCCCTTAGTGTAGCGGTCCATCATGGAGGATTCTGGTTCCTCCGACCCCGGTTCGAATCCGGGAGGGACTACTTGCCGCTCACAGAATCATTCCTCTTCATCAGGCTTCATGAGTACAAACGATGTGATGATGGACATAGGGTCGCCATGTGTAAGTTCGCCAGAGTACTCTTTCGCTTGTCCATAGGTGACGACACGTAATCTAAATTGACACGTTTTCTTGGTTCGTCGCTTACGATGATGGCGATAGAAATGGACGCCAATCTTGTATTCTCCATCCGGGGCTTGATCGGTCCAAACAACGTTTTCAATCGGTTTCTTTGACTTTGGGCGAACGTTCATGTCGACGTCCAATTCGCCTCCACAAGCACTCTTTCGATTGTTGAAGTAGATCCGTTCGCCCGAAGGACAGAAGACGTGCATGTCAAGGTCGTTGTAATCGTCCCAAGCAAGACTGATTTGAACAACACCCGATTTTCCACCCTCACGAGCAAGTCGTTCCATGAGTTCACGGTCTTCTTCATCGGTAACTCGTACAGAAATACCGGTTCCCACCTCTTCTTCTGCGACGAGGTTTGCGTGTGCATTGAGATTGTCTTCGTTCTCAGCAATCCATGTTGAGCGGTCTTCGGCAGATTCATCTTCTTCGTCTTCTGTTTCAACAGCATCTCG
>MDTD01092826.1_pt1 | contig 30445 bp, 23 predicted proteins | sample 811221 | NCBI WGS metagenome assembly MDTD01 (sample SAMN05326646, study PRJNA326480) | marine metagenome | isolation source: seawater | place: Pacific Ocean: South West | collected 2011 | reverse complement strand
TCTTTTGCATATCCACCTGAATCTTCAGAGTCTTCTTCTTCGTCCACCATAATAAAAGAGGCCCCAAGACTTTCACATTGTTCACCAGCTGCCCTTCTCACATCTGTTGCTGAGACTACTGCTCCGAGTCTCTTTGCCGTTGCAATTGCCTGTAAGCCAGCAACACCAACTCCCATAATAAAGATTTTTGCAGGGGCAATTGTTCCGGCTGCAGTCATCATCATAGGCATCGCTTTGCTATAAAGAGAGGCACTATTAATTACCGCTTTGTAACCAGCTAAATTAGATTGAGAAGATAAAACATCCATTGATTGTGCTCGAGGTGATCTAGGGATTAATTCCATTGAAAAAGCATTGATGCCTCTATTAGAAAGAAGTTTTAATTTTTCTTTATTATCGTAAGGATTTAATAGACCAATCAAACATGCTCCCGATTTAATCTTTTCTATAATGTTATCTTCAGGAATTCTTACACAAAAAATTACATCAGCATCAGATATACTTTCTTGATTATTATCAATATTTACCCCAATGGATGAGTAATCTTTATCAGTAAATTTACTTAAATGACCAGCATCTTTTTCCAAAAAAACATCGAAGCCATCTTTTATAAACTTCTTAGCTACATCAGGAACTAGTGCTACACGCTTTTCGTCAACTGTTGTTTCTTTAACAATATATATTTTCATTTATCTTATCATTTATAAAATTCGGGTAATATTAGTTACGTCAAAAAATTAAAGTTTTCTAGTCTTTTTTTTATTTATTATGAATTTATAAAAGTAAATAACTTTATTTTTGGAATTTTTCTTTCCACTCTTTATGAGGCATACCGTATATTAATTCTTTCGCCTCATCTTTCGTAATCTCTTCTCCCAACTCAAAAGAAGCTTCTTGATACCATCTGGATAGACAATTCCTACAAAATCCAGCTAAGTTCATAACATCAATATTTTGAACATCATTTCTTTCTTGGAAATGGTTGATAAGTTTTCTAAAAACCGCTGCTTCAATTTGGATTTTTTTATCAGCTTTCAACTGAATTCTCCTATTAATTTACTTTGCTAAGGATGGATATAATTTTTTACTGAATAAAATAGGATTCTCTTTATTTGATAATAAAGGCTTTGATAAAATCTCAGCAAACCGTTTTTGGCCATCATCTTTTGTAATTAAATCTTGTCTAATTTCTATTAAAATATTTGAAAGTCCATTAATAGTTGCATGCCTATAAATTGAATCATTCTTTAACCTTCCTGTATATGGTTCATTGTCTCCAATAACTAAATCTGGAGTATTTTCCTCAAAATATTTGAAAAAAATGTTTGGAAGACGCTCATCATTATCCCATAAAACTCCAATATCAATGTTTCTTTTTTTATTTTTCCAAAAAGGTGTAAAGCTATGAATAGATATAATGGCAGGATATTTTTCATTACCAATTTTATTCTTAATTAATCTCGAAACCTTATCATGATAGGCATTATAGTAATTATTTATTCTTTTATTTTTTTCAGCATTTTCTCTAAAATTACAGATATTTTTATTGCCTTCGATTATTTTATCATCAGATATTTTCATTACTAAAGTTGGATCATCAACACCTCTATTTGGATCTATTAACAATCTGGAAAAATCTGACATTACTAATGGGCAATTAAGAATTTTTGATAAATGGGTTGCAACCTCTTTTGCCCCAATGTCATAGGCAATATGAGAGCTTATGGCATTATTATCTAATCCCAAATTTCTAAAATCAGAGGGGATATTATTTGAAGCATGGTCACAGATAATTAAATAATTACTCTCATAACTATCGTAACTATTGATTTCAACATTTTGGGGGCTTATTTTTAATCTAGTAATTTTCTTCTCTCTCTTTAGTGCTTTAGGAAATCCAAGGTGCACAAGCTGAATATCAAATACCAATTTATATTAAATGGATTCTTATTTGAAAATTTAAAATTAATCAATATATTTTTTTAAAATTTCAAAATATAAATAAATTTTTTAAAATATTTATAAATACTATCAAATAAAAAAACTTAACAAGACGAAGATGAATCTGTTACAAGTTAATCATGAATAGTAAAAAATTTATCGAGAGAAAAACAAAAATTCTCGCTACTTTAGGACCCTCTTCAAATACAATAAAAAAAATAGTCGAGCTCTCAAAAGCAGGTTCAAATGCATTTAGATTAAATTGCTCTCACTTGAATGAAATAGAGTTACAGGAATATATTAAGAAAATTAGGCGTGCCGAAAATATTTTAAATAAACCAATTGGTATCCTTGTTGATCTTCAGGGACCAAAAATAAGAATAGGAAATGTCTCTAAAGATCAAAATATTTTAAAAAAAGGCGATATCTTTATTTTAGACAATTTAAAAGAAATTGGTAATAACAAAAGAGTTTATTTATCCAATAAAAAAATATTTAAATCTGTAAAAAAAGGTCATCTCATTCTGATTGACGATGGGAATATTCATTTAAAGATTACTAATATTAAAGGAAACTTAATAAGAACTAGAGTTCTCCAAGGTGGAATTCTTAAATCTAATAAAGGTCTGAATTTACCTCAAACCGATTTAAAAACATCAATTTTATCTAATTCAGATAAAAAATTTATAAAAATAGCTTCAAAATTAAGTGCTGATTGGATAGCCCTATCGTTTGTTCAAAAACCATCTGATATTAAAGAATTAAAGAAACTATGTAATAATAAGATCTCAATTATGGCAAAAATTGAAAAGCCTTCAGCTCTAGAATATATTAATGAAATATGTGAAATTGCAGATGGTATTATGATAGCAAGAGGTGATCTAGGGGTCGAACTTCCTATTGAAACTGTTCCTGGCTGGCAAAAGAAAATTATTAGGACATCAAGAGTTAATGGAAAACCTGTAGTTGTTTCAACACAAATGCTAGAGTCAATGACATCATCACTAACTCCAACTAGAGCAGAGGTATCAGATGTTGCAAATGCAGTTTTTGAAGGTGCGGATGCCGTTATGCTCTCAGCTGAGTCAGCCTCTGGTGATTATCCAGTTGAAACTGTTAAAATGATGCATAAAATTGCATACAGTACTGAAAATGAGAAAAATTATAATAAAATTTTAACAAATCAAATTGAGCAAACACCAAATACTACGCCTGATGCTATTGCTACAGCTGCAAAAACTCTTGCTGATGATTTGTCATCGCCTATTATTGTTTGCTATACTGAGTCAGGATCAACAGGAATAAAGGTATCAAGAGTAAGACCTACTCAAACTATTCTAACAATTACTCCAGTTATTGAAACAGCACGAAAATTATCTTTGGCATGGGGGGTTTTGTGTTTCCTTCAAAAGGATGAAAAAAATCTTGAAAAAATGATTGAATCCACAAAAATAACTGTAAAAAAGAGTGGATTGGCTAATATTGGTGACAAAGTTGTTATTACGGCTGGTTTACCATTGAAAGTACAAGGAACAACAAATTTAATAAGGGTTACCAGTATAAAATAATAATTAACCTTGCCTTGCCTTAAAACGAGGATTAGTTTTGTTAATTATATACATACGGCCCTTTCTCTTAGCTATACGATTATCCCTATGTCTACCTTTAAGCGATTTCAATGAATTTCTTACTTTCATAGCATTTTTCCAATTTGTGACGAGAAGCTAAATTGATAAAACAAATATGTCAATATTAGTTAGAGTTTTTAATTAAAATTTAATAACATATTTGGATTGTGAGTGAAAAATGAAAAAAAAATATGATTTTGCTTTAGTAAGTGGCGGCTTTGATCCTGTTCATGTTGGACACCTAAGAATGTTTCAAGATGCCAAAAAAATAGCAAATAAAGTTATTTTATTACTTAATAATGATGAATGGCTAACAAAGAAAAAAGGCAAGCCTTTTATGAACCAAAATCAACGCAAAGAGATTCTTGAGGAATTTAAAAGTATTTCAAAGGTTATAATTCAATCTTCAAGCGAACCAAGTAGTAGTTTAGCAATTGAAGAATTTGTTAATAAAAATCCAAATAAATCAATTTGCTATTGTAATGGTGGAGATAGAAGTAATATCAAAAATATTAGAGAGTCACAGGTGTGTAAAAAATTAAATGTAAATTTAGAATTTGGCGTTGGTGGTGAAAATAAAATTGAGAGCAGTAGTGATCTAACTAAAAATTACTTAGGAGATATAGAGAAAAGACCTTGGGGTAATTATCATATCATTGCAAAAAATTTAGGGTATCAAATTAAAGAAATAAGAGTATCTGTGAATTCAAAATTATCTCTTCAAAAACATCAAAATAGAGCAGAGTTTTGGCAAATTATTAGAGGTAATTGTATAGTTACAGTCGGTAAAAAAAAATACAATCTTGAAGATAATAATAATATATACATACCTAGAGATACTTTTCATAGAATTGAAAATACAGGTGATCAAGAACTAATCTTTATCGAGATTCAGCTTGGCAAGGATATTAAGGAGGAGGATATTGTGCGAATTGAGGATGATTATGGAAGAATTTAATATATCAAAATATCAAAAAGCACCCTACCTTGAATTAAATAACTATAGAGCTCCTGAAGGAATTAAATCATACTTTGTAAGTATGGATGACGGAATAAAGATAAGAGTATGTCATTGGCTAAAGAAAAAAGAAAAAGGTACTGGGACAATTTTTCTTCAACAGGGGCATAACGAATTCATAGAAAAATATTTCGAAACTATTCAAGAATTTATTGATAGGGGATATTCTGTTATTTGTTTTGATTGGCGAGGCCAAGGAATGTCTGAAAGGATGATAGATGATATCAATAAATCATTTATAACTGACTTTAAAAGACATGATAAAGATTTAGAGCAAATCTTAGAAGATATAATAGAACCATTTTTTCCAAAACCACTTATAGGTATTGGGCATTCTATGGGCGGATGCTTAATGCTATCAGCATTTCATAATCATCCAACAAAATTTGATTATGGTATTCTGTCCGCACCAATGTTAGGATTTAAGAATGAAAAATTTTTAAGAGCCGCATCATCTTTAATGAATTTCTTAAAGAAAGATACAGATTATTTAATTGGTTCAAAACCCAATATGGGTATTGAAACTCCATTTGAGGAAAATGATTTAACAAGCGATAAAGTAAGATATAAACGTACTCAAATGCTAGTTAGAAAAAGACCAAGCCTGAGACTTTGGGGTGTTACAAATGGTTTTGCAAAAGCAGTGAGAAAGAGATTTAAAAATATTAGAAGAAAAAATTGGGCAGAAAAAATAGGCACAAATATACTCATTATAAATAGCTTAAATGATAGAGTAGTTTATTCAAAAAAGACCATAGAAATGAGCAAAAGATTAAGAAATTGTGACCTAATTAACTTTGACAACTGTGAACATGAAATATTTATGGAAAAAGATATACATAGAAATGTACTATGGAAAAAAATTGATAATTTCTTTTCCTAGTTTATCTCTTTATGACCATGCCTCCTCCCGTAGGAAGTTCTAGTACAGAATATCCCAAGTTAGAGAAAAAATCCTTTTCTTTATAATATTGTTCTTCATAAAACATGGTTCCATAATCATCTAGAATTATAATACCTCCTGAGACCAATCTTTCAAAAAAAAGTTTTATGAGGGATAACTCTGTATCTGCAGAATTCAAATCTAAATGAACAAATGATATTTTTTTTGGTATATTATTTTTAAAAGTATCGGGCAATAAACCTGGAATAATTTTTACAAAATCATATTTTTTTAATCTATCGCTAACTTCTGAAAATAAATTTGCTGAATGCTTTTCTCCTTTTGTCGTAGGTGGATTTTCGAAAGCATCATAAAGATAAAAAGATTTTTTAAAATTTTTAATATTATTATAATTAATAAGAAATTCGGCAACTTTTGCATCATAACAACCAAACTCAATAAAATCACCTTCAAGATTTTTACAAGATTCTATTGCCCATGATAAAATATGAATTCTCCATATTATTGAAGAATGTAATGGATCATCTGAAAAAAAATCATTTGCAAGCTTAGCAAATTTATCATCACCAAGAAAACCTGCTATTTTTCCTATAAGAATCATATTATCTGTAGCATATATCATTGAGTCTTTTTCATTTGGAGAGTATCTAGATAGCTCTTCTGTAATGAATTTTTTAATATTTTCACCACCACTGAAATAGAAACGACTTAAAGGTTTAAAAAAATTCATTTTATTCCCCATAAATGTAAATTAAAAATTTAATAAATTAGCTTAATAAAATATCATTTTAATATATAGATAGTTTATAATAGCAATAGAATATTATTTAAATTAAGAATATCTATTTAAAAATTCAAAGGTAGTTTGATTAATAAAGAATTAAAAATAAAAGAAATAAAAAATTTTTTAATCAAAAATTTTTCCGAAGAAAATAATATTTCTGTTATTGAAGAAATGATTATTAAATCAAGAGAATACTCAAAATTTCTGCCAAATGATGGATTAGGTTGGGTATCTCTAGCAACAGCTTTATCTAAAAAATTTAAATTACAAAAGGATAACTCATTCTCTAAAGAAATAGTTGATGCTTATGAAAATTACTTAGTTATCGATGATAGTAATCCTTTAATTTATATAAATTTGGCTGTTGAACTTGAAAAAAGTAACATGAATAAAGCTCAAGAAGTTTATGAAAAAACTCTTTTAAAATTTCCAAAAAATGAAATTTTACTTCTTCATTACAGTAATCTTTTTTTTAAAAAAAATGATTATGAAAAAGCCAAAGATATTCTGCTTAAAATAATTAAAATTAATGATAAAAATGAACAGGCATTCCAAAATATTGCTTATATATATCAAAAACAAGCAATGCTTGAAGATGCCGAAAAATACTACAAAAAAGCTTTCATTCTTAACCCAAGTGAAACTAATTATATTTCCTTATCCTCAATATATTTGAGATTAGAAAAAAATTTAATTGCTGAAAAATTTCTTTTAGAAGGATTAAAAAAATATCCTAGAAGTGATAGAATATGTAATAATTTAATTGTTACTTATTCTAAACTTGGGAAGTTTAAAGATAAAATTAATCTCGAAGAAAAAATTTTTGGATTAATAGAATTTAATAAGCATGATAAACCAGGAGAATTTAGGATCAAAAAATAAAAATGAGCATACAAAAACAAAAAATTTCAGGACCAAAAAATAATAACTTTATTGGCTGTTGGGATATAGATAATGAAGAATTATTTATTAATATAATAAATTATTTCAATGAAAATAATCAAAAACATATTCAGGGGGTTACGGGTTCAGGTCTTGAAAATTTTGATGCGAAAAAAAGTATTGATTTATCAGTAAAGCCCTCTGAAATAAATAGAAAAGAAAATAAATTTTTACAAAACTATTTTGGAAACTTAAACACATGTTTTAGAGATTATTGTAAAGATTGGTCATTCCTAGAGAGAATGTATGAATCTTTTAATATAGGTGTTTTTAATATTCAAAAATATGAGCAAGGAGGGCATTTTAAAGCTTGGCATTGTGAACGTTCAAACCTCAATCATTCTAATAGAATATTTGCTTGGATGACTTATTTAAATACAGTTGAAAAAGGTGGTACAACTGATTTTCTTCATTACGATATTGTAATAAGACCTAAAGTTGGACGGACACTAATATGGCCTGCAGAATGGACACATGCACATAGAGGTGGAGAAGTGTTTTCTGACAAATATATTATTACGGGATGGATAGATTTTCCAATACCCAGAAATTAACTTAGAATATTTTAAACAAAATCTTAAAGATTATATTTTAATGAAAATATCAAAGAATCCAGATAAGGAAAAAGTAAATCAAATATTAAGTTATTTTGAAAAAAAAGATTTTAATAATTTAAATTCAGAAATTGCTAAACTGATAAAAAAATTCCCCCAAAGTCAAACACCTTGGATTTTCCTAGGTATGTTTTATAACTTACTAAATAAACTTGAAGAGTCAAAAAAAGCTCTTTTTAACGCATTAAAAATCGATAATAAAAACCCTGAAGCAAATAGACTTATTGCTGATATATTAAGGAAACAAGGTAAAACTGAAGAGGCTGTATCTTATGCCAAAAATTCGTTGTTAAATAATCCAGAATTTTCACCTAGTCTAGATACATTAGGTACTTGTCTCGCAGCTAACAAAGATTTTAATCAAGCAGAAATAGCTTTCAAAAAAGCCATTAAGTTTTCAAATAAGGAAAATCTTGGGATTTATTATAATAATTTAGGAAATTTACAAAGAATTTTAGGAAATTATAAAGAGTCAATAAGTTCGCTAAAAAAAGCTATAAAATTCAATTCTGAAATTTTGCAAATCCATGTTCATCTCTCTCTTGCTTATGCGGAGAGCAATAACCAAAAAGATGCTTTACAAATCTTAAACAATATTAAAAAGGAAAATATTAACGAAAATGATAAAGCGAATATTTTTACAGCTTACGCCCATATCTACAGGAAGCTAAATAACATAGATAAATCATTGGAATATTATAGAAAAGCTCTTAAAATAGATGGCTCAAGAAAAAGTAGTATTTATAATAATTTAGGAGAAATATACTCAATTAAACGAGACTATAAAAAAAGTTTAGATTTTATTAAAAAAGCTATTAATACATCTAACAATAATAACAATTATATTTCTAATTACATAATGAATATGGCCTACTTCCAGCAAGAGAAAAGGGAGGTAAAATTTGATACTATTAAAAATCTATCAAAAAAAATTAATTATATCGATTTCGATAATTCATCAAACAATAAATTAAAAAAATCAGACAAAAAATTAAATGTAGGCTTTATATCAGGAGATTTTTATGAACACCCGGTATCTTTTTTTTTAATCGACTTTATTAAAAAATTTGATGATAAAAATTTTAAAAGTTTTGCATACTATAACTATGGAAAAATTGATGGGATAACTAGAACATTAAAAAATTATTTTTCTGAATTTAAAAATATAGGTAATTTAAATGAAATTAGTAAAATCAATTTAATAAAAAAAGATCAAATTGATATTTTAATTGACTTATCTGGCCATACAGCAAAAAACTGTTTATCTATTATGAAGTCAAAACCAGCTCCACTGCAAATGACATGGCTTGGTTTTAGTGAGACTTCAGGAATTGATAAAATTGATTTCATAATCTGTGATGATATATCCATACCTAAAAATGAAGAAAAATGGTTTGTAGAGAAGCCACTAAGGCTAAATAACAGCTATTACAATTTTTCAAACCCTGGGGTAAAGAAACATAGAATTATTAATAAAAATAAAGATTCAGTAATTTTTGGAAACTTTGGCAATATAAGAAAAATAAACTCAGATGTAATAAATTTGTGGAAAAAAATACTCATTGAAATTCCATCATCAGAATTATTACTGAAATCAGAATTTTATAGAGATATAACACTAAGAAAAGAAATTATAAATTATTTTACTGACTCAGGAATTAATGAAAACAGATTATTATTTGAATTTGCTTCATCAAGAGAGAATTACTTTTCTTCATATAATAATATAGATGTAATATTAGACACGTTTCCCTATCCAGGGGGGACAACTACTTGCGAATCTTTGTTTATGGGAACACCTGTAATTGCTATGGAGGGTAACTCGTTTATTGAGAGAAATAGCGCCAATATTTTAAAAAATTCAAATCTGAATGAATTTATTGTAAAAAATAAAACAGAATATTTTGAATTAGCTAAAAATTTTAAAGAAATTTTTAAAAATAAATACATTAATAAAGAAAAAATAAGAAATAAATTTTTAAAATCTTCAATTATGGATTCAAGCCAATTTTCTGACGATTTTAAATCTAAAATAAGATCTGTTTGGCAGGAATTTTGTGATGAATGATTCTAAAAAAATGAAAGAAACATTAAATAAAGCAATTAAAGCACACAATTTAAATCAAATTGAATTAGCAGAGACCCTTTATAAAGAAATATTAAGCATCAATAGCTTACATCCAGATGCAAACCATAATTTATCTATTTTATACCTCGATCAAAATAAAATTAAAGATGCGAAAAGCTATATTTCAAAAATATTAGATACTAAATTCCCTATGAAGGAATATTTTATTACCGCCGCAAAAATTTTTTATAATGACAATCAAAAAAATGAGGCAATTGAATTCCTTGATCATGCTGTAAAATTAGACCCTAAGGATATAACACCTCATTTTTTAAAAGGTGTAATTTACAGAGACTTAGGTGAAGTTAAAAATGCGTCCAAATGCATTTATGAAGCCTTGAAAATTGACCCTGATAATCCTGAGATTAATAACAGTTACGGAGTGCTTTTAGGTGTCTTAAATAAGTTTGAGGAAAGTATTTTTTATTTTAATAAGGCAATAGGACAAAAAAAAGAATTTATTGATCCTCTGGCAAATATAGCTTTAGCTTATCATAAAATTCAATCATATAAAAATGCAGAAAAATTTTATTTAAAAATTAAAAATTATTATAAAGATAATGAAATTCCAAAAAATAAAAAAAATATTATTTTCAAAAATTATATTAATTATGGCGCTATGCTCCAAGAATTAGGGGATGTAAAAAAAGCAATTCAAAATTATAGAATGGCTCTTGAAATAAATAACGATGATGCTGAAGTTTATAATAATATTGGTATAGCACTAGGTGAGGCTGGTGAAACATTAAAAGCCAGTGAATATTATAGAAAAAGCATAAAAATAAATAAAAAATATTATGCTGCCTTCAGACATTTATGTACTACTGGGCTTATTGACGTCAATGATCCATTATTTATTGAAATGGAAAAATCTCTAGAAACTGATATTAATGATAATGATAAAATGCTAATAGCATATGGACTAGGCTTTATATATGATAAAATTGGAAGTTATAAGAAAGCCTTTAAATATACAAAATTCGCAAATCAAATCGTTAATAAAAAAATTACTTATACAAATGATATAGAAAAAATTTTAACAACCACACCAATTGAATTTAATATTCTTAATAAAAAAAATATAAAGTTGAAAAATAACTACTCTCCAATTTTTATCGTTGGAATGCCTAGATCAGGAACAACTATGATTGAAAAAGTATTGGGTAACTCTGATGAGGTTGATGAGATGGGTGAATTAGTGACAATGGATAGGTTAATAACTAATAAAAAAATAGAAAATATCAATTGGCCATATAATATCTCTAAATATTCCAAAAAAGATTTAGAAAATATTGAACAAAATTATATTAATATTGTCAGGGAAATAAATCCAAATGTTAAAAATATATTTACAGACAAGATGCCTTCAAATTTTGTCCATATAGGATTACTGAAATTAATTTTCCCAAATTGTAAAATTATTAATACCGAGAGAAATCCTTATGACAATTGTTGGTCAATTTTTTTATTAAAATTTTCAGAGGATTTTAAATATTCTTTTGATTTAAAAAATATTGCTAATTATTATAATGACTATAAAAAACTGATGCTATATTGGCGATCTATTTTTCCAAATGATATTCATCATTTAATTTATGAAAACTTTATAAATAATCCAAAAGAGGAAACAAAGAAATTATATGAGTTTTGTAATTTAAAATACAAGAAAAATGCTGAACGCTTTGATTTAAACGAAAAAATTGCTAGAACTGCAAGTAATCATGATGTAAAGAAAAAAATACATAGAAAATCTGTGCTCAGATGGAAAAATTACGAAAAAGAATTATCTGATTTAATCGATATTATTGAGGATATAGAGGGCGCGTAGCTCAGCGGTAGAGCACTACGGTGACATCGTAGGGGTCGCTGGTTCAAACCCAGCCGCGCCCACCATTTAAAAAAATGTATTTACAACTATATGCCTTTCTAGAATCCATTTATAAATTAATTTTAAATTAATTCTAAAAATTAGTGTTGATCACTTGTAAATAAAAAAACAGACCTTATATAACAACTATATTAAATGTGGAGGAAGAAATGTTAATTGAAAAAATAACCAATGTAACTTTTTCAAATGGTATATTAAGACTAGAAACTGCTATTGTTAATCCAAGAGGAGAACTTCAAAGTAATGGAAGTCTTGAGATTCCTGGGAGCCAAGTTTCGAACGTAATTAATTCAATATCTCAAGCTGCTCAAGAAATATCAAATAAATTATCAACCAATGAACCCTCAGATAATAAAGAAATGGCAAATGGTGATAAAACTAAAAAGTCTTCAAAAGGGAAAAATAAAAAGAATTAAATCTATCTTTTTAATAGAATAATGTCTTTTTTCTCAAAAATATTAAGTTTCATCTGTATCTTTATTTTTCTTAGTAGTAATTTAACATCTGAAGATATCAATACGCCTATTATTTCAAGTATATCTTTTAATTCAATTAACTACTCGGATGAAAAGTTATCAGAAGAAAGCTATACATCTTTTCTAAGAGAGTATGTCTTTAGTCAACCTGAGTATACGTTTGCTGTTGCAACTGAAAGAGAAAAAGATTACCTGCTAACTAGTGCAGTTCGATCAAGGTTTCCAACAATATCTGGAAGCATTATTAATGACGAAGTACTTGATAGAAAAATTGATGATTTTTCCTCGATTAGAAAAAGACAAGACGATAGTTTTGACGCTGTAGCTGAGATAAGACAACCAATTTATACTGGCGGTAAAGTAAATAGCCAAGTAAGACTAGCAAGAATAGAGAGAAATAATTCTGTTGTTAAAAAAAGAGCAACACTATCTGAATTAATTATTGAATCTAATAACATTTTTTTATCAGCTACTATTTATACTTATTTATATAACCATGCCGAAAAATTATTAAATGAAATTCTTCCATTTAAAGAAAAAATGGAAACAAGGGCTAAAGCTGGTACATTAGACCCCGCTGAATATGCTCTATTTATAACAAGACTAAACACTCTTCAATCATCAATATTTAGAATAGAGGCGAGTACAAAAACATATGTAGCAAATTATGAAAATTTTTTTGGAATTGATTATGTATTTCAGGGATTTCCAAATATCTTTATTAATATTGATAATAATCTTCAAATCAAGGACTCCTTTGACCTAGATATTAAGCAAAACGAATACCTTGCAAGTATAGAGAATATTAAAATTACAAGAAGCGATTATTTACCTCAACTAGGAGTGAAAGCCAGATATACAGAATATGATATAAACAAAAACTCAAACGATAATGATATTAGGGGTGGTTTATATTTATCTATGCCAATTTTTAATTTTGGAAAAGGATGGGCAGATATTCAAGCCCAAAAAGCAAGATCACGAGCATCAAAATTTGAAATTGATATCGTTAAAAAAGATAGCAAAAATAGAAATAATGAATTGATAACAATAATTGATAATGCTTTTAAAACAATTGAAAAGTTAAAAGTAGCCTTTGTTGATACACAAAGACAAAGAAATATTATTCAAGATAGAATCTTATTATCTGGATTTTCTCCAATAAATCTTTTGGATGCCTATGAAAATGAGATAAATCAATTAAAAATGTTACTTGAAACTGAATTTGAATTACTAAATGGCTATTATCAGTTTTTACATCAAAATCAATTATTAATTAATGAAGTGAAAATATCACTATGACCTCAAACGATAAAACAGAAAAAAAAATTACATCACTAAAAGATCATTGGTTTCTTAGTTCAGTTATTGAAAATAAATCGATTTATTTTCAGGTTCTTACCGCATCAATTTTTATAAATATTTTTGGTTTCGTCAGTGCTTTTTACATCATGACTGTTTACGACAGAGTTTTACCAAATAATGCAATGAACTCTCTAATAGCACTAACAATTGGAATGTTAGTTGTTATTCTTTTTGATTTTATTTTAAAAATAATTAGATCCTATTTTTCTGATGTAGCTAGTAAAAATATTGATCAAACTGTTAGCAATAAATTAATTAACAAACTACTTAGTCATGATGAAAAAATTATTGAATCCCCTGCTGAAGTAACAAGTTCAATTAGAGAATTTGACTCTGTTAGAGAATTTTTTACATCTGCAAGTCTTATGGCTCTTGTTGATATACCATTTATGTTCCTTTTTTTAGGGGTAATCTATTCTATAGCTGGCCCTTTAGCTTTAGTTCCAATTTTAATTGTTCCTCTAGTTCTTTTGACATCTTTTTTAGTTCAACCAATTTTAAAAAGATTTTCAGAACAGGACTTAAAATTAAAACAAGGAAAAGCCAGAGTATTATCTGAATTAACTCAAAATCTTGAGAGTGTTAGAACTGTTGCAGGTGGTGATTTTTTAAAGAAAAGATGGACTAACTCAGTTGAAGAACAGAATAATGCCTCAATTCTTACTAAAATTGCTTCTAATTTTGCTGTCACTTTTGGTCAATCAGCTTTGCAACTAAGTCAGGTAGGTATTATTGTTTATGGTGTTATATTAATATCCTCTCTTGATATTACTCAGGGGGCTCTAATAGCCTGCATAATATTATCTGGAAGAACCTTGTCTCCATTAGTTCAAGCATCTCAACTTTTAACTAGAGCAAATGGTGCTTTATCTGCATACAAAAAAGTAGATGTTTTGATGAAAACTCAATCAAGGGATAAAGACTCGAATGAAATGATGGGTGTTAAGATAGACAATGGTGATATTGATTTAAAAAATTTAACTTTTAAATTTGGTGAGGTAAAAGTATTAGATGATATATCATTCTCAATTAAATCTGGAGAAAAATTAGGGTTGGTAGGAAACTTAGGATCTGGTAAATCTTCATTAATAAGAAATATAATTGGTTATCATTTATCAGAAATAGGAATGGTTAAAATAGGTGGTTATGATGTTCACAATATTCCATCAGAAATACTAAGAAGTGAAATTGGATATTGCCCTCAAAATATTCAGTTATTTTCTGGGACAATATATGAAAATATTGCTTCAAGCATTGATAATGCCTCGGAGGACGATGTTATCTTTGCTGCAAAACAATCCCTAGCTCACCAATTTATAACAAAACTTCCAGGTGGTTATAACTACAGACTAAGAGAAAATGGAATTAATTTATCTGGAGGACAAAGACAATCAATATCACTTGCAAGAGCAATAATAAAAAGACCTAAAATTTTAGTCCTCGATGAACCAACAAGCTCCATGGATGCTGAAAATGAATTAGGTGTTATAAATAATCTTTACTCTCTTGAGCAAAATCCTACAATAATAATTTCATCTCATAAAATTAATATTTTAACAAAAGTAGATAAAATTGCTGTAATTTTAAACGGTAAAATTGCTAATTTTGGACCAACAAATGAAATTATTAAAACTAGTCCTAACTAAAAGGTGAAAGATGAAAAAATTTCTTAAAAATTTTCCAAGATTACCCCTAAATATATTTAAAAGTTTCTCATTTAGGGAAACCTTTGATTTGATTACTGAGGCAAATGTTGAGGAAACTAGAAAATCTTTTATTTTATTATGGGTAATTTCAATTTTTACTGTAATTATTGTAATATGGGCTGCAGTTTCTGAGATTAATCAAGTTGTTGTTGCAAATGGAGAGGTTACACCTGAATCCCAAGTTCATCTAATACAAACAAACCTTACTGGACCAATTGAAACTGTAAATATAAAATTAGGTGATGAAATTAAAAAAGGAGACGTATTATTCCATATTGCAAGATCTACTCATTATGAAAATTATTTAGCTACACTTTCTGAAGTTGAGTCCAGAAGGGAAAAAGTAAAAATTCTAGAGGACCTTTTTCAAAAAGGAGCAGAGTCTCAAATGAGAGTAATAGATGAGAAACTGCTTCTAATTGATTCAGAAAAAAGACTTAATATTGCAAAGACTAATTACGAATATTCTGAAATTAAATCTTCTGTTACCGGAGTCGTTAGTTTGGTTGAAGCAAAAAATATTGGTCAGGTTGTAAATACAGGTACAACTTTAGCTGAGGTTGTTCCAGAAAATGCTAATTTAAGGCTAAAAGCTCTTGTTCAAACTAAGGATATTGCATTTGTCGCTCCAAACCTCAAAGCTAAAATAGCATTTACCTCTTATGACATGTCGATATATGGACAATTTGACGGTATTGTTAAAACCGTTTCTGCTAGCACTAGCATTGATGAAAATAATATTCCTTACTATACAGCTATAATAGAGGTGGATAATAAAGAGGCAGAAAGATTAGACGAAATTACTATTAAAAGTGGAATGCAAGCTTCAGTATCTATTATAAGTCAAAAACGAACAGTATTAAGTTATTTATTTAATCCAATTACAAAATTATCTCAAACTGCACTTAGAGAATAATTAATATATATTTCCTTTATCTTTAAGTTTTTTAACTAAATTTCCTGCTTCAAGAAGTGAATTAATTGTTCCAGCATCGAGCCAATATGAGTTCTTAGGCAAAAAAACTACATCCATTTGATATTTTTCTAAAAATATATTATTTAAATCAGTAATTTCTAATTCACCCCTTTTTGAGGGTTTTAAATTTTTTACCTCTTTAGTGGCTAGGTTATTATATATATATAAGCCTGTAACAGCCCACGTACTCTTTGGTTTTTGTGGTTTTTCTTCAATAGCCAGTACTTCATCATTAGAACCTAAATTAACAACACCATATCTTGAAGGGTCATCAACACTATAAGCAAAAATGGTTGCACCGTTATTTTTAGTTAATGATTTTCTTATAAGGTTTGAAATATTACCTTTTAGAAAAATATTATCACCTAAAATTAATACTGAAGGTGAGTCTGAAAGCCAATTTTCAGCAATTAAAAATGCCTGAGCAATTCCTTCGGGTTTTTCTTGTGTTGTAAATGTAATTTTACAATTAAAGATAGATCCATCACCAATTAAATCCTCAAAAATATCTTTGTCTTCAGGTGTTGTAATTATTAATATTTCCTCAATACCTGATCTAACTAATGTTTCAATTGGGTAGTAAATCATTGGTTTATCATAGATAGGTAATAACTGTTTAGATACAACTTTTGTTAATGGTGAGAGCCTTGTACCTTTCCCTCCAGCCAAGATAATACCTTTATAATTTTTTTTCATAGTCTAATCCTTTTAAATACTCCTTACTTGCATATCTCAATGATTCCTCCCATTTAGGCATTTTAAAAGGGAAATCTAAATTTTTAAAATCTGATAATATTATTCTGGAGTCTAATGGTCTCTTAACTTTACTTGGCCAATCTTTAGATTTAATCTTATTTATCTTAATTGATTTCAAATCAGGGTTAAATATTTCTATTTCGTTGGCAATAACATTTACTACATCAAACCAGGTGGTAAAGCCTTGATTAACAACATGCAATATTTTTACCCCAGAGTTATTTGTATCTTTATGTGTAGTATAATTTTCTATAAATTTTAAAATAAATTTTGCCAAATCGTAACTATAGGTAACTGAAATCATTTGATCATAAATAATATTGATTTTTTTATGGTTGATTAGAATATTTATAAAATTTTTAAGAAAATTATTTCTATATAAACCAAATAAAGATGCCACTCTAATGATTAGAGCATTATTGGAGTTTTTAATTATAGAGTTCTCACCCAACTCCTTTGAAAGACCATAATTATTGATTGGTGAGGTCTTGTCACTTGCTTTGAAAGGGCCTTTTTGATTACAACCAAAAACATAGTCTGTAGAAATATGCACCAAAAATGAATTATACAAATTGCATATATCAGATATATTTTTAACACCTAAGTTATTGATTTTATTTGCATTTAGAAAGTCTTCCTCCGCTTTTTCTACATTAGTATAACCTGAAAAATTCAAAACAATATCGATATGATTTTTTTGAAAAAAATTATTTATTGTATCCATATTTGTTATATCAAGCTCTGAGGAGTTGGGTGATAAAAATTTAATGTTTGCTGGTTTTTTTATATGAAAGAATTCTGAACCAAGTTGCCCGTTTGATCCAATAATCAAAATATTCATTTTTTTATTTTACCCATTCTTTGGCCTTCATATTTTCTTGATGGATCTAGAAGCCAAGTTTTATTTTTTAGATACCATGCTATTGTTTTTCTTAAACCCTCATCTAATTCTGTTTTAGCCTCCCAATTAATTTCTTTTTTTATTTTATCAATATTCATTGAATATCGAAAATCATGACCAGGTCTATCTTCAACAAAATTAATTAAATCAGAATATTTTTTTTCATTATTTGGAACCATTTCATCTAATATTAGACAAATTAACTTTACTAAATCTAAATTTTTTATCTCATTTGCTGATGCAATATTATAGGTTTGGCCAACTTTTCCTTTGCTTAAAACCATCAATAGCGCATCAATATGATCATCTACATAAAGCCAGTCTCTCTGCTGATCACCCTTGCCATAGACTGGAATTTTTTTATTTTCTAAACATTTTTTTATTACTAAGGGTATTAATTTTTCTGGAAATTGCCATTTTCCATAATTGTTTGAGCAATTTGTTGTTAGAACAGGGAAATTATATGTTTTGAACCAAGCTCTTGCCAATAAATCTGCAGATGCTTTTGAAGCTGCATATGGACTATTTGGCTTCATAGGGCTTTCTTCAGTAAAAACATTTAATGTGGATCCATATACTTCATCGGTTGAAACCAATAAAAACTTAAAATCAATCTTATTTTGAGGATTTAAGTTTTTCCAATAATGAAAGCATTCGTTTAAGAGGGTATAAGTTCCCACTATATTACTTTCAATAAATGATGAAGGATTATCTATGGATCGATCAACATGAGACTCAGCAGCTAAATGAATTATAAAATTAGGGTTATATTTATTTAGGAGTTTTTTGATTATTTCTTCATTAGTAATATTTTCTTGAACAAAAATATACGAGTCATTCTTCTCATTTTCAACTGCATCAATATTTGAAGCATAAGAGAGTTTATCAATATTTATAACAAGATTATTTTTATCCATGAGCAATTTTCGAACCAAAGCAGAACCAATAAAACCACACCCTCCAGTAACTAAATATATTTTTTTATTTTTCAAAATAATTATTAATCCTTATTCAAAGCTTCAAAAAAAGGTAATGATTTGTCCTTTTCTGATAAATAGTATTGCTGAAAAGATGGCCATTTAATTTTGAGGTTTGGATCTTTCCAATTTAAGCCACTTTCATGATCTTTATTATAGAGATTATCAACTTTATATAAAACAGAAGTCTCATCTTCAAGTGTGCAAAAACCATGAGCAAAACCTCTTGGGATATAGAGAAAACTATCTTCCGATGAAATTTCTATAGAGAAATATTTTCCAAAATTGTTTGATGTTTTTCTAATATCAACAAAAACATCCAAGATTTTACCTTTTAAAACATATATAAGTTTTGATTGAGCAAATTCACCTTTTTGAAAATGTAGCCCACGTATAGTTCCTCTTTTTTTAGAAAAAGATAAATTATCTTGAATAAAATCATCTTCAAAGCCATTACTCTTGAAAATATCTCTATTATAAGTTTCTTGAAAAGTTCCCCTATCATCTTTGTGAATTTTATTTTTAATAATATAAACGTCTGGAAAAATTTCATCTACAATCATTGGTTATTCTCTAAAATATTATTGATCAAATTAATTTGCTTAGGTATGCAAACTGTATCAAGGTCATAATCATTAATTATTGTCTGACGTGCATTAATTCTGATTTTGGAGTGACTTTTTGGATCATCTAGAATTTTATTAACGGTTGACGCTATATCAGAATAATCAAAGAAATCAACAAGATAACCATTTTCATTATCATTTATAACTTCAGAAACTGGGCCTGTATTAGAGCCAACAATAATTCCTCCACAAGACATTGACTCAAGCATAGACCATGAAAGAACAAATGGATAAGTTAAATAAACATGAACAGACGCAATTTGATAACAAGCAACCATTGCTCTATAATTAATCAAACCTAAAAAGAAAATATTCTTAGTATCTACCTTATCTTTTATTTCATTAAAAAAATTATCTTTATGAGTTGTTCCTTTCTCAGGATCAGCTCCATAACCTTTTTGATTTCCACCAATAATTAAAAATTTTGTATCTGGATGTTTTTCTATTATACCTGGAATTGATCTTATAAAACTATGATAACCTCTATAAGGTTCTAGACTCCTTGATATAAATAAAACGATTTTATCATCACTTGTAAATCTCTGACCATCGATATTTACAAAAGCATTTTGATTTGGTTTTAAAATATTAGTGTCTAGTCCTTCGTGTATCACTTCAATATTATTTCTTAATATTTCGGGAAAAGTACTTTTTTGAAAATGCATAGGTGTTATCATTTTCTCACTTACAAAATACTGAGATAAAAGCGCAGAGGTTCTTGCTATAAGCTTTCTTCTTGTATGGGTTGTTTTATCAATAAATACATCAGGATCAAAATCGATATCACTATTTTCTAGATTATAAAAAAATTCTACATACGATAGATATTTAGTATTCGGCCAAACCTCTTTTAAAAACATAAGTTCACCCCACCCGGTATGACCAATAATTATATCTGGATAATATCCATCTTTTTTAAGTTCATGAGCCTTATTGGCGCATCCTTCAGCTCTTAAAATTTTAGTTTCAAACTCTGCAGAAAGTTTATGTATGTTTTCTGTAGACGATCTTTTAACTTCATAAATAATTTGATTAACACCTTCTAAGTCTTCATTGTGTTTCATTGATAATGCAGTAACATCAAAATTATCTAATTCAGCTAATTTAGGGGCTAAATGTTTATATTGGGCAGGAAAATTTTGATGAACAAATAATGCTTTATAATTCTTCATTTTTTACCTTCATTAAGCCTTAATAAATCAAATTTTAGAAGAAAAATAATATGCTTTTTTAAGATATCTTTATCACAATCTATTTTAGACATAATTTTTTCTAAAATTAATGAATCACTACCTATTACCTTAAGAATTTCATTTACTATATCAATTTCAACCTTAAAACCAAAGTCTGGATTACCTAAATTTATAGTATTAGATGTAATAATATAGTGATTTTCATCAATTATTGTTTCACCTTTAACGCTGAGCTCTGAATTATTATTTAACTTATAGGTCGAATAACTTGAAAAAATTTTATAGGGCGAAATGTTTTCAGGATAACTCAGATATTTTGGCTTTTTTGATTTTTCCCTTATTTCATCAAGGTTTTCTCTTAAATCTGAGTATAATTTTACAATTTTTTTCCAGTCAAAGATTTTTTCTGCATTTTTTTTTGCATCAGAACCCATTTTTAATCTTAAATCTTTATTGAATACTAATTTATTCATTCTATCCGTACATAAGTCCATATCGATAGATACTGTTTGACTTGCATAACCAGTATAGAGATCATAATTTAAATTATCGTTTAAATAATTTGTTATTAAATTTTTATTATCATTTATGTCTAAAGTTGTTGTAGGAATAGTAAAACCGTCAATTCCATCTCTTACGGTATCTCTATAGCCATCCCAATCACTTACAATTACTGGCATTCCTGATGCCATACCCTCTAAAGGAGTTATTCCAAATGTTTCCTGAAAATTATCACTTAATGATATAAAAATATCTGAACAGGCAAGACTTCTGTTTTTATTTTCTTCAATCCTACCGTCAAGAAAATGACAAATGACTTCAGGACAAAATCTTTTAGCATCATTAATAAAAGTATCTTTTATATAATCATTAGGAAACCAACCAGTTTGAATTAAATGAATTTTTGATCCACTTTTCATATTTTTACTGACATTTCCTAGAGATTTATACATAGGAAAAGGATGGGCCTTTGCATGAAAAGATAACCTACCAACAAAAACAAAAACGACATCATTTTCATTAATACCTAATTGCTTTCTTGAAATAGCCCTAAAATTCTCGGTAAAATTAAAGTCATTTGTATGAATACCCAATGGAATTATTGGAAGCTCTGGAAATATATATTGAGTTGAGTTAAACCTGTCAGAAAAAAATTCTTTATAATAATCAGTTAACTTAAGTACACTATCTTTTACGCATGAAGATGTACATATTAGCGCATCCCATGGCATTACAGGTTTAATTAATAAGTCTCCAATAAGATCATTGACTGTCTTAGATAAAGTCGTGTGAGTAATTCCAACAATACTGTATTCTGAATGGCCATAATCTGATCGATGTAAAGCATAATTACCTACCTGAGGATCATTAATAAATATACCGCCATATTTTTTAGATATTGATGAACTATTATATGAAATCATTTCAACATTCATTTTCTTATTATCTTTCAAAAAAGGAGAAAAAGTATCAATAAAATTCTGGGTATGACTTTTATTAGGTATAAGGAAACCAGCAGATTCAAAATCACTCTCAGCAATAGCTCTTAAATATGATTTTCCAGCCGCATGCCGACCCATTAATCTGCCATCTTTATAATTAAAGGCATCATTCAAATATAAAGTGGCCCAAGGAAAATTATTATTTTTAGTCAACTTCAGCGCCCATGTGTAGACGAAAACGACTTTCAATTTCCTTTAATTTATCAGGAGGTTTTATGGCATTAACCCAAATAGATATTCCATCTTTTGCACCAGCTCCAGAATGAAAACCACATGTTTTTAATATCCCTAAAAGAACATTAATTGTAAAACCACATTTATGAGCCATATAATGTCTACCAGCTTTAAGAGCCGGTCTATGGCCGTATAAAATATCTATAGGAGCTATTGGACCTGCAGGGCTATGATATATTGGCTCAGTAAGATTTCCATTAACTATATGGTTAGCTATACCCTCAAGGTCAGGGCAAGCAATAAAAACCTCACCATCATCTTTTAAAATTCTATTAAAACCTTTTAGAGTTGGCTCTACCTCATGTGCAAAAAGATGTTCTAGGTTATGCGATGAATAAACCGCATCAAAACTACAGTCTGGTATCTGACTTAGATCTCTAATATCTGCAAGAATATGAGGCGGTGGATCAAGCGTCTCATCAATATCAAGACGTGTTTCTTGCCACTCATCAGTTTCAAAAATTTTAGTAGAATTTTTAATAGTCTCTTGCCCGCAACCCACATGAAGTACTTTTTTCATTCCCAAACCTATAAAAATTCAATTTTATAAACATAACATTCTTAGTAATTCATATCTATTATTAATTAATTTAAAACTAGATTTCATAAAAATATACTATAGAAGATTCATACATCTTTTGGAGTAAATCAATAATATTTGATTTTTCTAAATTGAGCTTTGAAGAATTTATAATTTCATCCAAAGTCCTGGGTTTAGACAAATAATTACAAATACTCTCTTCATCAGCGGATAATAGTTTTTTAAAATTTGATCTAATAACAAAAGACGAACCTGAGCCTGATGAAGATTGAATATTTTGATAAGGTCTTAACGCAACATAGAAATTTTTACTTTTAAAAATACTATCAAAAATAAATAAATTTCTCTTTGACTCAGAGAGACAAAAAGTATGTTTAAAATGTTTTATATAGGGACCTTTGATTGAGCAAATACTATCCCATTGAGAGATTAAATCTCTCCTATTCAGTTTATCTTGAAATGACGGTAAAAAACTATCTGCCAAATTAATTGAGGGATAATATAAAGCATTATCATACCAAGATTGAAAATAAAGGTCAGTTTTTTCAATTAACTTGAAAATTTCTTTTACAGAAAAAGAATTATTAATAGGCTTTAAAAATCTTGAAGAGAATTCATTTATATCAATAAAATCATCTATTTTTGCTTGATTTTTATCCATTTTTAAAATGGCTATTCTTGATGGATGAAATGGGTCAAGCTTTTTTACTAATTCAAAAGCTTCATTAATATGATCAGCATTATTAAAAGAATAACCTAAATCAAGGAACATATTTCTAATATGGTCTACCTCTCTAAAATAAAAAGAGGTATCCAAGCTGCACAGTATTACGCCATTATTATTTAAAAGTGACGATAGATGCCTTATAATTTTTGATGGAGATTTTTGATAGGATATAAAATCCATACAATAAATAACATCAAATTTATCCTTATTAAAATTTAAGATATCTAACTCAAAGAGAGTCAAATTTTTTATATTATAATCTTTTATTTGTTCTTTATGATGATCTATAGCTTTTTTAGAAATATCAATTGCTGTAAATGAGGACTTGGGTGACCTCAAAGCTCTAAATATTGCCTCATTATATCCACAGCCGACAACAAGGACGTTCAGATTTTTAATGTTTTTTCTTTTTGGAAATATAAAATTTAATTCATCACTTAAATCGAATGATAATCTCATACCTTTACTTATCCTGTCTTTTACATCGTAAGGATATGGAGTTGGAAAAATATCGAAAAAGTTATCCATAAAATTAAACCAAAAAAAAGGGGGACATAAAAGTCCCCCTTATTATTAAGAATTTAAATCTTAGTATGCAGAGTCCGCATTAGTTAGGTCGTACATTTTGTATGTATTACCAGCAGCTAATGCATCATCAGCAACAGCATCAACAAAGGCCACTAAGGTTACTTCGTTAACTGTTATGCTTGCATCGTTAATGACTTTTGCTGAGTCAGCATGATAGATATATAGACCTTGGTCATTAGTATCGTAAGCTGCAATATAGAACTCATCACCTGCAGCTGTAACTGTAATACTACCAATACCTTCATTTTGACCACTAGTAGCCATGGCTATGAATAATTGCGCACCATTTCCACCTGTAATATCAGTTGCTAGGTTAGCATTACCTCTATTAGGTGTATCAGCAGCATCAAGATTAGCAACATCTAATGTTGTTGTGGCCACTGAACCAGTGTTAGCTGTAAAGTCATACGCATCACCATTGTTAACAGCATCAGTATCAATTTCACCAACAACTGCGTTATCACCTGAGGCTGTACTTGGTTTAGAACCATCAACACTGAACCATATGACGTCTGTACCAGCTGTGAAACTATTAATTGTATCAGTACCAGCGTTATCTTGAACAACCACTGTATCGACATCTGTACCAGCTGTAATTAAATCATTACCAGCTCCTGCCCAGATTACGTCTGCACCATTACCGGAAGCGATTGTATCGTTACCAGCATAAGTATAGACAGTATCAGCGTCAGAACCACCAGTAATACTATCTGCACCACCTGCGGTTTTAACAGTATTTGAACCATCACCAGTTGTTAGATACATATCAAAATCATCAACTGACATAGCGGTTGCACCAGTAGCAACAATTTTAAGGTCATTAGCATTAACAATACCATCACCTGTAAAGTCGATAGCGAAAGCACTATTTTCTGTAACAAATGCAGCATCACCAATTACACCACCCATAATACCAGGAAGAGTACCTTCGGAAGCTGTATCACCTCTGTCAAGAAGAACAAAAGTTTGAGCGTCTGATACTAAATCATGAGTAATTCTAATATTATCAGTTCCAGATACAAAATCGGTTATAGTATCGAAATTTGAACCCGCTGATTCTGTAATGCCGTTTATATGAACAGTATCTGCTCCGGCACCAGTAGTAATATTATCAGCACCTGCATCACCTTCAATATAGTCAGCTCCGTCACCAGCGCTTATGGTATCGTTACCGGTACCACCTGTGATTGAGTCAACACCTCCAAGGGAAGTAATATTATCAGCACCTGCACCACCAAGGATAGTATCTGCGCCAGAACCACCAGTTATAGTATCAGCACCAGTATTACCACGAAGTACGTCAGCACCACCGTTACCAGTAATAGTATCAGCTTGATAACCACCAGCTAATGTATCGCCATTGACACCACCTTTAAGAGTGAAGACAGTAGCCATAGCTGATTCATCAGTGTTTCCATTATTGAAACTAAGTGTACCAGTTGAACTTGTAACTGCTGAACCATCTACTTCAAAAGTAGCAGGCTCACTATCAGTGGATGCAACTGAACCTAGAGCAATAACAACAGCACCAGAAGAGTTAAGCTGAACTTCTGCTTTCTCAACATTAGTTACGTTACTAAAGTCAATTGTACTTGTTGTATTAGCACTATTAACGATTAAGAACCTATCAGTACCACCATTACCATTATATACATCTGATGCACCAGTAATTTGTGCAGTTGTACCTGTAACAATCCAGGTATCATCACCTGAACCACCAAGGAAAGTATCAGCTACAGCGGCTTGTGTATCATTACCATAGAATGTAGCAGAACCGTTACTTACTGAAGAAAGATCTAACTTGTTATCAGCATCATTATCAGCTGTATCATTACCATCAAAAATAATGGTTGATGAACCGTTACTTGTAAAGAAACCATTACCTAAAGTAACTGATGTTGCGTTACCTGCAATAGAATCCGCTGCATCAATAGTTTCGATACCAATTACAGATTCTAATTCAGGAGCAGTTAGAGTTAATGAAGTAGCTTGAGTAAATGAAAGTGTATCATTACCAGCACCACCATCAACAGTTTCTGCACCACCTGATGTTTTAAAGTCAGTGAAAGTTGAAACAGTAATTGTGTCATTACCGGCACCTGCATCAATATTATCGATACCAGCACCACCTGTAATAGCGTCGGCACCAGCGCCACCTGAGATAACGTCGTTACCAGCACCACCTGTAAGAGTATCAGCACCGGCATTACCTGTTAAGGTATCAGCGCCTGCACCACCAACTAGACTGTCACTAAATGCACCACCAAGGGCTGTAACCGCTTCAGTAGCAGCGTTGTTACTTGCATCAAGAGATAGTCTCTCACCACTAGTAAGTGTAGTTGGGTGCGCATCAAGTGCAGAACCATCTACTGTTAAAGATGTGCCGGTAAATCCAGCATTAATTGTAACAGTAGCAGTTGTAATAGTAGATGCACCAGAACCACCATCATTCGTAGCTACGTCTCTAATTTCAACTGTCTCTATATTAGTTATACTTGCATCAAGGACGGCTGTTGTATCAACACCAGTACCTGCTTGAGGGGTAGCATCAACAATATCAACAATAATTTTGTCAGTACCAGCACCACCATTTACACTATCAAGAGCAGTTAATGTTTCTGTTGCATAGAAAGTAAATGTGTCATCACCAGAGCCACCTAAAACACTAAGGTTACCAGCAGCATTCGCTTTAATATTTAATGATGAAGTTAATGCATCACCAGTAGCTGTAGAAGCTTTAATAGTTGATGTAGCACCAGGCTGGATAACAATACCTGGGTTTGCTGCAAGGAATGCATCGTTAACAGTTAATGTTGATGCAGTTGTTAAAGATAGAACTTCAATGTTACTGATGTTAGCTACTTCAGCAGTTGTTAAAGTAGCAGCTGCTTGGATAGCTAGTGTATCAGTTCCAGCACCACCATCAATGGTATCAGTACCTAATGTAGTTAATAATTGTGCTTCTGTAGCAGCATTAATAGTATCATTGCCAGCACCGGCTTCAATAAGATCGAGTCCAGCACCACCATCAATAGTATCAGCACCACCGTTACCATATATTGTATCGGCTTTTGCACCACCTGTAATAGCATCGGCACCTTCACCACCTTTAATAGTTTGAGCAGCGGAAGCACTTGTAAGGTTAATTGTTGTATCCTCACCTGAGTCCATGCCAGAAGCGTCCCATGTGGCAGCAGTAGCATAACTTGTAATAGAAACATCAGTATCAGCTGTATTAGATAATGTTGTATCAACAATATTAAAGTTTTCTACTCCTGTAACTGTTGAGCCTAAACCGACAGTAGTATCTGAAGCAGCTTGCTGGATGTTTACAGTATCAGTACCAGTACCACCTGTAACAGTTGTATTAAGAGCCCATGCACCAGCAGCACCATTTACAGTAAGTGTTGTGTTCGCGCTTGTAGTAGCACTAGAACCATTATCAACTTTATCAGCTGTTGTTGCACCAATAGTTACAGTCGCTGAATCTGTATATCCAGCATTAAGATTTAATACTTGATCATTACCATCTGTTAAATCAAAAGTAGTAGGTGAAATATTAGCAGCAAGAGATACTGTAGCAGCATCACCTGTTAGTGCTAAAACCTCAACGTTACTTACGCCACCTAAAATAGTAGCAGAAGCAAATGAGCTTCCAGAAGTAAGAGTATCAGTACCATCACCACCATCAATTGTGTCAAGCGCTGTTAAATTTGCACCTACATTAATAGTATCATTACCAGCTCCGGCAGAAATATTTTCATTACCAGTACCAGCAGTAACGGAGTCAGCACCCGCACCTAGATCTATGGTGTTGTTACCAGCTGTACCAACAACAGTGTCATTTCCGGCACCCATTGTAATTGTATCAGCATTATTACCAGCTGTGAAACTACCTGCATTTGCACCGTCAGTGTAAGTAATTTTACCACCGCTTGTGCTAGATGCAATATCAGAAGCATCAATTGAGAATGTAGCAGTATCTAAAGCATCTAAGGCAGAGGCGTCAATTGTAAGGTCTTTACCTGTACCAATAGAGTAAGATGAACCAAGGTCAATAGCTGTAGCCGTATTACCAAAAGGACTGTCCATAATTGTAATAGTTTCAAATCCAGTTATTGAATTACCAAGTTCATCAGCAGCTGTTGGATTAGATGGGTTACCAGTAAGATATACATAAAGATTATCTGTACCTGTACCACCTGTTATAGTTAATTCACCAGTATCACCATCCAAATCTTGAGATGATACATAAACATGTGATGTTACGTTTGCTAAATTTACAAATGAGTCTGTACCAGCATCATCTACAGTAAGAGAAGCTGCGCCTACTTTGGCCATTAATACAGTTGTTTCATTGGTATAACCTTCGTCGATATCTAATGTTTGTTTTGTATCGGCTGTAAAGTCAAATGTAGTTGTACTTACATTAGCAACTAAATCAACATCATTTGCACCTGTTACTTCGAGTGTTTCAACATTAGTAACACCGCCCATTACAGTCGCATTAGCAATATCCTGGCTAACTGAGAGAGTATCAGCACCCGCACCACCATCAATTGTATCAGTAGCAGCTAATGAAGTCATGGTAATAGTATCAGCACCACCACCTGTTGAAATATTATCTGCACCAGCAGCTGTACCTGTAAGAACATCGTTACCAGCACCACCAGTAAATGTTACACCTAGTGTTGCTCCCGGAGCTGCGCTTAGAGTTAAACCACCTGTATTACCAGAAGCATCAACATTAGTAACTTCTGAAGATAACGCATTTGAAATTGTAAGCCTTTGATCACCAGTTACAACAAGGTTTGCAACATCAACATCAGCAGTAGTAAGAGTTGTTATTGTACTTGCTTGAGCAGTTGCATCAATTGTAAGGGTTTCAATATCACCAGTACCGTCAGCGGTTAAGGTAAGAGTTGTTGCAGAACCAGTACCAGTAACGTTAACTAAAAGGTTATCTGCAGTCCCGGCAACAGCACCAGCTTGAAAATCAAGAACCATGTCATCGCCAGAATTATTAATTTTAAATAATGAAGGCAATGCGTTTAGATTATTAATTGTTAATCCACCGGTAGAACTTAGATTAGTAATTTCACTGTAACCAGAAGCTGTATCAACAGCGTTGATAACCAAGTCAACAGTTGCACCAGCAGTATTTGTGAAAATAATATTTTCGATATTTTCTACATCAGGTTTTAATGAACCTGCAGCAGTATAATTGATTGTTAAAGTATCAGTACCTGCACCACCGTCAAGAATATCAATATCTTGGAAAGACGCAGCTGTTGAGAAATCAAAGGAGTCATTTCCATCACCACCAGTAAAACTATTTACACCAGTTGTACCAGTAAAGCTTTGAGATGTTGCAGCTGAGCCTGTGTTATCAATTAAAACAACATCACTGGATACAGCAGCAGCATTGCTATCAAAGACACTAATTTTCATGCCTTCAAGTCCTTCAACTGTAGCATCGGCAACAGCACCAACACTAAATGATGTTGTTGTTGATCCTGAAGAAATTACAGCAGTTCCTGAAAGAGTTTCGATATCTGCATTAACAGCAGCGGTCACAGTTGAACCGTTTGTATCGCCCATAGCAGACCAGGAGAAACTTGTGTCTGCAGATACAGCTGAGCTTGCAGTAATAGTAAATGTAACTTCACCACCTTCGGCGACTTTTGAGGTGTCTTTAGTTACAGTAAAAGTAGGAGAAGCAGTTGAGCTAATACCATTATTAGAAATAGTAACATCTGAGCTACCTGCTGTAGAACCTGAAGATGGAAGTGTGTCAACACCCATAGTTGAAGCAAATGCTGAAAGAGTGTTAGTTGAACCTGATACACCTGATGTAGCATTACCACCTAGTTCATATGAAAAATTACTAGCGCCATTAATAGTAACAACAGCTCCATTTGACAAAGTTAGTTGAACAGCATCAGCTGCAAACTTTGATGATGAAATTGATAGACCATCTACTAATTGGATTTTATTTGCACCACTAGTGTCTACAATTGTAATTGCAGC
>MDTD01073358.1_pt1 | contig 30457 bp, 23 predicted proteins | sample 811221 | NCBI WGS metagenome assembly MDTD01 (sample SAMN05326646, study PRJNA326480) | marine metagenome | isolation source: seawater | place: Pacific Ocean: South West | collected 2011 | reverse complement strand
TTTGACGCTGGTGGGCCTGGTGGGTCTCATCGATCCGCCGCGCAGCGAAGCGATCGCCGGCGTCGCCGAATGCCACCAGGCGGGAATTCGCGTGAAGATGATCACCGGGGATCATGCCGGTACCGCCCGCGCGATCGGGCGCGAGATCGGGCTGAAGAACGCGGACCGGGTCCTGACGGGAGTCGACCTCGAGGCGATGACGGACGCGCAGCTCGCCTCGGTCGTCGTCGAAACCGACATCTTCGCGCGCACGAGTCCGGAACATAAGCTGCGCCTGGTGATGGCGCTCCAGTCCCGCGGCTTGACCGTCGCCATGACCGGGGATGGGGTGAACGACGCGCCGGCGCTCAAGCGGGCCGACGCCGGGATCGCCATGGGCCTGAAAGGCAGCGAGGCCGCCAAGGAAGCGTCCGAACTGGTGCTCGCCGACGACAATTTCGCGTCGATCGCGGCGGCCGTACGCGAGGGGCGCACGGTCTACGACAACATCAAGAAGGTCATAAGCTGGACCCTTCCGACCAACGCCGGCGAAGGGTTGACCATCATCGTAGCCCTGTTCCTGGGCATGGCCCTTCCGGTGACGGCGGTTCAGATCCTGTGGGTAAACCTGATCACCGCCGTCACGCTCGGCCTGGCGCTGGCCTTCGAGCCGACTGAGGAGCACACGATGCGACGGCCGCCGCGGCCCCGCGATGCCCCCCTCCTGACCGCGTCGCTCGTCTGGCACATCGTGCTGGTTTCCGTCCTGTTCCTCTTCGCCGTGTTCGGCATCTATACCTATGGGATCGACAGGGGATACCCGCCGGAGCTGGCCCAGACGATGGCCCTCAACACGCTGGTCGTGCTGGAGATCTTCCACCTGTTCTTCATCCGCAACATCTACGGCACCTCGCTCACCTGGAAGGCGGCGCGCGGGAACCGGGTCGTGTGGATCACCGTCATCGTCGTGACCGCCGCGCAGTTCGCCATCACCTATCTGCCGCCACTCGGGACAGTGTTCGGGACACGAGCGGTGCCGCTCCTGGACGGTATCCTGATCGTCGCCGTCGGGGTCGCGTTCTTTGCGATCATCGAGGTCGAGAAGCAGCTGCGATTGGCGCTTCGGCGATCGGAGATGCAGTCAGCCCGATGATCGATTCGAGGATCGGGCGCCTGCCAATGTAAATAAAAAGGCCGCTTCGTGAACGAAGCGGCCCAGTTCGGGGAGGAAGGAAGCATGTCACCGTGAATGCATCGGAGAGAAGAGATCGGGAGGCATTCGTTCTCCTCATCCGATGCGATCAATGGATGCTTTATAGGCTGGAAACGACAGCCGGTATGTGACGGGACTCACAAAACGGACGGTTTCCGAAAGGAAGGTTGAACTTGGTTTCGACCGTCGGAACGGCGGTCCGCGGCTCGTTCAGCTTTGTTTCATTCGCCGCAGCATGGCCAAGTCGGACTTGGCGGCGGCGCCGCTGGCCAAGGCGGCTGCGACGAATACGGCGATTCCCAGAACGACGATCACGGCCAGCGAGAGGGCGCCGGCGATTTCACCTGCGGCGAGCGGGCCTGCCAGAAGTCGTGCGGACAACCATAGGACCGCCGCCATTGCCAGTGCCGAGATCGCCATCCGCGGCAGGCGCCGCCGGAAACGCGCGTCCATGCGGTAGCGACCGCTCCTCAGCAGTCCGACGGCCAGCAGCGTGGCGTTCAGCCACGAGGCGACGGCGCTGGCTAGTGCGATGCCGACATGGGCGAACACCTGCATCAGGGCGAAGGCCAGAACGGCATTCACCACCAGGCACAGCGCCGCGACCCGCACCGGCGTTCGCGTGTCGTGGCGGGCGAAATAGGCCGGTGCCAGGACCTTCAGCAGCACATAGGCGGGAAGGCCCAAGGCATACGCGCTCAACGCCGACGCCGTGGCCCGCGCCTGTTCGGCATCGAACGCGCCTCGCTGAAACAGAACGGAGACGATCTCCGGCCCGATCGCGATTAGCGCCGCCGCCGCCGGCAATGACAGAAGCAGTCCGGCTTCCATCGCGCGGTTCTGGTCGTATTGGGCGGCGGTTTCGTCGTCCGCGCCGATATTGCGCGACAGGCGCGGCAGCAATGCGGTCCCCAGCGCGACACCCACCACACCGAGCGGAAGCTGCACCAGCCTGTCCGCATAGTAGAGATAGGAGACCGAGCCGGTCGGTAGCAGCGTCGCCAGCATGGTGTCGATCAGCACGTTGATCTGGGCAACCCCCGCGCCGAGTGCCGCAGGCCCCATCAGGATCAGCATGGCGCGGACGCGGGGCGTCAGCCTCGGGACGGGAAAGCCGAGGGACAGCCCGGCGAGGCGGCAGGAGAAGGCGAGCCACAGGAACTGTCCGGCGCCAGCGATCGCAACACCCCAGGCCAAGGCATGGGCGGGCGTCCCGGCGACATCTCCCAGCAGCAGCATGGCGCCGATCAGACAGAGATTGAGCACGATCGGGGTGGCGGCCGGGGCGGCGAAACTGTCGAGGCTGTTGAGGATTCCGCCCATCAGCGCTACCAGCGAGATGAACAGGATGTAGGGGAAGGTGAGCCGTGTCAGTTCGACCGCCAGCGCGAACTTCTCCGGATCGTCGGAGAAGCCCGGTGCCAGAACGACCATGACCGAAGGCATGAAGATTTCGGCGGCGATGACGATCGCAATCAGCACCGTCGCGAGCACCGCCAGAGTGTCCTCGGCGAACGCCCGTGCCGCTTGTCGCCCTTCCTGGACCAGAAGCGCCGAGAAGCTCGGCACGAAGGCGGCGTTGAACGCGCCCTCGGCGAACAGCCGCCGCAGCAGGTTGGGGATCTTGAACGCGACGAAGAAGGCGTCGGCGGCGGGACCGGCGCCCAGGAACGCGGCGATCAGGATGTCGCGCGCGAAACCCAGCACACGCGATATCATGGTGAAACCGCCGACCGTGACGGCCGATCTCAGAAGGGACTTCGCCATGGCTCCTTCGGACAACTGGCAGGATCGGCGACGGCCGGGGCGGCCCGCTTCTACTCCCGACGCCGGGGAAATACCAGCGGAGCCGTGTCGCACGGAACTTTCGGCCGTGAACGAGAGGGTGGTGGAATGAGTGGCGGAGAGCCGACTTCGCTGGTTGTCTGCGTGAACCCGGTTCAAGGACCGCGCAAGCAGTGTTGCGGCGGGTTGGGGTCCGAGCGGTTGGCGGAGGCCCTCGAACAGGGGATCGCCGACCGTCGTATCAATGCCTGTCTTGATCGGGTGCTGTGCCTCAACAACTGTTATCGGGGACCCGTGATCCGGATCGGCGCCGGCGGCCGGTTCTTCTTCAACGCGGCGCCGGGTGACGTGCCGCGGATTCTGGACGCGCTGGAAGCGGCGGCGGGGCGGCGCGCCCTCGACGACTCCGACATGGTCTATCCCGGCGGCTGACATGGCCGGAGCGACGGCCGGGTTGCGATTCGCCTTGGCGCTCCGATGCTTCCGGGGCGGTGATCTCGAAGGGGCGGAAGCGCTCGCCGGGCAATGTCTGCAATCCGACCCCGACCATGCCGATGCGCTTCATCTGCTGGGCGTCATCGCCCTGCGTCGCGGCGATGCCGGCAAGGCCGTCCGGTGGTTGAAGCAGGCTGTCGCGGCGGCGCCGGACGATGCCGGCAAGCGGACCGACCTGGGCGCCGCGTTACAGGCGGGGCGGGCGCCGGAACAGGCTGTCGAAGCCTATCGCGCCGCGCTCGCGCTCGATCCCACACAAACGGAAGCGGCAAACGGATTGGGGGTCGTGCTCGGCGCTCTCGGCCGAGCCACAGAAGCGGTCGAGCAATTCCGAGAGGTTCTCGACCGGCGGTCCGACCATCCCGGCGCCCATGTCAACCTCGGCAACGTCCTGCTCGGCACCGGCGACCTCCACGGTGCCGAGGCCCATTACCGAGCAGCGTTGGCTGTCGAGCCCGCGTCGCGCGAGGCACAGGTCAATCTGGGGTTGGTGCTGTGGCGGGCCGGGCGTCTCGACGACGCCCTGGACGCTTACCGGTCCGCGATCGGCGCCGGCCATGACAGTCCCGACCTGCGTTGCTCGATCGGCCGCATTCTGGTGGAGAAGGCGGCGTTCGCGGAGGCCGCTGCAATCTACCGGGCGGTGCTCGACAGCCATCCCGACCACTACCCGACGCTGGTAGCCGCCGGGGACCTCGCCGCCGCCGAAAGCCGTATGGAGGACGCGGACGAGTTCTACCGGCGCGCGGCGGCGATAAAGCCGTCCGACGGCCTCAAACTCAAGACGGCCTTGCGGCTGCCGGCGGTCTATGCTTCGGCCGAGGCGCTCCACGAAGCGCGGCGCCGGCTGGAAGAAAACATCGCGGCGCTGGCGACGGTCGGTTTGTCCATCGCCGATCCCGTCGCCGAGGTCGGCATTACCAATTTTCGTGCCGCTTATCACGGGCTCGACGACCGCCCGCTGCAGGAGGCGATCGCCCGTCTCTATCTGAAGGCCTGCCCATCGCTCGCCTATGTCGCACCGCATTGCCGGGACCGTGCCGGCAGTGGCCCGGAGCCGCGTCCCGTCCGCGTCGGATTGGTTTCCACCAAGTGGCGCGAATACGCCGTCACCTGGTACCTGCGCGGAATCCTGGAGCATCTCCCCAGAAGCGATCTCACGGTCGAGCTGATCAACGTCGGCGGCGGAGCGGTATGGGCGCCGCTGGCGGCGGCCGTGGACGACGTCGTGGAGGTCCCTCGCCAACTGGATCAGGCGCGGACCGCGATCGCCGCGCGGGAACTCGACGTCCTGGTCTATCCCGAGATCGGCATGACGGCGCTCACCTATTTCCTCGCCTTCGCACGACTCGCCCCCGTGCAATGCGTGACCTGGGGGCACCCGGTCACCACCGGCGTCCCGACCATGGATTACTTCCTGTCATCCGACGCCGCCGAACCCGACGACGGCCAGTGCTACTACAGCGAGCGGCTCGTACGGCTGCCGGGCCTGACGACCTGCTACGCGCGGCCGGACATGCCGCCGCCGCATTCGCGCGCCGACTTGGGGCTGGACGAGCGCGCGACGCTCTACTGCTATCCGCATGCGCTGTTCAAGCTGCACCCCGACTTCGATGCCGTGCTGCACGGGATCCTCGACGAAGACCGGACAGCCCGGATCGTGATGTTCAGCGATCCGGGCGGCGCCATCGCAGACGGGCTCAAGGCGCGATGGGGCTCGTCGGCGGCCGTGGACGGGGACCGCATCACCTTTCTGGCGATGCGGCCGTTTGAGGATTTTCTCGCCATCCTCCAGGCGTCCGACGTGATCCTCGACGCTTTTCCCTTCGCCGGTGGCAACACGACCTATCAGGCTCTGGGCATCGGTACCCCTTTAGTGTCACTGCGGGGAAAGACGCTCGCCGGCCGTACCGCCACGATGCTCTTCGAGCGGGCCGGTCTGGAGGAGCTGCTGGCGGACAGTCCCGAAGCCTATGTGGCGATCGCGATTCGGCTCGGCCGGGACGCAGCTTATCGCGACGCCATGCGTGGCCGCATTCTCGACGCTGCCTCGTTTTTTTTCGAGGATCGGCTTTGTGTAGACGGCTGGGCGCGCTTTCTTTTGGCAGCAGGACGCGGCACTGGTTGACCCTTTACCTGAGTAGTACGACCAAGTAGGGTACTTCGATAGTCTGCCCTTTAGCCTGGGTTGGGTGACCATGACGGCTGGTGGGCGACCGCACCGGGGGGAGGTGCCGGTGCCTGCCATGAGAGGCCGTGGATGAAGACCGATGCCGGGCTGGGAGACACTCTCGACGGAATAACTGTGTCCGCGGGGGATGGCGGGGCAGCCATTCTTCTGCATGCGGCGGGTCAGTCGTCGATAGAGCTGCCGGCGGACTTCGATTTATTGGGGGCGGACTTCGTCCGTCAGGGGTCGGATCTTCTCCTGGTTGCGGAAGACGGCCAGCAGATCCTGATCGAAGGGTATTTCGATTCGGCGCCGGCCGCGCTGGTTCAGGCGGGTGGAATCGAGGTTTCCGGCCATGTCGTGGCCTCGTTCGCCGGCCCGCTGGCGCCCGGTCAGTTGGCTCAGGCGGGCGATGTGGCGCTGGGCGGGGAGCCGATCGGCACGGTCGATTCGGTCACCGGCCAGGTCACGGCGCAGCGCGTCGACGGCACGGTCGTCACTCTCACGGTCGGCGACCCGGTGTTCCAGGGCGATGTCCTGGAGACGACGGCCGACGGCGAGATCACCCTGATTTTCTTGGACAACTCGGCGTTCTCGATGTCGGAGAGCGCGCGGATGGTGCTGGACGAGTTGATCTACGATCCGGATTCGGGGGACGGGTCGGCGCAGTTCAGCGTTCTGCAGGGCGTGTTCGCGTTCGTCTCGGGCGATGTTGCGGCGAACAACCCGGGGGCGACGACGATCGAGACGCCGGTCGCCACCATCGGTATCCGCGGAACGTCGCTCGGGTTCTCGTATTTCCCGGACGCCGGCCTGATCGCCGCCCTGATCCCGGACCCGGACGGCACGTATGGTGAAGCCGACTTCCTCGGTTCGGACGGCTGGAACTTCACGCTCGATCAGTCGCTGAACGCCTTGAACGCCCCTCCGGGCCAGACGCCGACGGCCCAGTCCATGTCACCGGACGAGGCGGTCGCCCGTCTGGGCGCGGGCGGCGCCGAAATGCTGGCGCAAGCGCAGCAGACCGCCGCGACCCACCAAGGTGCCGATGGCGGCAACGACGGATCGACGGACGGCAATCTGGATGTCGGCCCGCCATCCCTGCCGCCCAGCGGGCCGGACGCCGGCCCCGACACGGCACCGCCGCCGCCCGGCCCGTCCGCGGCGCCACCACCACCACCCGGCCCGCCGCCTTCGGATACGGCGGGCGGGCCCCCGCCGCCCCCACCAACGTCGGTCGGCGATCGCCGCGGCGACCTGGGACAGGACGTTCCGGCGGACACTGGCGAGGACACCGCCGCCGGTGGAGAAGGGGGGTTCGTCTTTGGATCGGGGAATATCGCCGTCTTCGACAATCCGTCATTCGTCGACACGAATGACGACATAACCACTGCGACGAACCCTTTTTCCGAGTCCGATACGATTCAGCGGACTCTCACCGATCTCGGCCACTCTGTGAGCACGTTCACCGGCACGAGCGCTGCCGACTTCGAGACAGCACTGGCGAGCGTCGACGCGCTCGTCATTCCCGAGCAGGAACGGGGGGCGATCGCGCCGGCTCTTTCGGCTGATGCCAAGAGCAGCATTGCCGCTTTCGTTTCGGCCGGCGGGCTGCTGGTGATTTCATCCGACTATCAGAGTTTTCTGAATTCGGTCTTCGGCTTCAGCCTGTCGAGCGGGGGTAGTGGTATCTCGACGCTCAATAGCGCGGCCGCCGCAGGTACGTCGTTCGACGGCGGCCCCTCTACCCTGCCGGCACCGAGCGCAACCTTCGCGTTCGCGATTGACACTCTCCCTGCAGGCTCGAAGGCGATCTACACGGTCGGCTCATCCGCAACGGTGGCTGATATCCCGTTCGGTGACGGCAAGATCATTTCACTGGGATGGGACTGGTTCAACGCCGCGCCGCTGGGGAGCGAGGACGGTGGCTGGGTCGAAGTCCTGGGCCGTGCGACCGGCGTGACGTCGTTCGCGCCTGGCTTCGTCGAAACGAGTGGCGGCATCGATTCCACCTTCGGTTCGTATTCTATGATGTTCTCCTACCCCGACACGGATGGAGATACGTTGGCCGGCAGCGCTGACGGCGACACGCTGGTGGGTACGGACGGTCCCGACTGGATTCTGGGCGACGACGGCGATGACGTTCTGCACGCGGCGGCCGACGACGCCGTCGACGGCGGCGCTGGCTTCGACGAGGTCGTCGTCGGGGACGATACGTCTTTGGACCTGTCCGCCGTGGCGTGGTCGAATGTCGAAAAGGTCAGTCTGGCCGCCGAAGGAGTCGATCAGGCGATCATTCTGGATCGCACCGCGGTCGAAACCGTCACCGATGCCGGCGACCGTCTGGAGATCGACGGCGATGCCGGCGACCAGGTCTTCGGAACCGGAGGCTGGACGGAGGTCGCATCCGACGTGTCGGTGGACGGCGCCAGCTACACCCAATACGAACAGGATGGCACCACCTTGCTGGTGAACAACGCCATCGATCAGTCGGGAATCAACGGCGTCCCTGCGGCCTGACCCGCACGACATCCGCCCGCCCGCCCATCCTTCCCGGGATCGGGCGGGCGGTCGCTTTTATCCGAGCATGGCCGGGATATCCGAGGCCGCCGTCGGAAAGACGTAAGGCAGCTTGCCGAGCGTCTCGGCCGGAATCCGTTGGCGCAGGGCGAGGGCGAAGAGGTTGATAATCTCCTCGGCGCCGTAGCCGAGAATATGGGCGCCCAGTATCCGGCCGTCGGACGTATCGATCAGGACCTTCGAAGCGGCGGGCCCGCCGCCGCGGTGCCGGGTCGAGAACCAGTCCTCGCGCTCCTTCCATACCGCCTCGAACCGGAGTCCGTTTTCAGCCGCCTGCGCTTCGGTCAACCCGACCATGGCGAGCGGCGGGTCGGAAAAGACGGTGCTGGGGACGCCCGTGTAGTCGGTCTCGACACCCTTACCGGTGAGCAGCGTTGTCGCGACGGCCGCAGCGTCGATCCCGGCAACCGGCGTCAGAGCCGGGCCGCGCTGCGCCGCATCCCCGGCCGCCAGCACCCGCGGATTCGACACGCTTCGCAGACAGGCGTCGAGGCAGAGCCGACCGTCCTGGGTCGCGATCTCGCCGGCATCGAGGCCGAGATCGTCGAACGCCGGCGTCCGCCCGGCGCCATGCACGGCCATGTCCGCCGCAAGCCGGAACCGACCGTCAGGGCCGTCGCCGCTCACGACCACGCCGCCCCCTTCCGGCGCGACCGCGGCGACGGCGTGGTCCAGACGCACGTCGATGCCGGCGTCACGATAACCCGCGGTCAGACGGGCGACGAGATCGGACTCGAAGGCGGCGAGCGGGTCGCTGTCCTGCTGAAGGATCGTCACCTCGGCCCCGGCCCGATGCGCGACATGGGCCAACTCGAAGGCGATGTAGCCGCCACCGACGAAGGCCACCCGGTCCGGCATAGCATCGAGGGCCAGGAAGTCGTCGCTGGTGGACAGCCGGTCGAACCCGTCGATCGGCACCCGGGCCGGTGCGGCACCGGTCGCGATCACGATATGCCGCGACGAGACCGTGCGTCCCTCGACGTCGACCCTGTCGGCGCCGACGAAACGCGCATGGCCGGGCAGAACGTCGATGCCGCGCTCAGTGAGCTTGTCGGCGGTGCGCTGGGGCACCGGATCGGTGAAGCGCCGCTTGAAGGCCTGAAGCGCCGGCCAGTCCAGGCGCGACGGACCGCCCGCGAGGCCCAGTCCGTCAAGGCGCAGCGTCGCGGCCGCGACGTCAGCCGCATGCACCAGCACCTTCTTGGGAATACAGCCGCGCTGCGGGCAGGTACCGCCGAGCGGACGATGGTCGGCAACGGCGACCCGCCATCCGGCGCCGGCACAGCGCTCGGCGACGCCCGAGCCCGCCGATCCGCTGCCTATCACCACGAGGTCGTAGCGTTCCGTCATCGTTCGATGCTCCCGTTCCCTGGATTCCATGGACGGTTGGGCAACGGCTGCCCCTTCCGAACGTTGCCGTGAGACGGCGTAGCCGCCATGACGGCAAGGTTCAATTTGTCGAAGGATTGATCAAAGGGTATTGAGGGACCCCCAGCCTGCACGGGGGAGACAATGGATAAAAAGACCCAGATCGTAGTGGTCGGCGGCGGCGCCGGCGGGCTTGAGCTCGTCGCCAAGCTCGGTGCCCGCTACGGCCGTCAGAAGTTCGACATCATCCTCGTCGAGCGCAACGGCACGCATATCTGGAAGCCTTTGCTGCACGAAGTCGCCACCGGTTCGCTCGACGCCAACCTCGACGAGGTGGGTTATCGCAGCCATGGACATCGCTGGGGCTACCGCTTCTTCTACGGCACGCTCGAGGACATCGACCGCGACAACCGGCACGTCCTTCTCGCGCCGATCGAGGACGAGCGCGGCAACGAGCTGATCGGCCGCCACCGCATCCGCTACGACTACCTGGTGCTGGCGGTGGGCTCGGTGTCGAACGATTTCGGCACCCCCGGCGTCCGCGAGCACTGCATCTTCCTCGACAACCGCATCCAGGCCGACCGCTTCCGTCAGCAGCTCCTGAACCATTGCCTCAGGGTGTCGCGGACGATGACGGCGGACGCCTCGGCCAACGCGTTCGTCGACATCGCCATCGTCGGCGGCGGCGCCACCGGTATCGAGCTCGCGGCCGAGCTCTACAACGCCGCCGGCGCGCTTCGCCACTACGGCCTCGAGGTGTTCGACGAGAGCCGGCTGCGCGTCACCCTGATCGAGGCCGGCCCGCGCATCCTGCCGGCGCTGCCGGAGAAGCTGGCCAAGGCCGCGCGCGAGGAGCTGGAGGCGCTGGGCGTGCGGGTGATGACGGGGATGCCCATCACCGAAGTCACCGCCGACGCGGTCCTGACCAAGGACGGCCAGTCGATCCCCGCCCATCTCAAGGTCTGGGCGGCGGGCGTCAAGGGGGCCGACTTCCTCAAGGACATCGCCGGGCTGGAGACCAACCGCGCCAACCAGCTCGTCGTCCGCCCGACCCTGCAGACGACTCGCGACGACCGCATCTTCGCCATCGGCGACTGCTGTGCCTGCCCGCAGGAAGGGAGCGACCGGCCGATCCCGCCCCGCGCCCAGGCGGCGCACCAGATGGCCTCCACCGTGTTCAGGAACCTGAAGCGGCTGATGGACGGCAAGCCGCTGGAGAGCTTCGTCTACAAGGACCACGGCTCGCTGGTGTCGCTCAGCCGCTTCTCGACGGTCGGCAGCCTGATGGGAAACCTGATCGGCGGCCGCATGGCGGTGGAAGGCCGGCTGGCCCGCGTCGTCTACCTGTCGCTCTACCGCATGCACCTGATCGCCATCCACGGCTGGGCGAAGGGCGTGCTGATGATCCTGATCGGCCATGTGAACCAGGTCGTCCGGCCACGCCTCAAGCTGCACTGACCGCCGACCGCGCCGGAAGAGGACGCTTACCCCGCCCTCAGGCGGCCTCCCGCGGGGCGAAGCTCTCGGGATCGGCCATGGCCCACCAGCGGTCGTAGATCGTTTCCTCCGGCGCTTCGAGCAGCACGTTCGGGGGGAGGAACTCGTAGACCAGGTCCGCCGAGCGGACCTGGTTTTCGTCCATCCGGACCCTGAGGTGATGAGGCCTCAGCTCGGCCGGGGCGGACAATCCGGCGGCGCTGACGTAATTGCCGAGCGACCGCAGCGTATTGCGGTGGAACAGGTTGGCGCGGGGGCCCTTGTCGGAGACGACCAGACCCGCCTGTCGCAGCCGGTTCTGAGTGGCGACGCCGGTCGGACAGCGGTCGGTATGGCATTTCTTGGTCTGGACGCAGCCGACGGAGAACATGAAGGCGCGCGCGGCGTTGCACCAGTCGGCGCCGATCGCGAGGTTCGCCGCCATGCTGTGGCCGTCGAAAACCTTCCCCGCCACGCCGATACGGATGTCTTCCCGCAGGCCCGTTCCGGTCAGCGCGTTGATGACGAAGATCAGCCCTTCGCGCAGAGGGGTGCCGACATGGTTCGACAGTTCCACCGGCGCCGCGCCGGTACCGCCTTCCGCCCCGTCGACGACGATGAAATCGGGCCTCTCTCCCGTCTTCAGCATGGCCTTGACCAACGCCAGGAACTCCCAGCGATTGCCGAGGCAAAGCTTGAAGCCGACCGGTTTGCCGCCGGACAGATCCCGAAGGCGGCCGAGCCATTCGATCATCTCGATCGGCGTCGAGAATGCGCTATGGCTCGACGGGGAAATGACGTCCTTCCACGGCTCGACGCCACGGGCCTCGGCGATCCGGGGCGTCACCTTGGGCCCCGGAAGCATGCCGCCATGCCCCGGCTTCGCCCCCTGGCTGAGCTTGACCTCGATCATCTTGACCTGATCGAGCGCCGCCCTTTCCGCGAAAGCCTCCGCGTCGAAGCGACCGTCCGCCGTCCGGCAGCCGAAATAGCCGGTCCCGACCTCCCACACCAGATCGCCGCCATGCTTGAGGTGGTGGGCCGAAATCCCGCCCTCGCCGGTGTCCTGATAGAATCCGCCGAGCTTCGCACCGAGGTTGAGGGCTTCGACCGCATGGCCGCTCAGTGATCCGAAGCTCATCGCGGAGACGTTCAGGACCGAGGCGCTGTAAGGGCGCTTGCACCGGTCGCCGCCGATCCTCACGCGGTAGTCATGGCTCTCGTGCGGCTTGGCCTGGATGGCGTGGTTGATCCACTCATATCGGGGCGAATAGACGTCCATGTCGGTGCCGAACGCCTGGACCCCCTCGATATCCTTCGAACGCCTGTAGACCAGCGCCCGCTCGTCATGGCTGTAGGGCCGCCCCTGGTGGTCGCTATCCAGCAGGTATTCCCGCAGGTAGGGACGCAACCACTCGAAGAACCACCGAAAATGGGCGCTCACCGGGTACAGGCGCATCAGGGAATGCCGCGGCTGCCACAGGTCCCACAGACCGAGAAGCGACAGCGGTCCGAGCAACGTCAGCGGCCACAGCCAGGCCGGGTCGACCACCCAGCCGAGGACGACACATGCCAGGGTGGCGAAAGCGATGGCGACGATCGGGAGATAGCGGATCATCGCCGTACGCCTACAGCGTCGCGCCCGGCTGGCCGAGTGCGTGCTCGGTGAGCTCTCGGGTGATGAAGGCGTAGGCGTCGTCGACCGAATCGGTGCGGTGGACCAGCAGCTCGTCACCGGCACTGATGGTGCCGTGGCGGATCAGGGCGTCGAAATTGATGACTTCGGACCAGTACTCGGTCCCGAACAGCACCAGGGGCAGCCGCTTCGTCATCTTGCCGGTCTGAAGCAGGGTCAGAAGCTCGAACAGCTCGTCCAGCGTTCCGAAGCCGCCGGGAAAGATCACCACCGCCTTGGCGAGGTAGTAGAACCAGAACTTCCGCATGAAGAAGTAGTGGAAGTGGAATTCGAGCCCGCGGGTGACGTAGGCGTTGTCGAACTCCTCCTGCGGGATCGAGATCGTCAGGCCGACATTGGTGCCGCCGGCCTCGGAGGCCCCGCGATTGGCCGCCTCCATGATGCCCGGCCCGCCGCCCGTGCAGACCACGAACCGACGCTCCTGGTGGTCCAGCCCCTTCGACCATTCGGTCAGCCGATGGGCCAGCGCGCGCGCCGCTTCGTAGTAGGCGGACATGGCGAGGTCGCGCTGAGCCCGTTCGGCGTCGTCCTTGCCGGCCTTCTTGGCCGCCTTCTCGGCGAGATCGCGGGGGAGGGTGCGGGCCGATCCCATGAAGACGATCGTGTCGTCGACGGCATGGTGCGCGAACCGCGATTTGGGCTCCAGATACTCGGCCAGGATGCGGAGGGCACGTCCGTCGCGACTGTTAAGAAATCCCTGGTTCCGGTAGGCCTTGACGGCGCGGTGGCGTCTTTCGGTCATGACTCGCACGTTGTTGAGCATGAGTGGAACGGCCGGCCCCACCGATCGGTGCGCGATCCGGAAGCTTCGGGGCTCGACAGCACGTCGTTCACTCCGGTGCCGACCTCCTCTAGGGTATGCTAAGGACGAACGCAATGTCGTTCCGGGGAGGATCAATGTACAGACGAACGATGGGCGTACTCGCCGCACTGGCGGTCGGGTGGGCCCCGATGGCCGCGGGCGCCACGACGCTGACCAACGCCAGCAAGGAGAAAGCCAAGGTCAGCATCGAGAAGTGGATCCGCTTCATCGATGGCGAATCGACGGTCGAGTTCCTGCCCGTCGAATTGCCGGCGACGATCTATGTGCAGTTCCCGATGGCGAGCCTGGATTGCGACATCCCCTCGCGCGAATCGGAGGTTCGGATATCCGAGGAAGGCTGCTGGGTCGACGGCGAGCTGGTTTCCCAGGCGCAGTTTCGTTTCTAGGAGCGGCGGCCATGTTCGCGTTGACCGGCGTCAGGCAGGACTATGACGGGCGCGAAACCGTCGTCGTTCCCGATTGGCACGCCGCACAGGGCCAGCATCGACTGCTTCTGGGTCCGAGCGGCAGCGGCAAGACCACGATTCTTCATGTGCTCGCCGGTCTTCTGACGCCCACCATGGGCAAGGTGATCGTCGCCGGCCAGGACATGCGCGCCCTGACGTCGGGCGAACGGGACCGCTTTCGGGGACGGACGATCGGCATCGTCCTGCAGCAGCTTCATCTGGTCGGCGCCCTGACCGTCACCCAGAACCTTGTTCTCGCGCCCTATATGGCGGGCCTGCCGGTCGACCGGGGCCGGATCGTCGCGGTTCTGGAACGGCTGGGGCTCGCCGACAAAGCGGAGGCCCGCCCGTCGGAACTCAGCCACGGTCAGGCGCAGCGTGTGGCTCTGGCCCGCGCGGTGATCAACCGGCCGAAGGTCCTAATCGCCGACGAACCGACATCGGCCCTCGACGACAGCAACGCCGCCCGCGTTCTGGACCTGCTGATCGAAGAAGCCGTAACCGAGAACGCCACGCTGGTCGTGGCGACCCATGACCGCCGTGTCGCCGACCGGTTCGAGGATCGGTTGGAGCTGGGGCGCCCCAGTCCCAAGGCCGCGTAACGTCGCGCCGGCAGCCGGTAATGGGTTATGAATGGTGAGAAACACGCGCGAAAGTGCGATGAGGAGGTCTGAAAGATGCTGAAGCCGTGGATCGTCCTGCTGACGCTATGCCTCGCAGTACCGGTATCCGCGCAGAACCTCGATAACCCTTGGTCGGAGGGCAACGACCGCAGCACGGTAGGTATCGCGCCCGAGGTCGAAGGCACCGTGCCGTGGGAGGATCTCGCCCAGGTCGAGCTGGTCATGGACGAGAACGGCATGGATCTCGTCCCCGCGTTTTCGGACGCGTTGAAGGCGCTGGATGGCCAGGCGGTACAGATGGTGGGCTTTCTGCTCCCCTTGGACAGCGACGGCCGCCGCATGCTGTTGAGCATGGTGTCGCCGCATTGCCCGTTCTGCATGCCGGGCGGCCCCGAGACCTTCGTCGAGCTGGTGTCCGACGGCCCGATCGAGCTGACCATGGAGCCGGTGGTCGTCGAAGGCGAGCTGGAACTCCTGAAGGAAGCCTGGAACGGGTACTACTACCGGCTGCCCAAGGCGCGCGTCGTGCGCGAGGTGACGGGTTGAACCGGCGACAGTCCACGCCGTAGAACCCCGCCCGAAAGACAGAACGGTCTCATGGACGGCCTTATATTCGCGCTCCGCCTGGATGGACGGGGCGGTGCGACGGCCGCCGAAATCGACGCCGTGCCGACCCAGGACAGCGATGTCCTTTGGTTTCATTTCGATCGCACCGCGGCCGCAACCCGCAGCTGGTTTTCGGCCGAAAGCCGTCTTGACCCGGTCGTCGGCGAAGCCCTGCTGATCGAGGAGACGCGGCCGCGCTGCGCCGCCTTCGGTGACGGCCTGATCCTCATCCTGCGCGGCGTCAACCTGAACCCCGGCGCCGACCCCGAGGACATGGTCTCGATTCGCATATGGGCCGAACGGCAGCGTGTGATCACCACCCGCCGCTTCCACCTGATGGCGGTCGAGGACGTGCGAGCCGCCCTCGCGGAAGGCCGCGGGCCGCGCACGACCGGCGAACTGGTCGTCGCTCTGGCCGACCGTCTGACCGAGCGCATGGGGCCTGTGATTGACGGCCTAGACGACCGGGTCGACGAGATCGAGGACGCGCTGCTTGGGCCCGTGGAGTCCAGTCTCCGCGGCCGTCTTGTCGAGATCCGCCGCCAGGCGATCGCCTTCCGCCGCTATCTCGCCCCACAGCGGGAAGCGATCACTCGGCTGGCAGGAGAAACAACCGGGCTTTTGAGCAAGCTCGACCATGTCCGAGCGCGCGAGGAAGCCGACCGCATCAACCGTTACGTCGACGATCTCGATGCCGCCCGCGAGCGGGCCATGGTGATCCAGGACGAATTGTCGAACCGCCTCTCCGACCGCATGAACCGCAACATGTACCTGCTGTCGGTGGTAGCGGCGATTTTCCTGCCCCTGGGATTTCTCACCGGTCTCCTCGGCGTCAACGTCGCCGGCATCCCCGGCACCGACTCGCCCTGGGCGTTCGCCATCGTCTGCGGACTGATGGTCGCGCTGGTGGCGGTAGAGGTGCTGCTGTTCCGCCGCCTCAAATGGCTGTAGCCGGCGGCTGAAGGAGATCCTCGTGTCGCGCACGAGGATCTTCCCGACCCTCTGCCGTCATTGCGAGCCGGAGGCGAAACAATCCAGATCCTCGCGCGGCTCGATTGCCGCGCGCCGGTACGCCGCGCAATGACGCACGACCTCACACGTCGAGATTGGCGACGTTCAGCGCGTTGTCCTGGATGAAGTTGCGGCGCGGCTCGACGACGTCGCCCATCAAGGTCGAGAACAGGTCGTCGGCCTCGTCGGCATGGCTCACCTTGACCTGGAGAAGCGAGCGCGCCTCCGGGTCGAGCGTCGTCTCCCAGAGCTGATCGGGGTTCATCTCGCCCAGCCCTTTGTAACGCTGGATGGCGAGGCCCTTGCCGCCCGCCTCGACCACCGCTTCATGCAGCTCGGTCGGCGTCGAGATGCGGCGCTCGGTCTGGCCGGCCTTCAGGGTCGCCGAGGTGCCGTAGATGTCGGCGAGCTGATCCTTGCGGCCTGTGAGTCGCCGGGCCTCGGTCGACTGCAGGAGATGACGGTCGATGCGGTGGGTCTCCATGACGCCGCGGAGGTTGCGGGTGAACAGAAGCCCGCCATTGCCGTCGCCTTCGCCCTGCCATCCGCGGTCGTCGGGATCGGCCCAGGCGTTCAGCCGGTCGACCACCGCCTGAATGGCGACCGTCGCCCGATCGGGATCGGCGATGGCTTCGGCATCGAGCGCACCGGCGATCGCCGCCTGCTCGACCACGAACAAAGAAGCCCGCCGTGCCAGGGCCTTGGCCCAGCCGCTTTCCATCGCGGCATCGTCGACCAGCACGCGGAGGTCGGTTCCCGCGCGCTCGCGTCCGTCGGCCAGCACCAGCGTCGCACCCTGCAGACCTTCGTTGATCAGGTAGTTGTCGAGGTCCCGCTCGCCCTTCAGATAGACGCTCTGGTTCCGCTGAGTGACTTTGAACAGCGGCGGCTGGGCAATGTAGAGATAACCGGCACGGATCACCTCCGGCATGTGCCGGAAGAAGAAGGTGAGCAGCAGCGTCCGGATATGCGATCCGTCGACGTCGGCGTCAGTCATGATGATGATCCGGTGATAGCGGATCTTCTCGATGTTGAAGTCGTCGCGGAGCCCGGTGCCGAGGGCTGTGATGAGGGTGCCGATCTCGGCCGAGCTCAGCATCTTGTCGAAGCGCGCCCGTTCGACGTTGAGGATCTTGCCGCGGAGCGGCAGCACAGCCTGGTTGTGCCGGTCGCGGGCCTGCTTGGCCGAGCCGCCGGCCGAATCGCCCTCGACCAGGAAGAGCTCCGAGCGGCTGGGATCGCGCTCCTGGCAGTCGGCGAGCTTGCCGGGCAGGCTCGACACCTCGAGCGCGCCCTTGCGGCGGGTCAGCTCGCGCGCGCGGCGCGCGGCCTCGCGGGCGGCGGCGGCCTCGACGGTCTTGCCGATGATCAGCCGCGCCTCCGCCGGATGCTCCTCGAACCACTGGTTCAGGCGGTCGCCGACCACGGACTCGACCACCGGCCGGACCTCGGAGCTCACCAGCTTATCCTTGGTCTGCGACGAGAACTTGGGGTCGGGCACCTTGACCGACAGGACGCAGGTCAGCCCTTCGCGAATGTCCTCGCCGGTCAGCGCCACCTTCTCCTTCTTGGCGATGCCGCTTTCCACCGCATAGGCGTTGATCACCCGCGTCAGCGCGCTTCTGAGGCCCGAAAGATGCGTGCCGCCGTCCCGCTGCGGGATGTTGTTGGTAAAGCAGAGGACATTCTCGTGATAGCTGTCGTTCCACTGCAGGGCGACCTCGACCTTGACGTCGTCCCGTTCGCCGATCAGCGAGACCGGCGGCGTATGCATCGCCTGCTTGTTGCGGTCGAGATAGTTGACGAAGGCCTCGATCCCGCCCTCGTAGAACATCTCGACCACGGCCGGCTCGGCCCCGCGGTCGTCGGTCAGGACGATACGGACCCCGGAATTGAGGAAGGCGAGCTCACGCAGCCGCCGTTCGAGCTCCGCGAAGTCGAACTCGACATTGGTGAATATCTCGGTCGACGGCAGGAAGGTGATCTCCGACCCGGTCTTCCCGTCGGAGTCGCCGGTGACCGCGAGCGGCGTCACCGGTTCGCCCTTCTCGAAACGCATGGCATGGGTCTTGCCATCGCGCCAGATCCGAAGTTCGAGATACTCCGACAGCGCGTTCACCACCGACACGCCGACGCCGTGCAGGCCGCCCGAGACCTTGTAGGAGTTCTGGTCGAACTTACCGCCGGCATGGAGGTGGGTCATAATCACCTCGGCCGCCGAGACCCCCTCCTCCTCATGGATATCGGTCGGGATGCCGCGGCCATTGTCGGTGACGGTCGCCGAGCCGTTCTTGTTCAGAGTCACGGTGACGCGGTCGCAATAACCCGCCAGCGCCTCGTCGACGGCATTGTCGACGACCTCGTAGACCATGTGGTGCAGGCCCGATCCATCGTCGGTGTCACCGATATACATGCCCGGCCGCTTGCGCACGGCGTCCAGCCCGCGCAGGACCTTGATCGAGTCGGCGCCATAGCTGCCGTTCGGCGCGGCGCGATCCGGCTGGGTCTCGTCGGTCATGATGTGAAGTCACCTTTCGTTGCAGCCACGGCGCCGTCGGCGACCGTGAGAAACTGGGCATCCTTGCCGAAGGACGCGAACAGGACGGGGTCGGTGCCGGTGCACCAGGCCTGCGCCCCCAGCGCCGCGATTTCGGCAATCAGCGCTTCGCGGTGGCGGTCGTCGAGATGGGCCGCCACCTCGTCCAGAAGCAGAATCGGCGCCTCGCCCCGTCGCGCGGCGCGCAAGCGGGCGTCGGCCAGAACGATGGCGATCAGCAGCGCCTTCTGCTCGCCCGTCGAGCACAGCGCCGCCGGCAGCCCCTTGGCGACATGACGGACCGCCAGGTCGCTGCGATGGGGACCTTCGCCGGCACCACCGCTTTCGGCATCGCCCCGGCGCGTGCGGGCGAAGGAGGCGCGCAGGCGCGCCTCGACCTCGACCGCCGGCATCTCGTCCAGCCATCGCTCGGTCACGCCGTCTATGGCGATCTCGGCGCCGGGGAACGGGCCAATTCCGGCGGCCACCGCGGCCCGGAGCCTGGAAACCGCCTCGCGCCGGCTGGCGGCAACCGCCACCCCGTGCGCGGCCATCGTCTCCTCTAAGGCGTCCAGCCAGGCCGCGTTCCCCGTGCCGGTACGGAGCAACCGCGACCGTTCGCGAAGCCCCCGTTCATACGCCCCCAGGCGCCGGGCATGCATCGGATCATGGCCGTAGACCAGACGATCCAGGAACTTCCGCCGCGGCGAAGCCCCTTCCAGAAACAGCCGATCCATCTGCGGCACCAGCCAGGTGACCGAAAGATGTTCCGAAAGGACCGTCTGCCCGCGACCGGCCTCGCCGTCGATGCGCACCAGCCGGCGGTCGCCGGTCTGGGGCTCGCACCCCGTACCGATATCGACCGAGCCCGCCACATTGGCCACCGAGGCGGCAACCGCCCAGCCTGAGCCTTCCGGCGCATCGCGCCGAGCGATATCGGCCAGCCGCGCCGCGCGGAGCCCGCGACCGGGGCTCAGGAACGACACCGCTTCCAGCAGATTGGTCTTGCCCGCGCCATTGACGCCGGTCAGCACCACCGAACGCGGATCGAGCGTCAGGCGAAGAGAAGGGTAGGACCGGTATTCGTTCAGCGTCAGCCGGACGACGGCGGCGCTCCGCGTCGACGCCATCTCCACCGGCCGTGTTCCGACAGAGGTCAGGGTCACACGCGCATCGGCATCAGGACATAGAGCGCGGCCGTATCGTCGCCGTCACGGACGACGGTCGGCGAGGACGCGTCGGCGATCAGGAACTCGGCGCTGTCGCCGGCCATCTGCTGCACCATTTCGAGCACGTAGCGCGAGTTGAAGCCGATTTCCAGGGGCTCGGCGTCGTATTCGACCGCCAGCTCCTCGGTGGCGCTGGCATGCTCCGGGCTGGTCGCCGACAGCACCAGCCGGCCGCTGTCGAGGCTCAGCTTGACCGCCCGCGATTTGTCGCTGGCTATGGTCGAGACGCGATCGACCGCTTCCATGAAGGTCTTGCGATGCACCACCAGATGCTTGTCGTTGCCGCTGGGGATGACCCGCTCGTAGTCCGGGAAGGTGCCGTCGATCAGCTTCGACGTCAGGACGATCGAATCGAGCGCGAACCGCACCTTGGTGTCGGACAGCGCGACATGGACGTCGCCCTCGGCGCCGTCGAGCAGCTTGTGCAGCTCGCCGATCGTCTTCCGCGGCAGGATCACGCCCGGCATGCCGTCGGCGCCGGCCGGAACGGCGGTCTCGAAGCGCGCCAGACGATGGCCGTCGGTGGCGACCGCCCGCAGCACCGTTCCGTCGCCACCGGCGACCGTGTGGACGAAGATGCCGTTCAGGTAGTAGCGCGTCTCCTCGGTGGAGACCGCGAAACGGGTCTTATCGATCAGCTCCAACAGCGTCCCGGCGGGAATGTCGAAGCTGGTCGGCAGCTCCCCTTCCGTCATCGCCGGGAAGTCGGCGGCCGGCAGGCACAGGATGCTGAATTCGGAGCGGCCCGCGCGCAGCGTCATGCGGTCGCCTTCCTCGGCCAGCGTCAGCTCGACCTGGGCACCGTCCGGCAGCTTGCGGACGATCTCGTAAAGGAGATGCGCAGGCGCGGTCGTCGCACCGGACTGGGCGACCTCGGCCTCCGTCCCGTCGACCACGGCGATATCGAGGTCGGTGGCGGTCAGGCCAAGCCGCCCGCCATCGGCCGAGACGAGCAGGTTCGACAGGATCGGAATGGTGTTGCGCCGCTCGACGACGCTCTGGACATGTTGCAGCGACCGGAACAGCGCCGAGCGTTCGATGGTAAGCTTCATGCCGCGGGCGGACCTCGGGAAGAGTCGATGAAAAACACGCGATCGCGCAGCGATCGCGCCTGACCTCCCAGGGCGGGAATCCTCCCCGCTTCACCTGGGACCGGGAGTATACCCGAATCCCAGGGAACCGGCAATTTTACGGGAGACGCTGGGGCCCTGACGTCAGCTTTCGAGAACCCGCCGCAACAGCTCCACATCCTCGGCGAAGGTGGCGTCGGAATTGCGAAGCTGCTCGATCTTCTTCACCGCGTGCATGACCGTGGTGTGGTCCCGGCCACCGAACTTGCGGCCGATCTCCGGCAGGCTGCGCGAGGTGAGCTGCTTGGCGAGATACATCGCCACCTGACGCGGCCGCGCGACCACCCGCGCCCGGCGCTGCGACACGATGTCGTTCAGGCGGATGTTGTAGTATTCGGCGACCTTCTTCTGGATCTCCTCGATGGTGATCCGCCGGTTGTTGGCGCGAAGCAGGTCATGGAGCACTTCCTGCGCCGTCTCCAGCGTGATCGGCCCGCCGGAGAAGTCGGCGTGGGCGACCAGCCGGTTCAGCGCTCCTTCGAGCTCGCGGATGTTCGAGCTGATACGGTGGGCGACGAACTCAAGCACCTTCTGCGGGATCGTGCCGCGGCCGAGTTGTTCCGCCTTCGAATGCAGGATGCTGAGGCGAAGCTCGTAGTTCGTCGCATGGACCTCGGCCACCAGCCCCCAGCCGAGGCGGGAGCGCATCCGCTCCTCCATGCCGTCGAGGTCAGAGGGCGAGCGGTCGCCGGTCACGACGATCTGGTGCCCCTGGTCGACCAGCGCGTTGAAGGTGTGGAAGAACTCTTCCTGGGTGCTGTCCTTGCCGCTGATGAACTGCACGTCGTCGATCATCAGAACGTCGACGCTGCGGAACTGCTCCTTGAAGGAGACGGTGTCCTTGAAGCGGAGCGCCCGGATGAACTGGTGCATGAACTTCTCGGCCGAAAGATAGATCACCTTCCGGTCCGGGCTGCGCTGGGCGATATGCCAGGCGATGGCATGCATCAGATGGGTCTTGCCGAGCCCGACGCCGCCATAGATGAACAGCGGATTGAACGGCACGGTCGCGGACTCGGCCACGCGGTGGGCGGCGGCATGGGCGAATTCGTTCGGCTTGCCGACGACGAAGTTCTCGAAGGTGAAGCGCGGGTCGAGCTGAGCCGTAAGATCGGTGCCGTGGAATTCGGTCGTCTTCAGCTTTACCGGCGCGGCGGGCGCCGCGACCGGCGCTTCGGCTACCGTGGCCGGCTTGGCCTCCGTCCGCTCCCGCACGGCGATCTCGACATCCAGGACATCCGGGTCCTCCAGGCGCCACGCGGCCCGAATCCGGTCGCCATAGCGCGGCGCCACCCAATCCCGCAGGAACCGCGAGGGCGCACCCAACCGGACATCCCCTCCACGCACGCCGAGAAACGCGATCGGCTCCAGCCAGGTCTTGAAGGCCGCGTCGCCGAATTCTGCACGCAGACGCGCGCGAACTCTTTCCCACTGGGCGTCGCGATTGTCCTTTTCCTTGTCGGCGTCGATTTCATAGGGAAGCGGTTTGCGGTCTGCGTATGTCGTCACGTCGCTCCCGCCCAGATTGTCCGTGGTCGTCATTGCTTCGCTATCCCCTCGGAGCAACCAAGTGGCCCTCACGCTGCGCCTTGCGCCCGCATGTCCTCGTCAACGCTGCACGAGAAGTATCAGGTGTTCAGGCGCCGAGGATTCGTCGGCACCGGTAAAGACTAACTTGAGAATTCTCTCTTAAGTTACTGATCCTGTTGACGCGCACTTAAGTACACATCTCAGCCTCAGCTTGTCTTTACAGACGCGGCCCCCTCGAACCGGTTTGAAGATTACCCAGGGCGGATTGGGAGGGCAATAGGGCCAAAAAGGGAACTGGCACATCTTTGTGATTGACTCTGGGAACCGTCCGGAATCTTTGAGCTTTTGGGTCAATCACACGAAAAAGGCCCGCGCTCTGGCGAACGCGGGCCTCCGATTCCGATACCGGCCGTCCGATCAAGAATCACGCCTCACCCCATGTGGACGCGAGGCGATCGCGGCCTACTGCAGCGCGGCTACGCGCTTGCTGAGCCGAGAGATCTTCCGTGCGGCGGTATTCTTGTGCAGGACGCCCTTGCTGACACCGCGCATGACCTCGGGCTCGGCCGACTTCAGCGCTGCCTGAGCGGTTGCCTTGTCACCCTGGCCGATCGCCAACTCGACCCTCTTCAGGAAGGTGCGGATGCGGCTGATGCGCGCCGTGTTGATGGCGCGGCGCCGGTTGTTGCGCACGATGCGCGTCTTGGCGGACTTATGATGCGCCATGTGTATTCCGTTCGAATGCGTTGAGCGGTGTAACGAGGGCAGGCTCTATAAACGAAACGGCCTGCCTCGTCAATGCGGGGAAACAGAGGCCCTGCCCGCACCGTCGCCCGGACCGGGCCGTCGCGGGGATATGCGAGGGGGTCACCGGTTCCGGAAGTTCGGCTGCCGCTTCTCGACGAAGGCGGCCATGCCCTCCTTCTGATCCTCGGTGGCGAAGGTCGCGTAGAATATCCGCCTCTCGAACAGCACGCCCTCCTGAAGCGGAACCTCGAAGGCACGGTTCACGCATTCCTTGGCCATGGCGACGGCGGGCGCCGACAGCTCGCCGATGCGGTTCGCCACCTTGACCGCTTCATCGACGAGGTCGGCGAGGGGAATGATGCGGCTGACGAGACCGACCCGCTCCGCCTCTTCGGCGGTCATGTTCCGCCCCGTCAGGGTCATCTCCATCGCCTTGGCCTTGCCCACGGCCCGCGGCAGGCGCTGGGTCCCGCCCGCGCCGGGGAAGACGCCGAGATTGATCTCCGGCTGCCCGAACTTCGCATTGTCGGCGGCGAGGATGAAATCGCACATCATGGCCAGCTCGCAACCGCCCCCCAGGGCATAGCCGGCGACCGCCGCGATCACCGGCTTCCGGCACTGGGTCACCCGATGCCAAGCGCCGATGAAGTCGCCGCTCCAGGCGTCCATGTACGTCTTGTTCTGCATTTCCTTGATGTCGGCACCGGCGGCGAATGCCTTTTCGCTGCCGGTGATGACGACGGCGCCGACCTCGTCGTCCGCCTCGAAATCGTCGAGCGCCTGATTGAGCTCGGCGATCAGCGCGCTGTTGAGCGCGTTCAACGCTTTCGGCCGGTTGAGCGTGATCAGCCCGGCCCGCCCCCTGGTTTCGACCATGATGTTTTCATAGGCCATGGTGTAGCTCCCGATGGGTCGTCTATTCCGTCACCGGGTCGCGCATCGATACGATGCCGCCGCCCGAGCGAAGGGCGAGGTTGAACCCCGTGGACCCTGTTCCGTCAACGGGATTCCGGAATGTGTTGAATCCAGGGAGAAATAAGACCGGCGCCGGCGATCAGCGTTGGCGCTTCGGGCAGTAGAACGTCGACCGCCCGCCCTGAACGATGCGCCTGACACCGGCGCGGCACCGGCATTCGGGACAAGGAGCGCCCTCACGCCCGTAAACCGCGAAGGCGTGCTGGAAATAGCCGAGTTCGCCTGACGACTGGACATAGTCGCGAAGCGTCGAGCCCCCGGCGGCGATGGCCTCGGTGAGCACGTCCTTGATGGCGTCCACGAGTCTCGCGGCCGGCGCACCGGCGACGCTCGATGCGCTCCGCGCCGGATCGATGCGCGCGCGGTAGAGGGCCTCGCAGACATAGATATTGCCGAGGCCGGCGACGATCCGCTGGTCGAGCAGGATCGTCTTGATCGGCGCTCGGCGGCCGAGCAGCGCCGCCGACAGCACCGCTCCCGTGAAATCGTCGCCCAGCGGTTCGGGCCCGAGCCCGGCAAGCAGCGGATGGCTGTCGAGCCCCTCTTCCGCCACCAGGTCCATCAGCCCGAAGCGCCGGGGGTCGGAGAAGAAGACACTGCAACCGTCGTCGGTTTCCAGGACCACATGGTCGTGGATTTCCGGCGCTCTCGGCACGTCGAGGATCACCATCCGTCCGGACATGCCGAGATGGACGAGAAGCACTGTCCCGTTGTCGAGAAAGGCCTGGATGTACTTCGCGCGGCGGCCGAGCCGGAGGATGCGGCGGCCTTGCAGACGGCGGGCGAAATCGGGCGGAAACGGCCGGCGCAGGTCCGGCCGCCGTGCTTCGACGCGGGCGAGTCGCCGCCCTTCCAGGCGAACGGCGAGGCCGCGCCTGACGGTTTCGACCTCAGGCAGTTCCGGCATGCGGTGTAAAGTAGCGTGCCGTTCGGTCCTGCGCTATGGTCCCGCCATGGTGCGAAGCGGTGGTGGCGATAGGGAGGAGAGCTGGCCGGTCTCCTTCGGGTTCCGCGATGTGTCCGCCGCGGAGAAGACCTCCCTGATTCAGGACGTTTTCGGCAGCGTTGCCGGGCGCTACGACCTCATGAACGACCTCATGAGCGGCGGCCTGCATCGCCTGTGGAAACGGGAGATGGTCGACTGGCTGAAGCCGAGGCCGGGGACGCGGCTGCTCGACCTTGCGGGCGGAACCGGCGACATCGCCTTCCGGTGTCAGGCCGCGGCCGAGGGGCTGGATGTCACGGTCTGCGACTTGAGCGCCGACATGCTGGCGGTGGGACGCGACCGCGCCTGGAATCAGGGGCTCGTGCGCGGCCTGCACTGGGTGACCGCCAACGCGCAGGCCCTGCCCTTCCCCGACCGCTCGTTCGACGCCTGCACGATCGCCTTCGGCATCCGTAACGTCGCCGAGATCGAAGCCGCGCTCGGCGAGATCAACCGGGTGCTGAGGCCCGGCGGCCGCTTCATGTGCCTGGAGTTCTCGCCCGACGTCCTGCCGCTGCTCCAACGTGCCTATGACCTTTATTCTTTCCGGGTGATCCCGGTCATGGGACAGGCGGTGACCGGCGACGCGGAGTCCTATCAGTATCTGGTGGAAAGCATCCGCCGCTTCCCGCCGCGCGCGCGCTTCGCCGCGATGGTCGACGAAGCGGGCTTCGCCGGCGTGCGCAACAGGGCGCTCACCGGAGGCGTGGCGGTGCTGACCTCCGGCTGGCGGGTCTGATTCCCGGCCGCCCCCGAATCGTGCACGCTCCGGCCCGATGATCCGCACCGCGCGTAACGTCGTTCGCCTGACGTCGATCTGTTGGACGCTGGCGCGCTACGACGCGTTGCAGCCGCTGTCCGAGCTTCAATTGGTGCCGGGCCTTCGCCTCCTTCTTCGCCTGGTGCCGCGGCGTCGGACCGGCGGCCGACTGGGAGAGCGCATCGCCAACGCATTGGAGGAGCTCGGCCCCGCCTTCATCAAATTCGGGCAAAGCCTGTCGACCCGCTCCGACCTGATCGGCGAGACGGTTGCCGAGGACCTGGGCCGGCTTCGCGACCGGCTGCCCCCCTTCCCGCCGGAGAAGGCCCGGGCGACGATCGAAGCGGAACTCGGTAAGCCCGTCGCGGCGCTGTTCGCCGCTTTCGAAGACACGCCCATCGCCGCGGCCTCGATCGCCCAAGTGCATTTCGCCACCACCACCGAGGGCGAGCAGGTGGCGGTCAAGGTCCTGCGGCCCGACGTCGAAGCGGCATTCACCCGCGACATCGACCTGTTCCTGTGGATCGCCGAGATTGTCGAGCGCGTGCATCCGGCCTGGCGGCGCCTGAAACCGGTGGAAACGGTCAAGATCTTCGCCGCCACAGTGCGGGACGAGATGGATCTGCGGTTCGAGGCCGCGGCGGCCTCGGAACTCGCCGAGAACTTCGCCGACGATCCCGATTTCCGTGTTCCCACGATCGACTGGCGGCGCACCGGACGCCGGGTGCTGACCACCGAGCGGGTCTCGGGAATCCCCATTCATCAACGGCAGACCCTGATCGATGCCGGCCACGACCCGCGGGCGCTGATCGGCCGCGCCGCTGCGGTGATCTTCAACCAGGTGTTCCGCGACGGCTTCTTCCACGCCGATCTGCATCCCGGCAACCTGTTCGTCGCCGAGGACGGAGCGCTGATCGCGGTCGACTTCGGAATCATGGGCCGGCTGGACAAGGAGACCCGCCGCTATCTGGCGGAGATGCTGGTGGGCTTTCTCACCTCCGATTACGCCTATGTGGCCGAAGTGCATTTCCGCGCCGGCTACGTCCCCCCCACCGAGTCGAAGGCGGCCTTCGCCCAGGCCTGCCGTTCGATCGGCGAGCCGATCCTGGGACTGCCCGCCAACGAAATCTCATTCGGCCGGCTGATCGCCCAGCTTTTCCAGGTGACCGAGGCGTTCCATATGGAGACGCAGCCGCACCTGCTGCTGTTGCAGAAAACGATGATGGTGGCCGAAGGCGTGAGCCGTAATCTCGACCCAACGATCAACATGTGGCAGCTCGCCCAGCCGCTGATGGAACGCTGGGTCGCCGACATCCTGTCCCCACAGACGCGCGTCCGCGATGCGACCCACGAAATCGTCGACGCCTTGCAGCGGCTGCCGCAGGTCGTCGACAACCTGGACAAGGCCGCCCGCTCTCTGGCGCGGGGCAACGTCCAGATCAACGTTCAGAACGTCGACGCCGACATCGACGCCTTGCCGCGCCAGCCGACCAACGTCCTGTTGGCCGGCATCGCCGCCATCCTGATCCTCATCCTGCTGCTGCAGCTTTGACGGGCGGCGGTTGCCAAGCGGGGTCCGGCCCCCTAACGTCTCTCCCCTGACATCGCTGCCCGGAGAGCGATCTTTGCAAGGCCGGCGTATCCTTCTCATCATATCCGGCGGCATCGCCGCCTATAAGAGCCTTGAACTGATTCGCCGGCTGCGCGAGCGCGGCGCAGCGGTACGCTGCGTCCTGACGTCCGGCGGTGCCCAGTTCGTGACACCGCTGTCGCTCGCCGCCCTGAGCGAGGACAAGGTCTATACCGAGCTCTTCTCGCTGACCGACGAGAGCGAGATGGGGCATATCCGCCTATCCAGGGAAGCCGACCTGGTGGTCGTCGCCCCGGCCAGCGCCGATCTGATGGCGCGGATGGCGGCCGGAACCGCCGACGACCTTGCCGCGACCCTGCTGCTTGCTACCGACAAACCGGTGCTGATCGCGCCGGCGATGAACACGATGATGTGGCAGCATCCGGCGACGCAGCGGAACCTCGGGACGCTGGAAGCCGACGGCATCCTGCGGGTCGGCCCGAACGCGGGTGATCTCGCCTGCGGCGAAGTCGGCGCCGGCCGCATGGCGGAACCGGCCGAGATCCTGAACGCGATCGCCGACTTCTTCGCCCAAGGGGCCAGGCTAGCCGGGGTGAGAGCGCTGGTGACCAGTGGCCCGACCTTTGAAGCGATCGACCCGGTGCGGTTCATCGGCAACCGCTCGTCCGGCAAGCAGGGGCATGCGATCGCCGCCGCCCTGGCCAGCGCCGGAGCGTCGGTGACGCTCGTTTCGGGTCCGACAGCCGAGGCCGACCCGGCCGGCGCCAAGGTCGTCCGTATCCAGTCGGCCGAAGAGATGCTGGCGGCCTGCCGCGACGCCCTGCCGGTCGATGTCGCGGTCTGCGCCGCCGCGGTCTCCGACTGGCGGGTCCGGGAGGCGCGCGCCGGAAAGATCAAGAAGGAAGCCGACGCAACACCGCCGGTGCTGGAGCTGGTCGAGAACCCGGACATCCTGGCCACCCTGTCGAAAGCCGGCAACGAGCGCCCGCGCCTCGTCATCGGCTTCGCCGCCGAGACCGAGAACGTCATCGACAATGCGGTCGCCAAGCGCCGCCGCAAGGGCTGCGACTGGATGCTGGCGAACGACGTGTCTGCGGCGCGCGCCGTTTTCGGCGGCGACAGCAACGAAGTGCATCTGGTGAGCGAGGACGGCGTCGAAAGCTGGCCGGCGGGAAGCAAGCAGGCGATCGCGCGCATGCTGGCCGACCGCATCGCCGACCGGCTGGGAGCCGACACCGGCCGCGCGGCATGATCGAAGCCGTGCCTCTCAAGGTCGTCAAGCTTCCGCATGCGGCGGGACTTCCGGACTATGCGACCGAGACCGCTGCGGGCATGGACCTGATGGCCGCGACCAACGGTGACGTTGTCCTTCACCCCGGCGAACGGTCCGTTGTGCCGTCGGGCATTGCCGTCGCCGTGCCGCCGGGGTACGAAGCCCAGGTTCGGCCGCGATCGGGCCTGGCGATGCGCCACGGCGTCACGGTCCTGAACAGCCCTGGTACGATCGATGCCGACTATCGCGGCGAGATCGGCGTGCTGCTCGTCAATCTGGGCGCGGCGCCCTATGTGATCGAGCGAGGACAGCGGATCGCGCAACTCGTGATCGCACCGGTGGCACGCGCCGTCTGGGAGACGGTCGACGCATTACCCGAGACGCCACGGGGTGCCGGCGGCTTCGGGTCCACGGGAATGACCGATATCGGAGAGAAGGGCGCGCCGGGCAATCGCTGACGGACGCGCCGGCAAACGACGAGGGAAGAGGGAAAGCGACATGGGCGACGTGCGCGGCAAGATCTACGACGACATCACCCAGACGATCGGCAACACGCCGCTCGTGCGGCTGAAGAAGCTGGCGGCTGAAGAAGGGGTGAAGGCCGACCTTCTGGCGAAGCTGGAGTTCTTCAACCCGCTGGCCTCGGTCAAGGACCGGATCGGCGTCTCGATGATCGAGACCGCCGAGCGCGAGGGGAAGATCAAGCCGGGCGAGACGACGCTGGTCGAGCCGACCTCGGGAAACACCGGCATCGCGCTCGCCTTCGTCGCCGCCGCCAAGGGCTACCGCCTGATCCTGACCATGCCCGAGAGCATGTCGGTCGAACGGCGCAAGATGCTCAAGTTCCTGGGCGCCGAAATCGACCTGACGCCGGCCGAGAAGGGGATGAAGGGCGCCGTCGCCCGCGCCGAGGAACTGGTGAAGACCATCAACAACGCCGTGCTGCTGCAACAGTTCGAAAACCCGGCGAACCCGGAGATCCATCGCCATACGACGGCGGAAGAAATCTGGGCCGACACCGACGGCAAGGTCGACGCGGTGGTGAGCGGCATCGGCACCGGCGGCACCATCACCGGTATCGGGAGCGTGCTGAAGCCTCGTAAGCCGGGCCTGAAGATGATCGCCATCGAGCCCGAGGCAAGTCCGGTTCTTTCAGGCGGGCAGCCCGGTCCGCACAAGATCCAGGGCATCGGCGCCGGCTTCGTTCCCGGCATTCTCGACACCGGCGTGATCGACGAGATCGTCCAGGTCAGCAATGACGATGCCTTCGCCATGTCGCGGAAGCTCGCGCGGCTGGAAGGGGTGCCGGGCGGCATCTCGTCGGGCGCCGCCCTGGTGGCGGCCTGCAAAGTCGGCAAGCGCGACGACATGGCGGGGAAGACCATGGTGGTGATCATCCCGTCCTTCGCCGAGCGCTATCTGTCGACGGC
>MDTD01052506.1_pt1 | contig 30460 bp, 22 predicted proteins | sample 811221 | NCBI WGS metagenome assembly MDTD01 (sample SAMN05326646, study PRJNA326480) | marine metagenome | isolation source: seawater | place: Pacific Ocean: South West | collected 2011 | reverse complement strand
CCTCTTCTTCTTCTTCCTCTTCTTCTTCTTCCTCTTCTTCTTCTTCCTCTTCTTCCTCTTCTTCCTCTTCCTCTTCTTCCTCTTCTTCTTCCTCTTCAGACTTGTCTTTTTTGCCTTTCAATAGAGAGGCTGCATCGACGATGGTATCTTCTTGAGATTCACCCTCGGCGTCTTCTAAGGGCGCTAATTCCCCCGACCGAAGCCAGTGAAGCACGCGATCGAGGAGGCCGAGCGGGTCGAGCGTCGCCCGCGCTAAAACATCTTCCAGCGAATTAGAGCCATTGAAAAGTTCGGTCACTTCTACCAACGCCGCCATCGCAGGGGCTTCGCCTTTGAATGTAAAGACGGTGTCCATGGGCGGGCAGTTCTTTTGGAGGCGATCCCAGTTGGTTTGCCGCACCGATAAATTTCCCAAAATTGTTTCGGCGCTGGCAGAGATGCTATTGGGTGTGTCTTCTGACAGTCCGGCGGTCGTGAATGTGCCCTCGCTGATAAGTGCAATCCGATTCAGCGCTGGCAGTCCTTCATGAGTCCCCCAACCGGCGTGAATAATCTCCCCATTAAAAAACGAGACGATGCCATCGAGATCCCCACTGGCGATGTTGAAGAGGCCACTCCACTTGACCCGGTGGCTCTGAGAGAGGATTTGAAGAAAGCTCCCTGGGGTGATGTCACCTTCGGTGGGAATCACGTTGCTGGCTTTCCCTTGTGCGCTTCCTTTGTTGATGGTGGCGGAGCTCAATGCAAGCAAGGCTTCAGGGGCCACGGGTTTTTGGAGGTGGTGGGCGACCCCCATGCTGAGGCTTTTGATGCGGTCTTCTGGTTCGGCCTGCCCAGAAACCACGATGATGGGGATTTCGGCTGTTTTGTCATCGCTTTTTAAGCTTTCAATGAATTCAAACGGTTTTGTTTTGGGGCCAAAGGATGTTTCACTGATGATGAGGGCGACTTTTTGAATTTTGAGCGCTTTCAGGGCTGCTACGGGCGAGCCCACCGAAATCACCTTAAACTGCGCCGAGATGGTTGCTTCCAGGTTTTTTCTGGAATCTGTGTCTGAATCTACGAGTAAGATGGTGTGGTCGGCCATGGTTCTTCCCAAACGCTTGAATTTGCCTCAGTGTACCTTAAAAGACGTTGATACCCAGTTTTTTTACGTGATTTCAATAATTTCTGCCCCGTTTTCCTGGGTTTGCGGATTTCCACAGCTTTTTGGCGGGGATAGGCTCCATCGCGGCCTGGGTAAGCGCCTAAAAACAAAAAAGAAACCCCTTTGATCAGCCGGCAATCCAAAGTAGAACACTATTGTTTTTTATTGGAAGTACAACATGTCTCAATTTCTTAAATCCACTTGGTTGCTGATGACGCTGGTTCACGTTGTGATGTTGGGCTGTGCGCATGGGACACAGAATGAAAACGCCACAACGCCTCAAGCGCCCAACGCGCGCTTTAGCACCACCTGTGAAGATACTTTTTTAAAGTTTGAAGACGATGAAGTCTTGGCCGAAGTGAACGGTGAGGTGATCACCGGAAAAGATATCAATGAAGACTTAGACGCTGACGCTACCCAAACGTGGCGTACTTATTGCGAGACCATGCATGGCTTGCGGTCGGATGCGCTCGAAAAGCGGGTCAGAATAGCGCTCATTGAAGCAGCCGCTCGCAAAGCGTCTCTTTCTTTGGGCGAATGGCTAGAAAACATCCAGGCCGAGGCGCAAAAACCCACCGATGAACAGGTGGAACAGTTTTATAAGGATGAGGTCCCCAATGGTGTTCCGCCGTTGGAAGACATTCGGGAAGAAGTCGTGACCTATCTTTCTCAAAAATTGGTTCAGGAGCATTTAGAGGCTACCTTAGGGGCATTGTACGAAGGCGCAGTGATAAAGAAGACCATGCCCAGTGTTGCACCGCCAGCCATTGCGTTTTCCAATCCACCGGGAGCTCCCACCTTGGGCATGGCAAAAGCACCAGTGGTGATTACAATCTTTTCGGATTTTGAGTGTCCCTACTGCACAAAAATGGCTGAAATTATCAACGAAGTCCTGCAAGCCCGTGCAAAAAAGGTCCGTGCCGTCTTCCGTCATTTTCCCCTCAGTTTTCACCCCAACGCTTTTGACGCTGCCGTTTTTGCAACGTGTGCCCATCACCAGAACGGTTTCCAAGCGTTTCATGATGCGCTCTTCACTCAGGCGGCCGACTTGTCTCGGAAGGGGTTATGGTTGCTCGCAGAAGCCCAAGGGTTGGATCGCGATCAAATGGAGGCTTGCGTGAACAGCGATGGAATGCGTGAGGTGGTGGAATTTGATGTGGCAGAGGGGCGTCGCATGGGGGTTCGGGGGACGCCCACCCTTTACATTAACGGCGCAGAATATCGTGGTGACCGTACTGCGGGTGCCATCATCGAGCACATTGATCGTCTCGAGCCAAAATAGGAAACAAAGGCTTTGCTTGAACTTGTTGCCATATTAGCCGGTGCTGGCTTGTTACTTTACTTCCCGACAGTGGGAGGGTCGTGGCTCATCCGCAATCGAAACATCAAAAAAGCATGGCAGGCACAACCGAGTAAATTGCCGCCCAAAAAACGTGCCCAGCTCGCTCGTATTTTGTTCCAAGAGGCTGTGAGTGCTCACAAGCACAACGACCATCGCGAGGCGGCTCGGGTGTGCGAACAAGTTTTGAAGTTAGAACCCGATGACACGCAAGCAAGTCGGCTGCTCGTGGCCAGTCTTTTCGCTTGTGGAGATTTTCATGATGCCTCACAGGCGCTCGAACGCCACATGGCAGCACACCCGGGTGACGAAGCGGCCAAACTGGTTCCCGCTGCCATTTTTTGTGAACGCGGTGATATGGTTGAAGCACGCACGGCGCTGGATGCCGTGGATCCAGGAAAATTACCTGCCGCTGACCAAGCCCTTTGGTACAATAACTACGCTTTTACGCTCACCGGGTTAGGTGTGGATTTGGACTTAGCAAAAGACTACGGAGAACGCGCATTCGACTTGGCGGCGCCGGCTGACAAACAGTTCACGCTGCGCACTCTGGGTGTTGTTTACTTGGCCCGTGAGGAGCCTCAAAAAGCACTCAAGTGTTTGGAAGATGCGCTGGCTGAAAAAGAGTATTTACGTCCCGGTGATATCGACTTTACTCGTTATCATTTGGCGCTTGCCTTGGACCAATGTGATGATCACGAGCGTGCGGTCAAAATGATGAAGACCGTGGCTGAGGGGACAACGCTGTACGCCGATAAAGCCAAACTCCAACTCACCGAATGGAATGAAGCTGCTTTGCAATCGCAAAAAGACGGCGACTAAAAAACACGGAAGAGGCAGGTTTAATTTTGCTGAAAGATCAGTTCCTCATCAAAATGACAGATATTGTCGGTGACAACTTTGTCGTGACTGATCTAGAGCGACTCTCGACGGTCGCCGTGGATGAAACACCGAATCTAAAACCTTCCCTTCCCGATGCTTGGGTTAGGCCGGCCAACGAAGCTCAGGTGGCTCAAGTTATGGCGTTGGCCTATGAACACGGTGTTCCGGTAACGCCTCGTGGGGCCGGCTCTGGCCAGTCTGGTGGCTGTGTCCCCTTACATGGGGGTATTGTCTTGGGACTCGATCGGTTAAATCAAATCGACCAAATCGACACTGAGAACATGATAGCGAAAGCCCAACCGGGTGTGATTCTTGAAAGCTTTCAAAAAGAAGTGGAGGGGCACGGTTTATTTTATCCCCCTGACCCTGCATCGTTGCAGTGGTGCACGCTGGGCGGGAATGTTGCTGAAAATGCTGGCGGACCACGCGCATTGAAATACGGGGTCACCAAAGATTATTGTTTGGGTTTAAGGGTGGTTTTGCCCCACGGAGAGATTATTGAAACCGGAAAACAGACCGTTAAAGGCGTCGCTGGGTACGATTTAACGTCGCTGATGTGTGGCAGTGAAGGCACGTTGGGTGTGATCACCAACATCACCTTCAAGTTAATTCCCAACACGCCCGCAGTCCAAACGGCCATTGTGGTTTTTGGCTCGGCCCAAGACGCTGCTCAAGGGGTGGCTGAGGTTTTTAAAAATGGCGTTATTCCTCGCACGTTGGAATATTTGGATCGGGACAGCATTCAGGCAGTGGCCAATCACGGGGCGCCCTATACCTTTCCGGCGCTGGCGGCTGCCGCATTGATCGTCGAAACAGACGGAACTTCGGATGAAGAAGCATTGAACCATCTGTTGCGGGCCTTGGATGCCATGAACAAAGCTGCTCCCTTAGATACTTTATTGGCTAAAGATGAGCGTCAAAGACGGGATATTTGGCAAACCCGACGTTTGCTGTCTGAGGCCACTCGAAAAATAAAGAAGAGAAAAATTTCAGAAGATGTGGTGGTGCCTCGTTCCAAGATTCCTGAAATGGTGGCCGAAATAGGTCGCATCGGGGAAGCCAATGGGCTTGGAACATGTGCATTCGGTCACGCGGGAGATGGTAATCTCCACGTGCAGGTCCTTTTTGACGAAGAAAGCGAAATGCCTCAAGTGTTAAAGTCCATCGACGAGATATTCGCTGCCACATTGAAAATGGGTGGAACCATCACGGGCGAACATGGGGTGGGCATCGCTAAGCAAAAGTATTTGGCGTGGGAGCAAAGCCCTAAGGTTTTGTCCTTACAACGTGAGATCAAAAAGGTTTTTGACCCTAAGCTGCTCTTGAATCCTGGTAAGTTTATTCCAACACTTTGAATGATGCCCGACGCAGTTGGTTAGTTTGCACCACCATCTGATTGGGCGTTATCGGTTGTTGCAGTCTCGTCTGCTTGGCCTGCATCCGTGGCAGTGGGGCTCGTGTCATCGGAGACTCCGGCATCCGAAATGGCAACGGGAGAGTCTTGGACCGTGCCCGCATCGCCATGGTGGGTTGATGCATCGTTGGAAGAATCTCCAGCGTCTGTGGTGGTTGTGGACCCGTCGTCGGATGAATCAGTATCGTTTCCGGCATCGGTGTTAATGACGGGACTGCTTGAACCAGCGTCACTTGTCGTGGGTTCCACGGCCATTGCGCCTGCATCGGTGGTGGCTGGGGCTGGAACTGAAATGCCTGCATCACCTGAGGCCGGCATTGGCATCCCGCCGTCCATATTCACCTGGGGAGGCGGGCCTCCAGGGGAGCCTCCATCGGAGCTGAAATCTGGAAGGTTGGGTTCTTCGGTGATGAAGGGGGGCGGTGCTTCACCGGGCAAGCATGCGCCCTCGTCGCAGTAAAACCCTTCGGCACAATCGGTTTCAGACACGCATTCGGTGAGCAGAGATTCGGTGTCGATCAAAAAGGTGCAGCCGGCCCAAAAAACAGTGGAGGAGGCCAAGCCCAGAAGAACAGTAAAAAGAGGGTGCGTCATACGTTTCATATTTGAATTACTCCTGAGGCAGGGACAACATTGAGGTGGCAGTGCCAGCTTCATCTGGTTCGCCGCCGCCCATGGCTTTGACCACAGCTGCAATGGTGACAGTGGTGGTGACCACCGCGGTGAGATATCCCATATCTGCTAACAGCACCAAGCGGTCTAAATCTGCCTTGGCCTTGAGATAATCTTCGTTTTCAATGGGCGTATCCCGATCTTCATTGCAGCTGATGATGTCCGACAGGCAATCAAATTGCGTTTGGGCTTCCATTCCGGCGTAGGCCCCGCCGGCAAGACTCGCCAAGGTGACCCCAGCGAAAACCCAGGCAATGGTTGCACTTTCTGAGGCTGAAGGTTCATCCATCTCTGGGGCAGGCGGTGGTGCTGGTGCAGCAGCGGGCTCGGGGGGTGTTTCAGGTTCGGGGGATGCCTCGGCTGGCGCTGGTTCCGTTGCGGGTGCCGTCTCAGCGTTTTCAGTGGATGCTTCTTGCGCTTCACCCGAAGTTTCACTTTCGGCCGCTTCATCATTAGCGGGTTGTTCTGGCGTGGTTGCATCAGCGGCATTGTCTTCGGCTGGCGCGTCCTCTGCAGTGGTTGCTGGTGCTTCAGTGGGCGTTGTTTCAGATGTGGTGTCTTGGGCCTCTTCACTCCAAGCAGTCGTGGAAGATAAGAGAGCCATGGCCAATAAGATGAGATGGGGTCGCAGATTCAACATGAAAATACATCCTCGGGGATAAGTGAGTTACTTGGCCAAGTCGGCCAATATCCAAACACAACCGGTGCCTTCGAAAAGCATGGCGGCAGCGTCTTCTTCGGGTTCAATGGAAAATGGAGACAGGGTGGGAACCACTTCTCCTGTCCAGGCGACCACTTGCGAAGCATGGGCTTGGACAGGGTTTTTAGGCGTGACTTCAACGGGTAACAAGTCTCGAGAAGTGGCCACGGAGGCCAGTCCGGTTCCGCTTAGGGCAACCATATCGATCTCAAAGTTGGGCCCAGACAAGGCATGGTTGCGCCAAGACAAGCCCGATGAAAAAGCGAGCAAGGTGTCTTCCATGAGATGAAGGGTTTCGTCTTGGAGGTGAATCAAGTTGCTCACCGAATCACCCGTGAACAACAAAGCTGCCCCGTTACCCAAAAGGCGCGTGAGTGGTGCTTGTCCACCCAGCCGAACGTTGGATTCTTCATCTGCATGTTGCCGCATGACTTTTTGGGACCTTAAAGCCCCAATAAGGGCACTGGTGGTGGCGAGACGAACGTACGCTTCTTGTTGCACCGGAAACAATAGAATGTCTTTGGCCAGCCGTTGGGTTTGGGTCAAGTCCGTGGGACAGGGGTGGTCTGTTTGTAATGCGCGCAGCGATGTTGCCCACTTGGGTACGTTGACGGGGGCCGGTGTATTCGACAAAATTTCAGGGTCACCATGTAATGCCTGATTCTCTGCATGGGCCGCTGGCTCAGTGGCAAGGGGGGCATCGAGTTCGGGTGCTGTCTTGTCGGGGTCTTCGAACTGGTCGGCCTCTGATGCAACTTTCGATGCAAGATCTTCCGCCGGCAATTCCGGTGGTGGCGAATCTTCGTTGTCTTCGGCATCGGATGCCTCTGGCCCTGCATCAATTGCGGGCGGCCTTAAAGAAATCTCCCGGAGGTAATTGAGACGGTTTTCTTCGTGCCCTTTTTCATAGTGAGACATGGCCTGCGGGTATTCGCCCATTTGTTCCAATACCAAGCCCATGATCGCGTTGGCGCGTTGGTGTTCCGGATCTTGGTCAAGCACTTGGTGCAAAATGGCCTTGGCTTCTTCCAGCCGGTCGACTTTGAGCAGCACCAAGCTTTTGTTCAGTTGAAATGCGAATTGTTGGGGGGCAATCTCCACGAGCCGATCGAAGGTGGCCATGGCTTCGTCGTAATTTTTGAGGCGATAAAAACACAAGCCCATGGTGTTTAATGATTGGGCGTGTTCGGCGTCTTTTTCGAGATTTAAGGTGAGCAGCTCGATGGCCTGCCCCCAATGCCCTGCTTTCATTAAAGTTTCGGCTGATGTGACCGTCTCTTCAATGTCAATTGGCACCTTGCTCGGATGATAGGTGGAATCTGTTCCAGTGGCCATGCAAACCTCCAAGGCTCGTATGCCATTTGCGCCAGGGAAATGAAAGCCTAAATCAAGGCATAAAAGGTCAGAATTTTGCGAATAATCTTCCCTTATGGTTTGTTTAAGGCCTTGATGAATAACAACTTTATGGGACGGGTGGACCGATATGCAAATTGCCATTAACGGTTTTGGAAGAATTGGCAGGGCAGCCTTCAGAATTCTTTATGAGCGTCAAAAGGCGGGACAAGAGGTTCCCCAAGTCGTGGCCATTAATGATTTGACCGATGCGGCCACCTTGGCGCATCTGCTGCAGTACGATTCGGTGCACGGAAAGTTCGAGGCGGACGTGTCCATCAATAATGGCGCATTGCTGGTAGATGGCCAATCAATTGCGGTGCACGGTGAGGCTGATCCATCTAAATTGCCATGGGGCGATTCAGGGGTTTCCGTGGTTTTAGAGGCCACTGGCCGATTTCTCGACCGTGATTTGGCGGCCCAGCATTTGGCCGCTGGCGCCCAAAAAGTTTTAATTTCTGCACCCGCCAAAGGTAAAGCACCCGACGCCACGGTTTGTTTTGGTATCAATGACAGCGATATTACTTCTGACATGCAAGTGATTTCCACGGCATCTTGCACCACCAACTGCTTGGCCCCGTTGGCGTCCTTGCTGCACCAGAATTTTGGGATTGCGCATGGATTGATGACCACAGTGCACGCCTACACCAATGACCAGCGGATTTTGGATCTGCCCCACAAGGACCTTCGGCGGGCGAGGGCTGCGGGTGTTTCTATGATTCCCACCACCACCGGGGCTGCTAAGGCTTTGGCGCTGGTATTGCCTGAAATGGCGGGCCGTTTAGATGGCATGGCCATTCGGGTTCCGACCCCCTGTGTCAGCTTGGTGGATCTTGTGATCAATCTAGAGAAAGAGACCACCGCGGAAGCCATTAACAGCGTATTTTCGCAGGCAGCTGCAGGCCCATTGGAAGGCATTTTGGGTTATTCTGAGGCACCTTTGGTTTCCACGGACTATGTGGGGACCCGTTGCTCGAGCATTGTGGATGCTCTGAGCACCAAAGTGATCGGTGGCAAAACCGCGAAAGTGCTTGCTTGGTACGACAATGAGTGGGGATTCACGAACCGGGCGGTTGATCTTTTGGGTCTCTTGGCCAAAGCCGGTTGATCTCTTCATTCCAGCACATTAGATGCCCCTGACATCAATTACCAAGCGTTGAGGGCCTCTGTCATGCGTACCTTAAGTGAATCGTCCATCGAGTGGGAAGGCAAGCGAGTTTTTTGCCGTGTGGATTTCAATGTACCTTTAACACCAGCCGGAGAAGTTGCAGATGATGAGCGAATCGTTCAAGCACTTCCTACGCTGCGATATCTTTTGGAGCGCAATGCAAAACTGGTGGTGGCCAGTCATTTGGGGCGCCCCAAAGGGAAGGTTCGTAAACAATTTTCGCTAGAACCCGTCGCTGTTCGTTTACAACAGTTATTAGGTAACGAAATTGTTTTTGCTGAAGATTGTGTGGGCGATGGCATTGCCCATGTCACAGGCCAGCTCAAGAATGGTCAAATCCTATTATTGGAAAATTTGAGATTCCATTCTGGCGAAGAAAAGGGTGACGAGGGCTTTGCACGACAACTGGCCCAGCAAATAGACGTCTATGTTGGTGACGCCTTCGGAGCAGCCCACCGTTCTCATGCATCCGTAACTGGATTGGTCCCATTTGTGGAAGACAGTTTTGCAGGACTGTTGATGACGAAGGAAGTGCAAGCCTTGTCTCGCATCACTCGTAAACCTCAAACACCGTTTGTTGCGGTTCTGGGTGGTGCCAAAGTCAGTGACAAACTGGGTGTGCTCAAGCGTCTTATTCAGAAAGTGGATGTGCTGATGATCGGCGGTGCCATGGCGTACACCTTTTTGCGTGCCCAAGGACAACAAGTGGGCTCAAGCCGGGTAGAAGATGATTTGCTCGACGTGGCGAAAAATATTTTGGAAACCGCTGCCGCACGAGGGGTTCAGTTGTTGTTGCCAGTGGATCACGTGGCGGCAGAATCTTTTGATGAAAACGCGTCACACCGGGTGGTGGGTATCAATGGCTTTGAGGCCAACGAAATGGGATTAGACATTGGCCCTCAAACACAAAAAAATTACCAGGACGCATTGAACAATGCTGGAACCGTTTTTTGGAATGGCCCCATGGGTGTTTTCGAATGGGATGTTTTTTCCCACGGGACCATGGCGGTGATGGATGCTGTTGCCAACAGCGCTGCATTTACGGTTGTAGGCGGTGGAGACTCCGTCGCTGCGTTGAAGAAGGGCGGGGCGCAAGACAAAATAGGTCACGTCTCCACCGGCGGTGGCGCTGGGTTGGAGTTTTTAGAAACCGGTACCCTTCCTGGACTGGAAATCTTAGGGTTTAACCGCAACGCATAAGGGGATTTATTGTGACTCGAAAACCATTTATTTGTGGCAATTGGAAACTCAATCACGGGTTGGTGGAAACCCAAGCGGTTTTAAGAGCCATGGCTGCGGAGGCTTCTACTTACAGCAGTGTGGAACTGGCCATCGCTCCGGTGACCCCTTTGCTCTCCGCTGCTGCTCAGGTTTTACAGGGGTCTGCCTTGGGTTTGGCTGCTCAGAATGTGCATCACCAAGACAAGGGCGCATTTACCGGTGAATGGGCCTGTCATCATTTATCCGAACTGAACGTGGGTTATGCCATCGTGGGTCATTCAGAACGGCGCCAGTACTTTGGCGAGACCAGTGCCGCAGTGGGGCAAAAGGTACGCGCGTGTCTGGACAACAATCTCGTGCCCATCGCCTGTATTGGTGAAAGCCTGCAAGAGCGGGAAGCAGGACAGATTTGGGATGTGCTCAAAAATCAAATGGATCCCATCACTGCGGCGGTCCAACCCGATGAAGCCCATCGCTTGGTGGTGGCCTATGAGCCCGTTTGGGCCATTGGGACCGGGAAAACGGCATCAGCGGCGCAGGCCCAAGAAGTGCATGCTCAACTCCGATCATGGCTGGCAGGCGCCTTTGGTGAAGATGTGGCAGAGCGGGTGCGCCTCCAGTATGGTGGCTCCGTCAAACCATCTAACGCCCTGGAATTATTAAGTGAAAAGGACGTTGATGGTGCGTTGGTCGGAGGGGCCTCCCTGCAGGCGGACACATTTTTGGGCATTGCGGCGGCGGCATTTGAGCTTGCCTAATTTAGGTCCTTTAAGGGGTTGCAGCCCTTAAAAACCCGTACTAAAAGCCTATTCTCTTATTTTGATGCCCGATGGGGCGATCTTTGGCAGGTGAAATTTCCATGTTGACTTTCGTTGTTATTATCCACGTTTTCGTTTCTATCCTCCTGATTGCTGTGGTGCTGCTGCAGCCTGGCAACAAGGGAGGCGTGAGTGCCGCGCTGGGTGGCGCGGGTGGCACCACGGTCTTCGGCGGACAAGGGGCGAATACTTTTCTGGCGAAACTCACCGCGGGTTGCGCCGTGTCTTTCATGGTGACTAATTTTGCTCTGGTTTACTTCTCTTCTCGAGAAGGATCGGCCTTTGACGCTCAAGAGTGGCAAGAAGAAGCCGCTGCGGCACAAGATGCCGAAGAAGATCAAGCTGAAGCGGCCACCGGGCCGGCAAATGAAGAAGAGGCCAAAGTGCCAGCAGTGGAAGCCCAAGAGGCTGCACCCGCTCAAGCTCAGGAACCTGCAGCCGCTCAGCCTGCGGCGGCCCCGGCTCCAGCTGCCGAACCAGCTGCGAAACCCGCTGCCACGCCTGAGCCAGCGAAAGCCCCTTAACCAAGCTTAACGGTGCGTTGCTGCGTTTTTAAAGTGGATTCCCTTTCGTTTCACGATCCAAACCTCTAATTATTGGATTGAAATGTACCAGCAATTCAAAAACCCCAATTCGTCTCAGCTCTTTCAGATCGGGCAAAGGCGAACGAAGCCATCCACGGGCGATGTTCTCGACACATATACGCTAAGAATTAGTGTCTTAGAGCAATGTCATTACCGCTGTCCCTACTGTATGCCGGGCGCGACCAAGGCGTTCATGCCCAAGTCAAAGTGGTTGGATGCGGCAGGACATTCCGTGCTGGCCCAAGGCTTTAATTGGCTGCCCATCGAGAAAATTAGGTTCACGGGCGGAGAGCCGTTGCTGCGTCAAGACCTACCAGATATTTTAGCTGCTTGGCATGAGGCGCTTCCGGAGGCAGCTTTAGCTTTAACCACCAATGGGGACAAGTTAAAGGGGCGGGAAGCAGCGCTGCAAGCTGCTGGTCTCACGCAGTTGACCTTTCATTTAGACACGCTCAGGCCAGAGCGCTACGGCGCGCTCATGGGGCCGGGCTCGCTCAAAGAAGTCCTCAACTCCCTTGAAACGGCGAAGGGTTATTTTCTCACCATAAAAATCAATATGGTTCTCCAAAAGGGCTTGAATGACGATGAGGTTTTTGACTTTTTACGTTTTGCAAAAAAGCACGATGTGCAAGTTCGGTTTATCGAACTGATGGACACTGGATCCGCACCTGCCCATGTTCAAAAAACCTTTTTGTCCCAACAAGACCTGTTGAAACGCATAGAGAAAGACCAGCCGGTTACTGCTCTGGGCCGGGCCAACCCTGCTGATCCAGCCGCGATTTTTGAGCTGCCCAACACAGGATTTTCCTTCGGGATGATCGCATCGGATACCGAGCCATTTTGCGAGGATTGCAACCGTTTGCGGTTGTCAGCTGACGGGATGTTACGGGGTTGTTTGTATGAGCCCCAAGGGGTGCCGTTGAAGGCGATGTTGGATAAAAAGTTGCCAATTACTGATCTCAAAGACAAAATCCGCAGTGTGGTGATGCAGAAGAGCTCTTTTCATCCAGCGGTGGGACGTCAGCGCGTGCCATTTTCCATGGCGCAAGTGGGCGGTTGAAGTTACACTTGCTTTGATGGGTGCGTGATGAGTGAAAATGACAACGGGGATGAAGCAGGCAAACTCATGGGGTGGTCCTTGGGCAGTGGCATGAAAAAAAAACAATTTGAAGATTTGGTGAAGTTCCCCTGTGATTTTTCTTTCAAGATTATTGGGGTGGCCAGCGATGATTTTGAAGACACAGTGATCAAAGCCATTGAGGCCCATCGTGGAGCGGCCATTCAAGTCGTGAGTTCTGCTATCAAGCCCTCGAGTCAAAAAAAATACACGTCGTTAACCCTCACTTTGCACGTCACAGACAGCCAAACCATTTATGACGTGTATGATGCTTGTGAGAAGTTACCCAACATCAAATTCGTTCTTTGACCTGAAGGGGCCATGAAAGCGCAATCGAAAATACAGTCCTGGCGAGGACGCATCATTTTCATGGGCGCTTTAGCCCTCCTAGGCGTGGGTTTACACCAACCCATCCTGTGGGCCTGGCTTTTTGATACGAACATCCAAAAATTAGAAGAAAAAACGGGCTGGGAAATCGTGACTTCTAGAGTGATGATCGAACCATGGGCTGGTAAGTTTTCTGTTTCTTCGCCTTCTATTCACGGTAAGGACGGTAGCCTTATTTTAAGCGCGGGGGCACTTGAAGGTGACTTTTCATTTTTCGCGTCGCTGTTCTCTAAGGCGTGGGTTTTCGAAAGCATTAAACTCCAAGCGCCCAAAGCGGTTCTGGCTTTGCCCAAAACTGGGATGAAAAACATCCAGTTTGATGCAGCCACAATCGACCCTGCCATATTAGAGGATATCCCAGTCTTGCAAACGCAGCGCTTGATAATTGAAGATGGTGCCGGCGAGCTTCGCGTCGGTGAGGCCTCCCAAACCAGCTGGCATATCGATGGCATCCATCTGTCCTTGGAAGGTGATGGAGAACATCTAGAAGGGGATATCGTTTTTGATACGTTAACCTGGAAAAATCCAGATGGGGTCTTTTACTACGAGGGGAAAAAAGGGCTCTTAGAGATGGATGCTTCTAACTGGATTCATCCCGATCAAATCCATTTGAAGGGTTTCGAGGTGCAGGGTGACGAAGGCACCGTCCAGGTTTCAGGAACGTTAGCTTTTTTGCCTGCTTGGGTGCCTAACTACCAACTCACCATCCAAACTTCGGTAGATTTGGACAGTTTCTTCGCGCAACCACCCATGGTGGCGCCCATTGCAGGCAAAGCAGACATTGAGCTGACATGGTTGGGGGAAGCCAATGCGCCACCACAGCTCAAGGGTAAAGCCTTGGTGAAGGCACTGGAAATTGATAACCGAAAAATAGGGACGCTCGATATCGATTACCATGGTGATTTAGAAAGCATTTATATTTCCAGAGGACAAATCCAAGCTGGAGGAACAACGCTTTCTCTGTTTGGACAGGTCAACCTCAAACCACCGTTTCAATTCTCTTTGGATACCGTGGGTGAAAACATCTCCTTGTACCAAGTGCTCAGTGACGTGGGCATTTCGTCCCCTTGGGTTGAATTGTCGGCGAACATTCATACTTTTGGGGAAGGGCAAGTGCTACCCGAGTTTACCTTTAAAGGGCAAAGCGTAGGGCTCATTAAAGATTTTAAAGTTTTTTCGAGCGATGCCAAAACTGCTGATCCTGCAACCCCCGTTTTGTACGTGCCCCAACTTCCGTTGCAGAGCAACGTGGAGATGTCGGCAGCTTTCTTTGACTTGAAAGATGCCATTTTTGACGATGGTTTATCTCGGATACGCGCCGATGCGAGGCTGTACTTTAATGGCGAGGCCGGGTTAGAAATCGAAGCCTTTGCGCCCCAGTTCAATTTCAATACGATTGACAATAAGATTGCCGGGTTGGATTTTAGTGGGCAAGGCAAGGTGAGAACCTTGGTGAAGGGGCCTTATAAAGACATCAAAATACGTGGTGATGCTGAAATCGAAAATTTTAACTTTGAGAAATACAGTATTGGTAAAGTTAAATCGAAGGTCAGTTATATTGGCAAAAAACTTCAACTTCGTAATGCTTCGATCCTAAAAGGCCGCACCCAGTTGCGTGGCGACTTTTCTCTGCATTTCAAATCCAGAAAAAAAAGCAAACGCGCACCCCTTCTTTTAAAAACCGATTTCAAAGTGGCGCGAGGCTTCGTGGGGGACTTACAAAATATCATCCCAAAAAATCCCAAATCAGGGGTCATGGACGTCATCAAATCACTGCCACTGAGCGGCGCCATTAGCGGTAACACCCAACTGTCAGGGAACATCGCAGGCGGCCAAACCCGTTCCTTGGTGGGAAAAGGACAATTCAGCAGCACTCAGGGGACGCGTTTGCTCAAACAAAAGCTGGGGCGATGGAACACAAGCTTCGTTTTAGACAAAGAGCAGTTCAGGCTTAAGCAGTTCCAAGGCAGTATGGCCAGTGGTGCTGTAAAAACGCATTTAAAGATTAAACGAAAAGAAGGAACCATTGATGGTCAAATCGAAATGGCGGGCTTGCGTGTGGCACAGTTGGATATCAACGATGAATTGCCCTACGGGCTTTTTGGCGAACTCGGTTTTCGGGGCACGTTACAAGGCGATGCCAGCAATCCCACCGTCAAGGGACAGGCGCGATGGAAGGGGGCGGGTTTGGGCCCCATGCGGTTTGGGGGACTCAACTGGGCCGTTCAAGTGGAAGATAAGGTTATGGACTTCAAAGGCGGGCTCTGGCGTAAGCAAGGACACATGCATACCCGGCTCGGCTTGAAACGGCCCTTCGATTTTGATGCCACGATCAGCGTCAAAGATGGCCGGCTCGACAAAGAAATCTGGCCGGCGGCGTGGCTGCCCGATAAGTGGGAAATGTCTTCCAATGGTTTAAATGCTTCTTGGACGGGGAACATCAAAAACATCGAGAGCACCAAAGGCAATATTTCTATTCCGGGACTCCGGCTCAAAAAAGGAGACCAAGTCTACCGTTCCAAGGGTGCTGTGGCCTTAAGGACAGTGGGGAAAACATTGCACGCGGACAAGGCCGCTTTTGCCAGCGACAATGATGAGAAGGTCGATTTGAAAGGATTCATCAACTCTCAACGGATTGAGATGCGAACGCAAGGTGTGCTCAATCCAGAGCTGTTCCAAGCGCATATTCCCAAGGTCGATCAATTCTCCGGACGGTTCAAATTTAATTTGGGCCTGACCGGTGCAACATCAAAACCTCGTGTGACGGGCAAAGGTGACTTGGAGAAAAGCGTAATCAAACTGTCTTTTTTTCCGGACGCTTTCCAAGATGTATCGGGCGGCATTATTTTTAGGGGGAAGGAAGTAGCCATTGGTCAAGTCACTGCCCGGGCCAATGGGGCGCCAGTTGCCCTTTCTGGGACGGTGCAGCACCGAGGTGTGCGGCCCACCTTCTATGACGTTGTCATCAACTACAACAACTGGGAAGGTCGCTATCCATCCTGGTTGGCCTCCAAATCCGACGGGCGATTGCGACTGGTTGGGGTTTCCCAAAAACCCACCTTAACCGGAGAAATTAAAATTCAAGAGGCGCGGTACGCTGACAACCTCGGCAGCGAAGAGTTTTTGCCGGAGTTTAAAACGCGATTGAAGAAAATACAAAGTTATCAAAAAGAAGAGGAAGACCTCAAACTGGACGTGCATATTTTGGCGGACAAAAAGGTGTTTGTACAAAACAATTTGCTCAATGCAGAGTTGAAAGCGGATTTGTTCATTACCGGGACAGAAGAACGGATTGGTCTGCGAGGCGTGGTCCAGGCCATAGAAGGGCAAGCCAATGTCAGGGGCAACCGATACAGGCTGCTTCGTGGGAATATTGATTTTGCGGAAACCTATCGGATTGCGCCTCGGCTGGACATCGAAGCTGAAACCCGAATCAAGGATTTTGATGTGACCGCTTTTATGATGGGGCCATTGGAGGACTTGCGCATTAAGTTCGACAGCAAACCCAAACTATCAGAAATTGATGTTTTAAGCTTGGTCACTTTGGGATTTACGCAACGGGAACTGAAGGATGCGGCAGGGACCGCAGGGGCTGCAGGCTTAGAGATGGTCTCTGCGTACACCGGTCTGGACAAAGAGCTCAAAAGGTTAATCCCCGCGAGCATCGCGGACACTGACGCGCTGTCATTGGATGAATTGCGGTTGACCACTGCTTTTTCAGAAAAGGACGGGAGCAACGTTCCAGCGGTGGTGATGGGGGTAGAGCTGTTCGAAGGGATGCGTTTACGCATTCAAAGCACCCTTTTAGAGGACGGCGAAGGTGATACCGAGCAAAAGATGGAGTTAGAACAGCGTTTAAAGGGAAAACTGCGCTGGCGGCTGGTATGGGACTCTTCTGGTGAATCTAGTATCGGCGATGCTGGTGCAGATATGTGGTACCGCTGGGAGTTTTAGGCCGTACTTTCTTGAGTTTCTTGGCAAAATAACGACAAAATTGCACCTGTGAACAACCGCTCGTCAAATGGGTTGGCGGTACAAGGTGTCCGTGGCACCCTGGTTGCTCACTAATTCGCAGGAGTGCAGTTGTTATTGCGTTGGGCAGTTGTGGTGAGCTTGGGTTGGTCCTTATGGACAGCGAATCTGGCCGCCCAAGAATCTTCCGCCTCATCTGACGATACAGTGACGACCATTGAAATCATCGGGACCCGCAATGATCGCGAAGAAGAATTAGTACGGGCGTTGTTAGGGATTACTCAGGGAGAAGCCATTAACAGCGACAAGGTCAGACAAAGTCTGAAAAGGGTCATGGCTCGAGGGTATTACCGAAATGTGGAAATCTTCAAACGCCCATCTGCTTCGGGCACAGGGCTGGTGTTGCAAGTACGTTTGAGTCCAAGTGCCTACCTGGAGGAAATTAGATTTCAGGGGTTGGTCAGTGCTGAGGAAAGGTTGATTCGCAATCGGCTGAACATTCGACCCGGTGATCCCGTCTCGGAAAAAACACTCGCATCGGTGAACATTCAAGTCGCAAATATCTTGGAAGAGTTGGGCTATGCGGACGCTGAAATCAAGGCCTATTGGGACCAGACAGAACGGGTGGGACGCACCCTCTTATTAGGCGTCAAAAAAGGACATCGCAGCGTCATAACGCATATTGATTTTGAGGGAGAATTGCCAGAACCCCGAGCCAAGTTGGCCAGTTATATAAAACTGAAATCAGGGGCCGCCTTGGTTCAATCCAATCTCAATCAAGCCAAAGAAGAATTGGAAAATCGCATTTGGGCGCAAGGGTTCTTGGCTGCTCAAGTCACCTACGATGTTAAAAATATCGCGTCGGCCACGCGCGGCGAAAAAACCGTCAACGATGAAACACAGGTGACCTATCGCATTCGAAAGGGACCAAAATACTTGTTGTTGTACATGGGGCAACATGCATTCACGGCGGGGTATTTAAAGCAGAACGTGGTTGCTTTGTCAGATGTCAAAGGAGTTTCAGAACGCCACCTCAAAGAAATCACCACAAAAATTGAAGATTTCTACCGCGAGCAGGGCTTTTGGCAAGCACGCGCTCAGCTCAGAGATGTTCCTGCCATGGGGCACTGGCGAGACAGGGCGGAGCGCTTGTTGGTGGTGCAACTCCAAGAGGGAACTCAGGTACAAATTGCTGACGTAAAAATACGCGGTGCGGTGGCTAAAAAGCATCAGGACCTGACGGCGTCAGTTTGGCAGGTTTTTGAAGAGACCAACGAGGGTGAGCGACTCGCCGAGCAATTTAGACCCTCTCAGTTTGCCGGTGCGATCTCAGGACCCTCTGGGAAGGTGGACGAAGGGGAGGACTCTTTTTTGGTGACCCAAGGACCGGTGCTCACGCCAAAAGGTTTACGAGCAGCACGCATGTTTTTGGAAAAGTTATACCGGCAAGAAGGTTATGTCTTTATCCGTGTGGGCAGTCCGGATGTTCGTCCCATGGGCAATGAATCGCGGGCTCAGGTTGTCTTTCATTTACAAGAGGGACCCCAGATGCGCGTTGGCACCATTAGTGTGCGCCCACCACCACCGTTTGCCATCGATACTTTTTTGCAGAAAACGAAAATGATTCCAGGGCAACCCTTAGATGGCTTCGCGGTTGAGGACAGCCGCTTGCGACTTCTACGCATCTACGAAGAGAATGGTTACCCATGGGTAAAGGTGGCAGAGCGCCTTGAAATCATTGAGACAGAAAAACTGATGGATGTTTATTTTGACGTGTCACCTGGCCCCATGGTTCGGGTGGGTGACCTTCAAATCCAAGGTCACAAAGTGACACAGAAAAATGTTATTTTGGAGCAGCTCGTGATGGCACCCGGTCAGCCTTTGAAGCGTTCCCAGATAGAAACATCGCGAATGAACCTGTTACGCCTGGGGGTATTCTCCGCCGTGGAGATTACCGTGGACGATATCGAAAGAGCACCAGAGGTACGCGATGTTTTTGTTACTGTGACCGAGCGGCCACAGGTGACGCTCGAAGCAGGTTTGGGGGCGTCCTTAGAAGACGGTCCTCGAACGTTTACTAATTTCACTTATCGAAACATTGCAGGTCGTGGACTGGCGTTAAAGGGCCGTTTGCAATTGAACTACCCTGCGGTTTTTTACCCCATGGGTTTTCTTTATGATCCTGACCGCGTGGACACGTTGCTGCAACGATTTGAGACCACGGAGTTAGACAACCCACTGGCTTTGTCTGAGGGCCAAGCTATCTTTGCCTTGAACTACCCGCGTATCCCCAACTGGCCATTCGATGCCGGGGCCCATGTGGATTGGAACACCCTCCGAGATATTCGGTGGGCCTTCACAATGAATAAGACGGCTATTTTGACAGGGCTCCAGTTACGGCCATTGCAGGGGCTTCATTTGAGGCCGCAAGTGGAGTTGGAGGCCACCTATTTTGATTGTGCCGTGGAAGGTCGGCAGTTGGGACAGAGCTGTGGCGAGGAAAGCATTGGTCTTACCCAAAAACAAGAAGCCGGAACCATCGGTTTGGGGACCTTGCGTTTGTTGACCCTGTTCGATCGCCGTAATGATCCGCTCAAACCCTCTCAGGGATTTTTGTTATCCGCCGGGGCTGAACTGACGAGCGGGAGCGGTTTGCTCGACAGTGGGTTGGCAGGGCCGGGTGGTATCTCAGCAGAGGCAGTACCCGTGAAGTCGTTTTACAGTAAGGTCACCTCGACCGCTTCCGTCTTTTTGCCTTTGGCGCCTGGGGTCACTTTGGCCCAGAACTTTAAGGGGGGGGTGATTCATGGTTTTGCTGAAGATGGCTATGTGCCTCTCTACAAGAGGTTTTTCCTAGGGGGAACCAAAACCATTCGTGGCTACAATGAAGACCAAATTCTCCCGGTAGATGATGTTCATTGGCCCGCTTCGGAGAAATACCCGCTCAACGACCAAGAACAGGCCAACACCAAGATTTCCTTGGGTGGGCAGGTTTTCTGGGTATCGAGGACGGAATTCCGTTTTCCCCTTTTGCCGGCCCTGGAAGGGGGCATGTTTCTCGATATGGGGGCATTGGCCTTGGATCCTGACCAGTTGAGCGGGGCATTTACCGCGGCGGGGATGGGGGTAGGTGTCCGAATTCAAACGCCAATTGGACCATTTGTGGTAGATTTGGCCACACCATTGCTCGATGGGCGTCGGCGCATTGCATTTGAGCCAACCGATCGATTGCGGCTTCATTTCGCCATTGGTTATTTCTAACCAGCGGTTCAGCGGATCTTTACCGGGATCAATGTTACAAACTATAGAGCATCCAACTTGGGATGGGATCATGTAGGGGTAAATGGAATGAGTCAGAAGTCAGCAACGAGCGGCATCGGTGCGATAATGAACCAGCACCGCGGTCTCTTTAAAGAATATCAAGACGTAAAGAAAAAAGTAAAAGCTTATCAAAAACAACGGTTTCTCACGCCCGGGGAGTCTGTGGAGCAGCGAACCCTTCAGCGGTTAAAGCTCTATAAAAAGGACCAGTTGCAGCGACTAGAGTCCAAGATGGCTGAAATGGGCTTGGTTCCCGAAAAAAAATAAGGGCGCTTGCCCGTTGCAGAGAATTCTTTTAGGAGCATTCCAGACTCTGAAGGGATGCCCGCAACTCCATGAATCATCCGGCCTCAACTACCAATCCCCCACTCAAGGTGGACTCCCACCTTTGGCAGGCGTGTCGACGTGGTTTGTTTCAATTTAATCCGGAGCAAGCCCATCACTTGGCCTTCGCGGGACTGAAGCTTTGGCAAAAATGTGGGGCCCACCAACCCATCCTGCCTCAGTGGACCCGACATCCAAGCTTGACCACGAAAAAATGGGGGCTGCATTTTCCAAACCCTGTGGGCCTGGCGGCTGGGCTCGATAAAGATGGGGAGGCCATTTTGGCTTTTCAAGCCTTGGGGTTTGGGTTCGTGGAAGTAGGCACTGTGACCCCGCGTCCACAACCGGGTAATCCAAAGCCCAGGCTGTTTCGCTTGCCAGAATCTCAGGCAGTGATCAATCGAATGGGCTTCAACAACCAAGGGGCGGATGCCTTGGTGCGCCGGATTGCTCGTGTGAGGGAGACAGGGAAGCTCAGCATCCCCTTAGGCATCAACATTGGAAAAAATGCCAAGACCCCCATTGAAGACGCCATGAATGATTACTTGATGGGTTTTAAAACGGTGCGCGACTTTGCTGATTTCTTGGTGGTGAATGTGTCCAGTCCCAACACCAAAAATCTTCGCACCCTTCAACAGGCCACGAGACTCAAAATTATTTTGGAAGCACTCCAAGAAGAAAACCAAAAAGGAACTCCCGTTCCACTGCTGGTTAAGATGTCGCCAGACCTACAAACTGCAGATTGTGTGCGAAGTTTAGAAACGGCGGTGGATGCAGGTTTCCAAGGGGCCATCATCAGCAATACAACCATCTCTCGTGACGGTATCCCAAATGCCGAGAGGTATGGAGATGGTGGCATGTCCGGCGCACCGCTCTTTGATGCGTCCACCAAAAAACTTAAAGAGATAGTTCAACACTTCCGTGATTCTCCCATTGATTTTATTGGGGTAGGTGGCGTCATGAATGGTGAGCAAGCGGTGGAGAAAAGGGCCGCAGGGGCTGAGTTGGTCCAGGCGTATACGGGGTTCATCTACGGTGGCCCTACCTTTGCAGCGCAGCTTTGTGAGGCATTGGTCACGGAAACAAAGCGTTTGACCTCTTAAACTGGAACTGTCGTCTCAATTAAAAAATCGCTCGGTAATGCGGTAGACGTTGATTTTTGTCGAAGAAAATGGCTTAACTGCGACCTTCGCGAGATAACTCCAACCATGAGCGCCCCTTTGATTGCTTCCGTTTTACAATCTTTCAGCACCGACCTGGCCATCGACCTGGGCACGGCGAACACATTGGTGCATGTGAAAGGCAGGGGCGTGGTCGCCAATGAGCCAAGTGTGGTGGCGATTCAGAAGGGCAACAACCGGAATAAGGTTTTGGCAGTGGGTCGCGAGGCCAAAGAAATGCTGGGCAAAACCCCGGGTCATATTGTGGCCATTCGGCCCATGCGGGACGGGGTGATTGCCGATTTCACCATTACGGAAGCCATGATTAAAACCTTCATCATGAAAGCCAACCGGCGCCGGCAACTGGTTCGGTCGCGGCTCATCATTTCCGTGCCTGCCAAGATTACTTCGATTGAGCAAAAAGCGGTTCGAGAAGCCGCGATGGCTTCCGGCGTTCGTGAAGTTCACCTTATCGAGCAGCCCATGGCTGCGGCAGTTGGCTCGGGCCTGCCTGTGAAAGACCCAAGGGGGTCCATGATCGTTGATATCGGGGGCGGTACCACCGATGTGGCGGTGATTTCTTTGGGGGGCTTGGTGGCTTCCCAAACGCTGAGAATGGCTGGGGACAAACTGGACGAAGCCATTGTGAACTATTCGCGCCAAAGGCATAATATTCTCATTGGGGAGCGCACCGCAGAACTGATTAAAATGAAAATTGGGTCCGCTTATCCACTGGCCGAAGAGGTTGAAATTGCTGTGAAAGGCCGAGATTTGCTCACCGGGGTTCCCCGTTCGGTCACGGTCACCAGCATCGAAATCCGGGAAGCCTTGAAAGACAACGTGAAACAGGTGGTCACGGCAGTCAAAGCCACGCTTGAGCAAACCCCGCCCGAACTGTCCGCGGACATCATCGACCGCGGCATTGTTCTTTGCGGTGGAGGGGCGATGATTAAGGGCCTTGATCAGCTTTTGTCTGAGGAATGCGGTCTCCCAGTGGCTGTGGCCCACAATCCCCTTCACGCGGTGGTGGACGGTGTGGGCTTCATTTTGGATGACATAGACCAATACAGGGGCTTGCTTCTTTAGGGTTTTTTGGGTTCAACGCCCTTTTTGGTCACTAAAGTAAATAAAACATGCGGTTAAGCTTGATTTCAGCTCGGAGTTGTAAGAGAACAGCCTTGTCTTACCAAACGATCCTCTCATGAGGGTTTGGGATCAGCTAACAGTGGGAGTGCATATGGTGCGCAAATCGTTGACAAACATGATGATTTTGGTTTTTGCAGTCGGGGCTGCAACCCTTTTTGGGGGCTGTGAGCAGAACGTTCAGCTCAATTGGAAGTACCCTTCTGATTCCGCGTGTTACAGTTCTCCGGCTTTGACCGACGATTTTGTGGTTTTTGGTACGGAGTCTGGTGAGGTTCATGCCGTCACAAAGAAAAACGGTCGTTATCGGTGGAAATTCCAGGCTCGAAAGCCCGTGATTTCCGCTCCCGCTATTTACGAAAATGTTATCGTTTTCGGTTCCACCAATCACAACTTTTACGCCGTAGATAAAGACGGCCGTCAAATCTGGCGCTACCCCACTTTCGACAGGATTAAAGGCGACCCCATCATTGTGGGTAAGAATGTGGTTTTCGGTTCTTATGACGGTCACATTTACGCGCTTGACCTCATCACGTCGGAACTCCAATGGACCTATCCAACCAAAGACCAGCCGGCTGCAACCGCACCCGAAGCCAAGGCGGAGCAAGCCGCTGAAGCACCCGCTGCCACTGCTGAAGGGTCCGCTCCCGCCGGGGCTGCAGCAGCGCCTGCGGCAGCGCCCAAGCCAGTCGTCAAGCCTGGGAAGGGTTTTGCCTACTCGCGGCCACTGTTGACCTCTTCTGGGCTCATCGTGATCGGTAACCTCGACGGTTATGTTTACGCCATCGACTCCAAAACTGGGGAGTACCAATGGCGCTTCGCCACCGATGGTGCCAAACAAGGCTTAGGCGTCACCTCCAGTGTCGCCGAGTATGATGGTAAACTCATCTTTGGCGCCAACGATGGGAACATCTACGGAATCAAAATGTCCGACCAGTCCGTGGTCTGGAAAGTCAAAACGGGTGATGAAATCAACTCTTCCCCGGTGTTAGATGACAAAGGTATTTTGTATTGCGGTTCTCGCGACAAGAATCTGTACGCCATCGATGCCAAAACAGGAGAGCAAAAATGGAGCACGGCGCTTCAAGGTCCCATTCTCGCGATTCCCGCCGTTCATAAGAATTTGGTTCTCGTAGGCGCCGGGGAAGGTGATGGCCACGCTTACCTGTTGCGCACTTCCGATGGCTCCGTTTATTGGAAGTATAAGACCGATAACAAAATCGAAGCGGACTCCGTATTTGATGGAGACACCTTTTACGTGGCGTCGGGAGACACCTTCTTATACTCCTTTAAAATTAACAAATATCCTGAATAAGGACCTTCTGGAGTTCCAACAAAAGCCGCCTCTGGGCGGTTTTTTTGTTTCCAGCAAAATTGCCGTTGTAAACCAAAATCAAGATGCGAACTAAGCTTTATTTAAACCTGTTCATCCTAATGGCTGGTCTTTCTAATGGGGCCTGTGGACATGTTTCAACAAAGCCGGGTTTCGCCCCTGTGTCCCAGGTACCACCTCGGGTGTTGGGAGCAGCCATCGAGTCTGACCGCAGTTCAGGCGAAGCATACGCTTCGTTCCTGCGGGCAGAACTGCTTCAAGAGCACGGCGCGTTGCCCGAGGCCATAGCGCAAATCAAAGAGGCCTTGGTACACGATCCAGATTCTCCCTATCTGATGCATCGTTTATCCGAACTTCTGTGGGCCTCGGGGGCTTGGGAGAAGGCACTACAATGGAATCAAAAGGCCTCGGGCAAAAAACGGCAACCGATTTTTGCCTGTTGGCGCGCCTTTATGCTCAGTAAAATGGGAAGCAGTTCTGAAGCCAAATCCATTTTAAGGGAAATGATGGGGCGCGACCAATTGCCTCATTCGTGCGTTTCACAGGCACTCACCATCTTGGTTGAATCACCAGTGGACACAGAGCTGTTGACACAATTTCATGAAGGGGTGTTGTTAACGCAGAGAGGGCCGCAGCAAGCAGCATACATTATGGCAGAAAGTTTATTTGAGGCAGGTCAATGGGAGATGGGAGATCGCTATTTCACACAGGCCCAGAATTTAAACCCTGCCGATGTAGAGGTCCTGAGCTTGGCTTGGCGATATGCTATGGTCTTTCAGGATACAAAAGGTGTCGAAGAAGCAGCGAAAGGTCTTTACATCGAACAACCCAGTACCCGTAACGCGCACCGATGGATACTCACACGATTACTGCACGGAGAGGAACAAAAAGCGGCTGCACTCAGCCCTCAACTGTTTGAGCATTCCTCTATCAAAACGGACACTGCCATTTGGTGGCCTTGGTTTTTATTGGGCTTGGAAGATCGTGCCAGGGTATATTTTGGACTGCGCCGCATTCCCAAAGCGATTCAAAAGGCAATGGAGCAAGACGGTCTGGCCTCCATCTCGCCAGAGGCAAAAATCAAAAAATTCTGCCATGCAGATATCGAATCAAAAAAGCTACAAAATTGTGTTGAGAACCTGATCCAAGCAAAGCGGTTCGGGAAAGCAAATAGCTTGTTGTTGAAACGCCTGACGGACAAAAAGATGGATGGTACTTTGATTCGTTTGTGGCTGCGATTAGCGGCAGGCCCTTCACCTGAGGTCAATCAAAGACAAATGGAACGGGTGTTTCATCTTTTTGTGTTGGAACATGAACCGGATATGGAGTTTTACATCGCGCAAATAGAGGCGAAAGCGCATTACAGTGGAGCTGACGCTGCCTTGGCATTGGCTGACGAGATGCTCCATGAGGGCAATCATGCCAAGACTTGGGCAGTGGGCTTTTGGTTTTTAGAAAACGGATATGCATCTGATGCTTTGGACGTCATTGAGGGGTTGTTACGGCAAGCGTCTCGGATGGAGCCCTATTTGTTGAATCTTTGGGCTTACACCCTGGCCGAAAATAACAGCCGGTTAGAAGAAGCCATTGAGGCCTCACAGAGGGCGTTGTTGGGGGATCCGCTCAACGGAGCCTTGTTGGACACCTTGGGTTGGGCATTTTACCGGGATGGTCAAATTGATAAGGCCTTGTGGGCGCTATCACGAGCGCACTACCTGATGCCTCGTGAAGCGGAAATTGCCTTTCATTTGGCAAAGGCCTATCAGAGTGCATCACAGCCCGAAAAGGCCTTGGCCACGCTCGAGCGGGTTCGCGACGTTTTCACTTTTTCAAAACGTCTCCAACGGCGTATAGAAAAACTAAGAGATGCGTTAATGCTGGAAATCAAAGGTGGTACCTAAATCATGGGTCGATATTCGTTAACCGCAATAATTGGTTTTTTACTGCTTCTTGCCGGTTGTGTCACCACCGGAGAACTCAAATCAATTTCTACTTCTGCCGGCGAGGATTTGTTGGCGTCCGTAGAAAAAGCCCGGGTGCCTGATGCACAGTTTGTGGGACAAGTTAAAGTGATCGGACCCACGTTAGGTTTTTTCCCCGTGAACGTGCAAAGCGACGTGGTCATTCAAAGCCCTGACCGCGTACACTGGGCGGTGCGATCATTTTTTGGTCAGCCCACCCATCTCTTGGTGGTTGACGGTGAGAATGGTTCTTGGTTGGACCTCATTAGCGAGGGCGGTCCCGTTCTATATACGAGCCGTCCCAAATATTTTCTTCAAACTATTTTTGGATTGGAATCTTTAGATATTGAAGATTTTATTTGGTTATGGTGGGGGCTCCTTCCCCAGCACCAATGGGAAATTCAAGAAGCCCTTACCAATGTAAAACTAAAAATTCATGTGTTGTTCTTATTGGATCAAAAGGGGCGTAAATGGCAGGTGACTTTAAATGCGAATAAAATGATTCAGCAGGTTAAAGTATCCTGGGGGGAGACATTATTGTGGACGCTCGAATATGAAGAGTTCAAAACTGAAAAAGAGATCACCTATCCAACAAAGATGAAATGGCAAATAGCGATGGAGGACCAAGGCCCCATTAGGTTCCACTTGGAGGAAGGCAGCGTACATGAACCTACCATCGCTAAAGAGGCATTTCGGCCTCCAGACATACCTGGAGTTGAGATTCGGCCTTGGATCCAGGGTGGATTCTAAGATCAAGGTCATTTTGACGATATAAAATTGCGATCGCTCCTTCTTGGCGATAATTTTGTCGTAGGGAGTGACGCATGCCAGCGAAGCGCATCGGTGAGATCTTAATTGAAAAAGGGTTGTTGGATCAAAGCCAACTCAGCCGTGCTTTGCAATTGCAAGAAGCAGAAAACCCGCCACGTAAGCTGGGCGAAATTTTGGTGGCAGAAGGCTTCATTTCAGAGCGCCAGTTTTTTTGGACTTTGTCCCAACATCTGGGAGTTGAGTTCATGGATTTACATGGGAACAGCTCTTTGGGGAGTGCAGTCAATGAGGTCCCTGCCGCCATGGCGCGTGAACTCAAAGTTTTTCCAACCATTGCATCCTCTTCTGGATCTTTGTTTGTGGCCACTGCTGACCCTCTAAACATCGATGCGAGAAATCAACTCAGGCACCATACGGGTAAAAGAATAAACTTGTTTTTGGCGGTCCCCTCAGAAATCGAAGATGCCATCGAAAAGTTCTATCCCCAAGCATCCACTGAGCCTTTACCACCGCCCTTACCAAACAATGGTGACACCTCCTCTGTGCCTCCTACAGCTCCAAATGACGATTTAGATGGTGATGATGACCTGCTCATCCTAGAAGCGTTCGACGAGGACCCCGACAGTAATACAGATATCGTGTCAATGGACTCGGGTTTGTCAGATCTGTTGGTTGACGAGGACTTGGAAGGGCAAGATGACATAGAACTCGAACTGGATATTGGTATCGACGACGATATAGAATTCGTGGAGGCTGACGATGGGGAGATAGCCATCGAGCTGTCCGAAGAAAACATCGAAGATGATGACCTTTCCGATATCTTGGTGAGCCAGGAAAATGAGCCTGTCATAGAAGCTTTAAGTGATGATGATTTCGAACCCACCCGGGCCGAAATGATAAACATGGAGCAAGAGCTTTCGGAACTTTTGGCTGAAGATGAGGATACAGAGACCATCGATCATGCATTCGATGGGGCGACCCCTCCTGCTGGAACCAACCTCGACGATATGGATCAGGCCCTCTCGGATATCCTCATGGAGGATGATGCCGAGGATTTTGCCGCCAGCTTTGATGACGATGACACACCACCTGCGGGTAACCACGTGGGTGATATGGATGACGCATTGTCGGATATGCTCGAAGAAGATGATGCTGAGGACTTCGCTGCGAGCTTTGATGATGATACACCGCCCGCAGGATCCAATGTAGGTGATATGGATGACGCATTGTCGGATATGCTCGAAGAAGATGATGCTGAGGATTTCGCCGCGAGCTTTGATGATGATACACCGCCCGCAGGATCCAACGTAGGTGATATGGATGAAGCATTGTCGGATATCCTTGCAGAAGATGACGCTGAGGATTTCGCTGCCAGTTTTGCTGATGACAATACGCCGCCTGCGGGGGCCAATATCGGTGATATGGATGACGCATTGTCGGATATGCTCTTGGATGATGATGCAGAGGATTTCGCTGCCAGTTTTGCTGATGACAACACGCCGCCCGCGGGGGCAGATGTGGGCGATATGGACGAAGCCTTGTCTGATATTTTGGCAGAAGATGACGCTGAGGATTTTTCTGCCAGTTTTGCCGACGACAATACACCGCCCGCTGGTGCCAATGTGGGGGATATGGATGATGCACTTTCCGCACTCTTAGAAGAAGAGGAAGAGGACGTCACCAATATCACAATGGGACTAACCGAAGAGAGTACGCCACCTGCTTCAAGCCAAATGTCCAACATGGAAGAGGAGCTGAAAGATCTCTTGATGTCTGAAGAGATGGAAGACTTTGCAGAGGAAATTCCCTTAGATGAGGCGGACGAACTCTTCGAAACTGCCACTGCGCGTGTTCGCGTGAACGATGAGATATCGAGCGATGTGGGCGATCCGGACAATATGGACCAAGAATTGATGGGCCTGTTTGATGGGACATCACAGCCCCAAAGTGAGGTTGTCCCCGACCCAGCCGAAGGTGAACCAGAAACGTTGGATCCCACCCTGCCATTTCACAAGGTGCCTTGGGGGTTATTGGTGGCACACAAAAATGGAATTGCCACAGATGATATCCTGTCAAAAATCCGAGAGCGTACGAAGTAAGTCTTTTGTCCGGATTCGGGGATGCATCAATTGATAATGGGCAAGCCTTTTTTCGGGGTCGCGTCTTTGGTGTCCACCCCGCCAGTCACCTTGAGTTTTGGGCCTTTAATGGTCACGTCTCCCTTGAGGCTTTGGGCACGGACTGCGAGCTGCGTGGCAACGCGTCGCGATATGTCTCTCAGTGCTTGGGAACTGTGTTGGTCTGGGTTACGGATGACCACCGGTGCGCCCTCGTCACCGCCAGCGCGAACCTCTCCTTCGATGGGTATATGCCCCAAGTAGGGCAGGTTTAAAACACCAGCCGCTTTTTCAGCGCCCCCGGAAGTAAAAATCTCGTGCTTTTTGTCGCATGAATCGCAAATGAAATAGCTCATGTTTTCAACCACGCCCAAAGCAGGGATGTTCACTTTATCGAACATCGCTTTTGCGCGCACCACGTCGGCCAAAGCGACGTCTTGGGGCGTGGAAACGATAACGGCGCCAGCCACGGCCACTTGCTGGGCAATGGTGAGTTGAATATCTCCGGTGCCCGGTGGAAGATCCACCACCAAATAATCCAGTTCTTCCCAGTGAACTTCTTTGAATAACTGCATGGCAGCAGAGGCCAACATGGGACCGCGCCATATCATTGGTGTTGCAGTGTCTACCAAAAAGCCAATACTGATGAGCTTGATGCCAAAGCGGGATAGAGGCACCATGACGGGGCGCTCTGGGTTTGGACCAGGCATGGAAGCGGGTCGGGTTTCGGGGGGCACACCAAACATGGTAGGGGCAGAGGGGCCGTACATGTCCGCGTCCAATAGGCCCACTTGGGCACCCATTTCTGCCAAACCGACCGCCAAATTACTGGCCACCGTACTTTTGCCCACGCCCCCTTTGCCAGATGCGACCAAAATGATGTTCTTCACCCCAGGAATGGCCTGTGCGCTAAAAGCATTTCCAACAGCAGAACGCACATGGGACTCCAATGTGAATTCGACCGGACAATCTTTTTCAACCGCTTGAACACTCGCTTCTATTTGGGCTTTGAGTGCATCGAGGCCTAGGAGGGCAGGGGTGGGAAGCTTCAACTGGATGTGTAGCGCTTTGTCCTTGGCTTCAACGGCGCCAATCATGCCCAAATCACCTAATGTCCTATTAAAATTAGGCTCTTGCAGTTCTGATAGTGCTGACTTGATTTGTGCGATGCCCGCATCGCTGATGTCTATCTTCTTCGAAAAACCCAATACCATTTCAAGACTCCATCTAGTGAAAGTGCTTAAGGATTTAGTGTGTTCCAAGGTTTCCTACAAGGGGGCATCTTGTTCTTTTCTGAGCAGGGCGCTAGTCCAGGGAGCGGAGGCATCATGGACTTGTGGATCAATGGCAACCATCACAATTTCGACACTGAGCCGGCGGGACAGATCACCGTTGCGCAGGTCATCGAACACCTTGGATGGTCAGCGCAACGCGTCGCAGTCGAAGTGAATGGATTGGTGGTGCCGAAGCAAGAACATGACAAGACCCACTTAAAAAGCAACGACAAAGTGGAAGTG
>MDTD01017013.1_pt1 | contig 30466 bp, 30 predicted proteins | sample 811221 | NCBI WGS metagenome assembly MDTD01 (sample SAMN05326646, study PRJNA326480) | marine metagenome | isolation source: seawater | place: Pacific Ocean: South West | collected 2011 | reverse complement strand
CTCCATACCCATACTTGTGGTGCAACATAATGTATTGTTTTAATATTAGGATTTATACTTTTTACTTTTTCAGCAACTCTTAATGTAAAATCTGGGCTATCTACACTAAATAAAATATCAGGATTAAATTCAATTATTTTTTTTACAGTTTCATTTATTTTATTTCTGATTTTAAATAAATTTAGAATTACACTTGTAAATCCAATATAGGTTACTTCTTTAAGATTATATATTGATTTTACCCCAAGTTTATTTAAATGATATCCTCCAACACTTAAATATTTTATGTCAGAATGATTTTGTTGAAGTTTAGTAACTACAGTTGATGCTAACTTATCTCCTGAGGGTTCACCAGTTAATATAAAAATTTTTTTCATATTACCGATATGAACATTTTATTTTTATTAGCAAAGCTAATACATTTATTTTTATCTAGAAATACATGTTGTTTATTTTTTACAACAATACCTTTTAATCCAGCTATCTTGCTTTGTTTAAATGTTTTTAACCCAATAGTTGGTAAGTCAACCCTAAGGTCTTGTTTCTTTTTTGGAAATTTGACTAAAACCCCTTTGTTTCGATATTTTTTACTTTTGCTTTTTTTGAGTAATTTTTTTGTTCCACCTTTTCCCTCTATAAAGACAACTTTTTTATTTCTGACTACAACACCTTGGCTATAATTGTAATGTTTTAAACTATTCAGTGTTTTAATAGCTTTCTTAATATCTAATAGGTCTTTATTGTTGGGTTCAATATTTGAATAATTACCTTTTTTAAGTGTTAGCTCTGGATTAAATTTAAGTGAATTTTGAGTTATTATTTTATTTTGAGCTAATATGTTTATGATCTCTTTGAGAATTGCTGCATCACCAAGTTTTGATGCTTTGATGATTCTTGGAATATAATACATTCCTTTAAAGTCTAGCCTCAACTTTGAAAAGTTTGGCTTATTAACCTTTCCTGCAAATAGAACTTTTTTACAGTTATTATCTTTAAGAGTATTTATTATTTTACCAAATTGACCTATGGAAAATGAATAAGATTTACTATATTTTTTAAATTTCTTTGATGTAGATAAATCAATTATTAGGTGCTTTAACCCTTTTTTCTTTATTGTTTTAAGTATTTTATTTGGAAAATCCGTATCACCAAAAATTAATCCTATCATTTTATGAAAATGGGGTACAAATAGATCTTTTTTTATCCTTAGAGATAAATTCTATTACCTCTTTAACTAACGGATTTTCTTGAAATGAGCCATTTAACTTACTTATATTTTCATTGATATTTTTGTTAGCGAAAATCTCTTTATAAGCTTCGCTTAATCCTAAAATATCCTTATTTTTAAATTTAGCTCTTCTCAATCCTATTAAATTTAATCCTTGTAATGAATTTCTATTTCCCGTTGATAATCCATAAGGAATAACATCGTGTAGCACTCCTGTCATTCCTCCAATCATTGCCATTTTACCAATTCTTGTAAATTGTTGAACAGCAGAATTTCCTCCTATCACAACATTATCCTCAATAATAGCATGGCCTCCTAAAGGTACATTATTTGCTATTATTACATTGTTCCCAACTTTACAATCATGAGCTATATGAGATGAAATCATAAATAAACAATTATTACCAACTTTAGTCTTACCTCCACCACCAATTGTTCCAGGATTTATTGTTACATATTCTCTTATTGTATTATTATCACCAATTATTAACCTTGTATCCTCGCCATTATATTTAAGATCTTGTGGATCGTTAATTGAAACGAATGGATAAATTTTATTTCCTTTGCCAATTATAGTATTTGCAGAAATATTCACGTGAGATTGAATTTTAGTATTTTCTCCAATTTTAACATTAGGACCAATTACGGTATAAGGTCCTATTTCTACATTTTTTGAAATTTGTGCTTTATCACTTACTATTGCAGTTTTGTGTATCATTTATTTTCTCTTATAAATCTTCTTAAATCTTTTGAGGGATATCCCATTACTTTTGAATTACTTGGTATATTTTCTATAACACCGCTCCCTCCTCCAATTTGGACATTATCACCAATATTTAAATGACCAGAAATACCAGCTTGACCCCCAATCATTACATGTTTACCAAGAGTTGAACTACCAGCAAATCCAACCTGTCCAGCAATTATACAGTTGTCACCTATTTTCACATTATGAGCAATATGTATTTGATTATCGAGATAAGTATTTTTTCCAATTATAGTATTTGACATTGAGCCACGGTCAATTGTAGCACAACACCCAATTTCAGAATTTTCATTTATAAGTACTATACCTATCTGTGGGTATCTATAATTTTTATTTTTATCTGGAAAAAAACCAAATCCTTTTTTACCTATCACGCATCCATCAAGTATATGTACATTATCCTTAATAATTGAATTTCTTATAATCGTATTTGAACCGATTGAGCAATTACTTCCAATGTAAACATTTTTTTCAATTATTGTGTTGTGTCCTATTAAACAGTTATTACCGATTTTGACATTTTTTCCAATTAAAACGTTTTTTCCATACTTTACTTTTTTTTTTAAGGTTGTTTTTGATATATCTCTTACCGTAGTATCAAAGTCATCAGTAATAGAATCTGGATAAAAAAGTTCACTTACTTTGGCTGTTACTAGTAGAACGTTATCTACAATTATTTTACTACATTTCTTAGGTAATATATCTTTCAATTTTTCAGTAGTAATACAATATGTTGCTTTTGTTTTTGATGCAATATCTTGATATTTTTTGGAGTGAAAAAAAGTAATATCATCAAAATTAGCTTCACTTAAACTAGATATGGAATTTATTTTAGAATTCTTTTGAAATTCAAAGTTTTTTATTTTTAGTACTTTTAAAAGATATTTAATTCTAAAAGGTCCTTTGTTTTTAAAAAATGGATTAATCATCAACTAAAACTTTTATCAAAACTTTTATTAAGTAGTTATCAAGATTTATTGCTAATTATTTCCTGTCCACAATAGTAGCGGCCCATTGGGCATCAGCCATTTTATTATTGGAAACAAAGGCTTCTCCCTTATATTTCCAAACTCTGCCATGTGATCTTATAGCCTCAATTTTTAATTCCAATTTGCAGTCAGGAACTACTGGATTTCTAAACCTGGCTTTATCAACACTCATTAGAAAAACTAATTTATTTTCATATGTGGACTTATCTAATCCATGAGCAGTTAATGCTGCAGCAGCTTGGCCAAATGCCTCAACTATCAATACACCTGGCATAACAGGTTGACCTGGAAAATGTCCTTGTACAAAAAAACTATCTTTTCTTACATTCACCACTGCTGTTGCTGAATGAAGTTTTTTGATTTTGTTTAACTCATCAATCAAGAGCATTGGCTCTCTATGAGGTAGTAAATTTTGTATTTGCTCTCTATTTAACTTATCGTTCATGTTAATTAATATCTAATTTAGAGATTTTTTTATCAACAATTTTCAATATTTGATTTGTTATATCAAGATCTGTTTTACCCATAATAATATTTTTTTTTTGGATTACCATATCTATATTGTTATTTTTTGCGTATTCTGCCAAGATAGGTTTAATTTTTTGAGCAAAGTCAGCGCTAGCTTTAATTCTTTTTTGTGTTACTTCTTCAATTGCTTTTTGTCTTTTTTTTCTATACTCATCAATCTTATTTTTCAAATTTTGAAGATTTTTTTCAAATTCATCTTGACTTAACACATTCCTTTTTGCGACAAGACTTTCTTCGTCTTTTTTTAGTTCTGCTTCAATTTTTGTAAATTTTTTAATGTTATTTTCGTTTGTTTTGTTGAGTTGATCTGTAACTGATTTTCCCGCTTTAGAAACTTGCATTATTTTATTCATGTCAATATAAACAATGGTTTCCGCACTTACATTTTTTATATTGAATAAAATTGATAATATTAAAATATAGAATAAATATTGTATTTTTTTCATTAATTAAAAGGTTGTTCCAATATTGAATCTAAATGTTTCTGTTTTATCTGAACTTGCCTTGGTCAATGGCTGGGCTAGTGAAAAATTTAAAGGTCCAATAACTGTAAACCAATCTACCGAAATACCTGCTGAACTTCTTATTCTGGAGTTATCTAATGAGCTATCATAATCAACTCCCCACACATTCGCTGCATCTAAAAAAAGTTGAAAATCAACATTTTGAAAGTCAGCGCCAAATTTTGGCAATGTAGTTGAAGCATTAATTACGGCCGTATGATTACCACCAATATAATCTCCACCATCTACTGGTCCAATCTTTCCGGTTTGAAAGCCTCTAAGTTTTTTTGAAGGAATATATAATCTTTTTGATATTCTAACATCCTCATCAGTTAACGAATTAATAGTTCTGCCTGAAAAAGCGAATCTAGTAACCATGTCTGTTTCACCAATTTGATTAAAAGCCGTAAACTCATAACTATTAAAAAAAGCATAATCTTCAGATGTTATAGGTATCCCTTGACTAAATCTGCTTCTAAATCCGTCAGTGGTTTGAAATCTCTGATTTCTTTTATCTAAATCTAAAGCATATCTAAATGTTGTGTCTAAATATTCACCTTCTTGCTTTTTTAATTTATCTGAGGCAGTTTGATTAGTATCTAACTTTTCGTAATAAGTTGACAGGTTTGGACTAAAATAAATATCATCATATTGCTCCCATATGGATCCAAAACTAAAACCTGTTTTACTAGTTTCGTAACCATAATCACCCATTCTATCGGTAGTACTACTTTCGATTGTAGTAGTTAAAGATTTTTTTGAATAATTAAAATTTGGGTTTGTGACGCTAAATTCGCCTTTTAAAGCTTCCTCAGTTAGTCTAACGTTTGTATTTAAAGTTATATTTTTACCCAAAAAATTATTTTCTCTTACACCAAAAGCTATTGTACCACCAGAAGTACCGGTACCTGCTCCAGCACTGATTTCACCAGTCGGTTTCTCTTCAACTGTTAAATTAAGTATTTTTTTATCGTTTTCACCATCCACAAGCTCATATTTTATATCTCCAAATATATTTAATGCCTTTAAATTATTTACAGATTTTGAGAGCAAAAGAGAATTAAAAGGATCCCCCTCATCTACCTCTAAATTATCTCTTATTACCTTCTCATCAGTTACATTATTTCCTAAGATATTTATTCTTGTTAAATATTTTTTATCAAATTCTTTTATTTCAAAAATTAAATTCATAGTATCATCAGAATTTAATGTTTCCTTAAAAGAAGCATTAATGAACTCATAATCGTTTCTTATAGATAGTTTATCAACCTCTCTAGCAATTTTATTTAATTTATTAAGTGAATAGTACTCTCCACTTAGTTTTGATAATTTTTTTTTGATTTCTTTAAAATCATTCACGTTATAATCAGATGGTAATTTAAGCTCAGCATTTTTAATTTTTAATTTGGGTCCTGAGTCGATTGAGTATGTTAAATTAAACTTGTTATCATCAGTAAACTCTACAACGCTTTCATTAATTTCAACTAAATAAAAACCTTTATTTAAATAGAAGTTTTTTAACAATCTTTTATCAAGGGAAATTAAATCTGGATTAACAAATTTCTTAGAAGTAATAAATTTCCAAAATCTGTTTTCCTCACTCGCTATGACTCCTCTTAATGTTCTATCCTTATATACCTTATCACCAATAAAATTTATTGTCTCGATATAAGCTTTTTCCCCTAATTTAATTTCATAAATTAAATTTATAGTGTCATTATTATTTTCTGCAATTTTTAAATCTACTTCTGAAAAATAAAAACCTGAATTTTTTAATATTGCTTTTATTATATTCATGTCTCTACGTGTATTATTTTCAACAAATGGGTTTTTGTCTTTGGAAACAATATTTTTTTTTAAAACTTTGACCATTTCTTGTTTTTTGAGACCTTCAATTAATACTTCTTGGATGATTTTATTTTCCTCTACTGTGATGAGTAAAACATTGTTTTTTATTTCTAGAGAAACATCTTTAAAAAAGTCAGTTAAAAATAAATCGTTCAGAATTATGTTAAGATCGTTTTCACTATAATCTTTACCTAATTGTATATCTGAAAAAACTAAAATTGTTTCTTTAGAAATTCTTTCATTATTTATAACTTTTATTTCGTTAATAACTTCAGCAGAAGATTTTACGAAAGTAAAAGAAATTATAAATACAATAAATGTGATAATTTTAATCATCTCGAGCGGATCTTACACATAAAGATCTTGTTTTCAATCGAACATATGCATTGAGCTTAGATATTTGACTGTAATTTTTAGGTTTTATTGTCCTCATTTTTTTAAATTCACTCAAATTCATAATCATTATGAGTTTTTTTGAGATATCTAAAAAACTTATTTTTTTATTTATAAATAAATCAACTAATTCATCATTAGCACTTACTAAAATAGTCTCATACAAACTATTATTTATATTTTTGAAATATTTAAGTATTTTAATCGATTGAAATTGATTTGAATTTACCTTTTGTAAATTTAAATTGTTTAATTTTTTAATGTCTAGAAACTTGGTTTTTAAATTTTTTTTATCATCTGAGTATATTGAGTTAAAAATCGGGATCCTCATATCTGTATCATGAATTAATAACTTGGAAAGTCCATTACTGAATTTTACTATTGCATGAACATATGACTCGGGGTGAATAAGTATTCTGAATTTATTTAAACTAATATTAAATATTTTTTTTGCCTCAATAATTTCAAATACTTTATTAATCATTGTTGCTGAATCTATTGATATTTTTTTCCCCATATTCCACTTTGGATGCTTAATTGCTTGGTATGGTGTAATTTTTTTTAATTGATTTATATTTTTTGTTAAAAAAGGTCCCCCAGAGGCTGTAATAAAAATTTTATCAATATTATAATTATTGTTTTTTATTAAGGACCAAATTGAGAAATGTTCAGAGTCAATTGGAATAAATTTTGTTTTGGAGTTATTCAATTTTGATTGAATTAAATTCCACGCACAAATTAAAGATTCTTTATTTGCTATAGCTATTGTTTTAGTATGAGGTATTATTTTAAGAGTTGGTTCTAGTCCCTCAAATCCACTTATAGCACTTATTGTAAAATCAAACTTTACTTTTATCTTTTTTTTTAAAAAATTGTAGTCGTTAAAAATTTGAGCTTTAATATTTTTATTCTTTTCTTTAAATTTGATATAACTTTTAAAATTTTTAATTACTATATATTTAGGCTTAAATTTTTTATATTGAATATTCAGTTGTTTTATATTTTTATTTGTAGAGAGTAATTGTATATCAAAATCTTTTTTATTTTTTTTTATTACAGAAATTGTAGATTTACCGATTGATCCAGTCGAACCAAGTATTGCAAGTTTTTTTTTCATTATTTTAAATATTAAATATTAAATATGATATTGGTATGACAAAAATTATGCCATCAATTCTATCCAAAATACCTCCATGTCCGGGTAAAAAATTTCCAGTATTTTTAACTTTAGCTAATCTTTTAAAATATGAGATAAACAAATCACCAGCTTGACTTAAGGCAGAAAATAAAAATATAAATAACAAATCTAAGTGATAATCATTACTAAAAATAGTAATAAAGGAATTTAGTCGATCATAATATTTATTTAAAATTAAGAAAAACAACATAGGTATTAAGAAACTACCAAACATACCAGAATACGTTTTATTTGGACTAATATTTGTTAGCTTGGGTCCTTTAAATAATTTACCAAATGTGTAACCCCCTATATCAGTGCAAATACATATTACAATAACTGTAATAAATAAATACGAACCAAAATTCTCTCTTAATAGGTATGCAGATGTAAATGAGTAAAATAAGAAAAGAATTCCAGTGACTTTTATTATTATTTTTGTGTTCATTCTAATCCATTCGTATGAAGTGAGAATTAATAAAGCCGTTAGAAAAAAAATAAATGGAAGAGATCCTTTTAATATAAAAAAAAAGGATACTGGAATAATTACTATTGAGCTAAGTATTCTTTTTTGCAATTCCTTATGCATTAGATTTTTCCAAAATTTCTTTTAATATTTTTAAATTTTTTTATTATTCTATTGTAATCTTTCTCGTTAAAATCTGGCCATAATTTTTTTTCAAAAAATATTTCAGAATAGGCAATCTGCCATAACAAAAAATTGCTTAACCTATGAGTATTACCCGTTCTAATCAATATATCGGGATCGGAAATATTTTTCGTGTAAAGGTTTTTGGCGATATTTTTTTCGTTTATGTTCAATTTTTTCTTTTTAAGTATATTTAATGCATTAATAATCTCACTTTTAGAACCATAATTTAAAGCTAAATTTATTTGTAATTTATTATTTTTAATTGTTTTTTTTTCTGAAAAATTTAAAAGGTTGTTAAGAGTTTTAGAAAAATTTCTCTTTCCTATAATTTTTAATTTAATATTTTGATTATGGAGTTCATTGATTTTTTCTTTGAGAAAATTTTCAAGTAGATTAAATAAAAAATTAATTTCACTTCTTGGTCTTTTCCAATTTTCAGTAGAAAAAGCGTATAGTGTTAAATTTTTAATTTTATTTTTGATTGTTGATTTTATAATTTTTTCTACAGTTTTTAAACCAGCTTTATGACCAAAATTTCTGGATTTTCCTCTTTTTTTACCCCAACGTCCATTACCATCCATAATAATGGCGACATGATTTATTGGGTTCATATGGTCATTATTTCTTTTTCTTTAATTAAAACTTTTTCATCAACTATTTTGATATGCTTATCTGTAAATATTTGTATCTCTTTTTCAAATTTTTTTTCTTCATCTTCAGAAATTTCTTTTTTTTTTAATAAATTTTTTAAATCATCATTAGCTTCTCTTCTAATATTCCTTACTGAAATTTTGCATTTTTCACCCATAGATTTAATCATTTTTTTCATTTCATTTCTTCTTTCTTCGCTTAGGTCAGGTATCGGCAATCTAATTAACTGTCCATCAATTTGTGGGTTTAACCCTAACTCAGATTTTTGTATAGCTGAGTCTACTAAACTCACGTTGTTGGTATCCCAAACTTGAATGTTTATCATTCTTGGTTCTGGTGTTGTAATTGTACCTAATTGATTAATTGGCATTTTCTGCCCATATACATCAACTCTAACAAGGTCCAACATATTGGCATTTGCTCTACCCGTTCTTAGAGATCCCAATTCTTTATTGAATACCTCAATGGTCTTATCCATTTTAAGATTATAATTTTGACTATTAAACATTTACTCTCCAATTTTAAGACGATAGAATTCATTCACTTTAAGGTCAGGAATATTTAGTTCCTTAATAATATCTTTTACTTTTTTCTTTGGCTCCATGACCCATGGTTGATTTAATAAACTATTATCTTCTTTAAATTTATTAATTTTTCCAATAGATATTTTTTTTATTATATCTTCAGCTTTTCCAGAGTTTTTAAGTTCTTCTGCAACAAGTTGTTCCTCTTTTTTAAGAGTTTCCTTATCAATACCATCAATATCAATTGATAAAGGGTTTGTTGCTGCTATATGCATTGAAAGTTGTTTTCCAAATGTATTTATTTTTTTGGATCTGTCGGAAGTCTCTAAAGAAACAATTACTGCTAATTTAGATAAGTTATCTTTTACTATTGTATGCAAGTAATTAAAATTTACATTTTTAGAATTAGAAAATGTTTTAGATCTTCCAATTGTAATTTTTTCACCAATCTTGGCTATAATTTCAACTAAATTATCTTCAACAGATTTTTGATTTTTCATTTTAGCTGTTTTAATTTTAATAATATCTGAGTCGCATAGATTATTTATATCGCTTAATTCTTTTACAAAATTTATAAAATCATTGTTTTTAGCAACAAAGTCAGTTTCACAATTAACTTCTATAACAGAAATTTTATTTTTATTTTCAGATAAAGCGACAACACCCTCATTAGCCTCTCTCGACATTTTTTTTGTTGCTTTTGAGATACCTTTAACTCTAAGAATTTCAACGGCTTTTTCTAGATCTCCACCTGCTTCGTTGATGGCAGAGCTACAATCTTTAAATCCTGCGCCGGTTGACTGTCGTAATTTTTTAATTTTATCGATATCACTCATGTGTCTCTAGTTAACTTTTTCTTTAGGTAACTCTTTTTTTTTTGGCTCAGAGGTAAAACTTTTTGTTTTATTTTCAAGTTCGTTTGAAGGTGCCTCTTTTTTTGCATTCTCAATTGTTTCTTTGATTAAATTACAATAAAGATCTATTGATCTTCTCGCATCATCGTTTCCTGGTATTGGATAATTAATACCATCAGGATTTGAATTGGTGTCTAAAACAGCAATTATTGGGATGTTTAGCTTAATTGATTCCTTAATTGCTAATGACTCATAATTAGTATCAATTATAAAAACTAAATCAGGAATTTTTTTCATCTCTGCAATACCACCTAAAGATCGTTGCAACTTGTCTCTTTGAATACTCATTTTTAAAAGCTCTTTTTTAGTAAAACCTCTATTTTCAGATACTAAATCAAGATTAATTTTTTCTAATTTTTTTATCGAATTTGAAATTGTTCCCCAATTTGTAAGCATTCCACCAAGCCATCTGTAATTTACAAAATATTGGTTTGTGTCTTTAGCTAAATCTGCAATTGCTTCAGAAGCTTGTTTTTTAGTTGATATAAATAGTATTTTTCCATTACTTTTTATTACTTCATATATCTTCTCTAGAGCCACTTTTGTAAGCTCTAAAGTTTGAGTAAGATCTATTATGTGAATAGAATCTCTTTTACCAAAAATATATTTTTTCATTTTTGGATTCCATCTTAGAGTTTTGTGGCCTAAATGGACACCCGCCTCTAATAGTTGTTGTATAGTTATATTTGGTATTTTCATATATTTTCCCGGTTGAGCCACCACAATTATTTCCATTAAAGGACCGGAGGTTATTTACCACTAATTGTGTGCGTGTTAATTTAAGTCGTTTATTTACAATTTTAATTATATTTAAACAAGTATTTTTTTAAAGAATATTTGCTAAAATACCTTGATTTTTTAAAAGATTGAGATGTTTTCTATCTACAAATCTTTTATTTTTAAGATTAAATATAAATTTTTCCTTTTCATCCTGGATATTTATTTTTACTTTAGTTTCTCCGTTTTCTGATAAAATTTTTTCAATTTTTTCAATATGATTTAAGTTTGTAAGAATAATTTCAATGTCTGTAATTGGTTTATTAAAAAGTTTTTTTAAAGCAGATATTTTTTTGACATTAATCCTTTTGAATCTATTATCATCATCTGACTGATTTTTAATAATAGTTAGTAAAATTGAGTTTCCCTCTTTCAAAATTTCTCTATTTAACTCTAAAATATCTGAAAAAATAAACAATTCGAAAACAGAGCTAAGATCAGTTAATTTTAAGATAGCATAAGAATTTCCTTTTTGAGTTTTTTTTTCTTGAATTTTAAGAAGCGTTGCAGCAATATTTTTTTCTTTTGTATTAACATTGTTGTTAAAATCTGTAAAATTTTCTATTTTATAGTCCTCAAATACATCTTTAAACTGATTTAAAGGATGGTCTGAAATAAAGAATCCTATAGCTTCAAATTCTTTGGATAGTCTATCTTCAAAATTCCAATCCTCTATATTCTCTATAAATTCATTTTCATCATTTGTATCTATGCCAAATAGATCTATTTGATTTGCTATCCTATTTTCATAAACATTTTTTGATTTTAAAATAATATTTGGCACTGACTCAATTAATGATCTTCTATTGTTATTTAAACAATCAAAAGCACCACCTTTAATAAGTCCTTCTAGTTGAAGTTTATTAATGTCTTTTGGATTTATCCTGTTAATAAAATCTTTAAAAGATTTAAACTCTCCCCTAGCAATCCTTTCTTTTACTATATTAGATATTGCCTCGTATCCTACATTTTTTATTGCGCCTAATGCGTAATAAAAATTATTATCCTTTGATTTAAAATCAGCGAAAGACTTATTGATGTCGGGTCTAACTATATTAATTTTTAATCTTTTTAGTTCTTCATAAAATTCGCTCAATTTATTTTGGCTAGAAATATCCATTGTCATTGAGGCTGAAAAAAATTCATAAGGAAAATATGTTTTTAAGTAAGCAGTTTGGTAAGCTATTATTGCATATGCTGCTGCATGACTTTTGTTAAAACCATACTCAGCGAATGGTTCTATTTTTAAAAAAATACTTGCTGCCACTTCCTTATTAATACCATTTTTGACTGCTCCCTCTATAAATCTAATTTTTTGCTTCTCTAATTCTGAACGTTTTTTTTTCCCCATCGCTCTTCTTAAAATATCTGCCTCGCCAGCAGAAAATCCAGATAATTTCTGTGCAATTTGCATCACCTGCTCTTGATAAATAATAACACCATATGTAGGCTTAAGAATATCCTCTAACAATGGATGAAGATAATCAGGTTTTAACTTTCCATGTTTGCAGTCATTGTAAATAGGTATGTTGCTCATTGGTCCTGGCCTATATAAAGCCACAAGAGCTATTATGTCCTCTAAATGGTTGGGAGCCATTTTCATCAAGGCTTCTCTCATACCAGCACTTTCAAGCTGAAATAAACCAACAGTATTACCTTGAGATAATAAATTGAAAACTTTTTGATCATCATAATCAATATTATCTATGGAAAATTTTTTACTGCTCTCATTTACAAGTTTTTCGGTTTTCTTAATTACTGTTAGAGTTTTTAAACCTAAGAAATCAAATTTTATTAAACCTGCGTTTTCAGCAGAGTACATATCAAATTGTGTCGATGGTAATAAAAGGTTTGTTGTTGAATCTTTATATAAAGGAACAGTGTTTGTTAGTTTTTTATCAGCAATAACAACTCCAGCCGCATGGGTTGCAAAATTTCTATTCAAGCCCTCTAGTTTTAGTGACAAATTAGTTAATTTCTTTACTCTTGAATCCTCTCTTATTAATTTAATTAATCTAGGTTCATTGTTTATGCATTCAGTTAAGTTTTGTGGTCTAGATGGATCAAAAGGGATCATTTTAGATATACTATCAACAAACCCATAAGATAGACCTAAAACTCTACCAACATCTCTAATAACCATTCTGGCCTTAAGTTTTCCAAAGGTGACTATATGTGCTACACTATCTTTATATTTATTATTTAAATAATTAAATACTAAATCTCTTTTTTCCTCGCAAAAATCAATGTCAAAATCTGGCATTGATATTCTATCAGGGTTTAAAAATCTCTCAAAAATAAGATTGAATTTTATTGGATCAACATCAGTGATAATCAAGCACCATGCTACAAGTGAACCAGCACCCGATCCTCTCCCTGGTCCAACAGGAATGTTGTTTTTTTTTGCCCATTTTATGTAATCAGAAACTATCAAAAAGTAACTGGAGTAATTCATTTCATTGATTATCTTAATTTCATGATCGAGCCTTTTTTTATAAATTTTATAGTTTTTATCATTTTCTAAATTTTCATCTTTTACCTTAAAAATTTTTAAAAATTTTTCTTTTAATCCATCATATGATTCTTTAACTAAAATTTCATCAGCATCTCCACCTTTATCAGAACTTATATTTGGAAGAACTGGTTTTGATGGCAATGGTCTAAAGTTGCATTTTAAAACAATATTATAGTTATTTGATAGGGCCTCTGGTAAATCTGAAAACAATTTTTGCATTTCATCGTCAGATTTAAAATAATGATGATTTGAGTATTTTAGTCTATTTTTTTCATTTACGTAGGTTTTGTTTCCAATGCATATTAAAGCGTCATGAGCTTCATGCATGTCTTTGTTTAAATAATATACTTCATTAGTAGCAATTATTGGAATATCTAATAAATTAGATTTTCTAAGATTAAAAATTTCAAATTGTTTTTCGTCTTGATCTTCATGTCTTTGAATTTCAATATAAAAATCATCAACATATTTTTTTTTTAATAAACTATATATCTGATCTATCTCATTAATTTTTCCTTTATTAAAAAGTTTACCAATTAATCCATTTATTGATCCTGATAAAACAATTATTTCCTTACCAAATTTTAATAAATCCTCAAATTTACAGTGGTTTTCACTAGCACCATCATTTTCAAGGTAGGATTTTGATGATAATTCAATTATACTTTTGTAACCTATCTCTGTTTTGGCAATTAAGGGGAGTAATCCAATTTCCCCCTCAAATTTAAAATTTATTTGTGTTCCTATAATTGGTTGAGTACCAGACTTTGAAATATTTTCTGAAAACTCAAGAGCACCACATAAATTTGTAGTATCTGATAATCCTACACCTTTAATTTTAAATTTCTTACAATGCTCTGCTAAATCATTAATCCTTACTGCACCTTCGCAAATAGAATATTGGGTGTGAATTTTAATATGATTGAATTTATTTAAATTTAGCATTAACTGATGTAATTTTACCATCAATCATCTCTATTTTACAATCAGACATTTTTGAAAATTCTCTATTGTGAGTTGCAAAAATAATTATCCTGTTGTTTTTTTTTAAATTTAATAAAATTTTAAAAACATTTTTAGCAGCAACATGATCTAAATTACCTGTAGGTTCATCTGCTAATATTATTTTAGGTTGATTAATTAATGCTCTAGCTATAGCGATTCTTTGGTTTTCTCCACCAGAAAGTTCTGAGGGATAATGATAAATTCGATTTAATAAACCTAAACTTGTTATTATTTTTTTTGCATTACTCTTAGAATCATTTAAGTTTTTGCCAGACGCAAGTCCTGCCAAATAAACATTTTCTAACGCTGTAAAATCGGGCAACAAGTTATAATTTTGATAAATAATACCAATTTTTTTTGCTCTTTTTTGATCATTAATATCATTTTCATCAAAATTAATTTTTTCATTATCTAAATTCATCGAACCTGACGAAGGTTTATCTATCAAAGATAGTATATTAAGCAATGTAGACTTTCCAGATCCAGATGGCCCTACAATTGAATAAGTTTTTCCTGATCTGAATTCAAAATTTATATTACTCAATGCTTTAATATTATTTTTGGAATAATAAATTTTGCTAATTTTTTTTAATGAGATTATTTTATTCATATTTTAGATTCTTTATAGGATCAAGCTTTGAAGCTTTAATAGCTGGAAAAATAGAAACAAAGATAGTTGCTAATATAGAACAAATAGAAATTAATATAATTGAATCTAGATTTATTTCGGAGGGCATTTTGCTTAAAAAATAAATTTCTTCAGGAAATAAAGATATTGAGAAGATTTTACTTAAAAAAATCCTTATATTTTCAATGTAAACCGAAAATAAAACTCCCATCACTACACCCATAAACGTTGCACTTGCTCCTATAATAAATCCAATTAAGAAAAATATTTTTGTTATTGACTTATTTATTACACCTATAGATTTTAAAATAGCTATCTCTTTAGTTTTATTTTTAACTAAAATTGTAAGACCCGAAATTATATTAAATGCAGCCACAATAATAATTAAGGATAAAATTATAAACATTACATTTCTCTCAACTTTCAAAGCAGAAAATAATGACCTATTTATATCTGCCCAGGTGTAAATGAAATTATCTTTGAAATTATTTTGAATTTTTGATTTAGCGTTATTTATATCGGTTGGATTTTTTAAAAAAATTTCTAAATTTCTATCAGACTTATCTATATTCATAAGGTTTTCTAAAGATTTAATATTTATGAATGCTACATTTTGATCAAATTCAAGTAGACCACTTTCAAAAATAAAGGAAATCTCAAATATTTCCTGTTTTGGTAAATTTCCAATTATTGTTTCTTCACCTATAGGAGACATAATTAATATATTATCCCCGACTTTTAAATTTAGATCAAAACTTAATTCTTTACCAATTGCTATTTTTTTTTCAGAAAATATGTCGTTATCTAATTTAAAATTTATATTTTGAAAAATTTTTAATTTTTCAAAGTCATTATTTTTGTAACCTCTTAATACAATACCTTTTGTCAGATTTTTATTGATTATAACAGCTTCTCCATGATTTGTTTGAACAACACTTGTAATTAATTGGGAAAAAATTTTTGAGTCTAATAAATCTAAATCTCGATCTATATTATTGCTCTGCATAATGATGTGTGAATTAAATCCTACAATTTTATTTACTAATTCTGATCTAAATCCATTCATTACGGACATTACAATGATTAAGACTGCAACACCTAAAGAAATACCAATAAATGAAAAAATAGATATCACATTCAAAAAACCATCTTTTTTTCTAGTTTTTAAATATCTTAAGGCAATTTTTTTTTCTAGTTCTGAGATCAATTTAATTTTTACTTTTTTTGATTTGTTCAGCAATCTTCTCTATTGGTAAATTTTTAGTTTCTTTTCCAATTTCTTTAAACTCAAATATATTTCCGTCATTTTTATTACCAATAATAATTTGAAAAGGAATTCCAATTAAATTGAATTTTTTAATTTTTGCTGAAAAGTTTTCTTCTGTATCATCAATGATATAGTCAATATTATTTTTTCCAAGATAACCCCCAAGTTTATTTGCTTTTTCTAAATTATCTGTATTATTTTTACTTATTAAAGGTAAAATCACACAATCATATGGTGCAACAGATATTGGCCATTTCATTATTTCATTTTTATCATCATACTTAGCCTCAATTATGGCACCAACTAGTCTTGATACTCCAATTCCATAGGAACCCATTTTTACGTATGATTTTTTTCCTTGGTAATCTACAGAGGCATTCATTGGTTTTGAATATTTATCACCAAAATAAAAAATATGACCAACTTCAATACCTTTTGTGTTTAGTCTAAATTCTTTCGGTACTTTTTCTTGAAATTCTTTTTCATTAAATTTTTCATCTGTGGCTGCATAATATGTTTCAAATTTTCGTCTTAAATCACTTAAAGATTTTTTTTCAATTTTAATATTATCACTTTTTACTTCAAAAATTCTTTTATCTGTAAAAATTTTACTTTCACCTGTCTCAGCTAGTATTATAAATTCATGCGAAAGATTCCCTCCTATTGGGCCGGTATCTGCCTCCATAGGGATTGCAGATAGATTTAATCTTTTAAATGTTCTTAAATATGAAATAAAAAATTTATTATATGAAAAGTTTGCTTCCTCATCGTTAATATCAAATGAATAAGCGTCTTTCATATAAAATTCTCTACATCTCATAATTCCAAATCTGGGTCTTAACTCATCTCTAAATTTCCATTGAATATGATACATAAGCTGAGGAAGAGCCTTATAAGATTTTATACTTGATCTAAATATATCTGTAATGAGCTCTTCATTAGTTGGTCCATAAAGCATGTCTCGGTTTTGCCTATCTTTTATTCTTAACATTTCTTCTCCATAATCCTCGTATCTACCGCTTTCTTTCCATATTTCACTCGATTGAATAGTTGGCATTAGTATTTCTTGAACACCTATTCGATCTTGTTCTTCACGTACAATCTGCTCAATTTTTTTCATAACTTTAAAACCCAATGGTAACCACGAATAAATTCCTGCAGATGATTGCTTAATCATACCAATTCTGAGCATTAGTTGATGAGATTTAATTTTCGCCTCAGTTGGATTGTTTTTTAATATTGGAATGAATAATTTTGAAAGATACATTACGTTATCATATTTCTAATATTTAAAATTTCATATTTAACAAGTATATATATAACAATAAAAATTGCAGAAGTAATTAAAGTTGAAAAAATAAATTTTTTTATAATTTTTGGATTTTCTGGAGCTCCAGGGTCACTTCCTTGTATATCTGCTTTTTTTTCACGATTTACATCTATTGGTAGTAATGCAAAAAATACAATCCACCAAAGAATTACAAAAACAACTAAAGATCCAGTAATACTCAATTATACCCTCACAAGATTGATATTTGTAATTGGCTTTTTTCCAGTCTTTTCTTTAGAATATTTTTTACAAACAATCTTAAGAGCATCAATCAAGCTGCTTTCTTGCTTTCTGTTTTTTAATGAGAAACTTCTTGTTGTTTTGTCAATTTCCTCCTCTAATCCATCGTTGAATTCTGTATTTTCATAAATTGGTAGGCCCCTATATGTAAAAATAGGTTTATTATGTATATCGCCTTTTGATGTAATCAAGATGGTTACTTCGAGATAACCATTTATAGAAATATTTCGTCTTTCTTTAATAGATTGAGATTCTTCCTCAACGCTTATATTTCCATCCACATACAATTTTCCACTTGGAGCTTTGTCAAAAATTTCTGGTTTTTTACCTGGATAAAGCTTTACAATATCGCCATTTTCAACCTGTAAAGGGTAAGGTACATTCATTTCTTTAGCGAAATTAATGTGCTCGATCATATGTCTGTGTTCGCCATGTACAGGTATAACACATTTTGGCTGTATCCAATCATACATCTCTTTCAAATCCTCTCTGTTTGGATGTCCGGACACATGAACAAACTCATTTTCCTCCGATATTACATTAATGCCATCCTTAACCAATTGATTATGAAGTTTATATAATTTTTTTTCATTACCAGGAATTATTTTTGATGAAAAAATTACTGTATCGCCACTTTCGATAAAAACATCTGGATGAATATTTTTAGATATCCTATTCATGGCTCCCATTGGTTCCCCTTGACTTCCAGTACACAAGTATATAATTTTTTCTCTAGAAATGTTTGTAGCATCTCTTGAGTCAATTGGATCAATTACATTTTTCAAGTAACCACATTTCTTTGCAGCCTTATAGATTCGGTGCATAGAACGCCCTACAAGTGATATTTGTCTTCCATTTTTTTCTGCACAATAAAATATTGTTTCCATTCGCGCCACATTTGAAGCAAATGATGTTACGACAATTCTTTTTTTTTGATTGCTCATTATGTTCATTAAACTTTTCCTTACATCTAATTCTGAGCCAGATTTACCAATACTAAATACATTAGTTGAATCACAAATCATCGCTAAAACACCCATTTGTCCAATTTCTTTTAATCTCTTAGTATTCATATCATCACCAGTTAAAGGGTTTGGATCAATTTTCCAATCGCCAGTATGAAGAATATTTCCTACAGGAGTTTCAATTCTAAGACCATTAGGTTCTAAAATTGAATGAGTTAGAGTTATAAATTCTATTTTAAATGGTTTTAAATTTATTGTGCTATTCAATTCAACTACATTTAAAAATTGGCTAATATCAATTTTTTTTTCTTTAAATTTTTCTGTTATTAAAACACTTGTAAATGGTGTTGCGTATATATTACATTTTAATTTAGGCCATATATGAGCAATAGCACCTATGTGATCTTCATGCGCATGAGTTAAAATGATACCAAGTAAATCATCTTTTTTATCCACAATAAAACCTGGGTCAGCGTAAATTAAGTCTATACCAGGTACGCTATCGTCTGCAAATGTCACTCCTATATCAACCATTATCCATTTACGATTTTCATTATCACCAAAAGCAAATAGGTTCATATTCATCCCAATTTCGCCTGATCCTCCAAGAGGACAAAATAAAAGTTCATTACTCATTTAATTTTTTTTAATTGTTTTAATTAGACCAATAATTGTCAAATCTTTCTTCACTATTGATTTATATTGTATTCTATCTTTAAACAAATGTGCAAACCCACCTGTAAGTATTATTTTGTATTTTCTGCTTGTTTGTTTCTTAATTAAATAAATAATATTGTCAATTAGTCCTAAATATCCCCAATAAAAGCCAGATTTCACTGCTTCTAATGTATTTTTTCCAATTACATTTTTTACTTTTGTCAAATTAATTGGAGGTATTAAAGAGGCTTTAGATGTTAAATTTTTTAGGGATAAATTCACTCCAGGTGCAATCACACCACCAAGGTAAGTATTCTTTACTACTACATCAAAAGTAGTGGCAGTTCCAAAATCAATTATAATAAAGTTGTTTTTTTTATTAATTATGCCTAAAGCATTTGCTATTCGGTCTGATCCAACCTGTTTTCGATTAACCTTAATATTTATAAGTTTTTTTAAATTAATTTTTTTAACTCTAAAACGGAAATAATTTTAAATTTTCTAATTAAAATTTTTTTTATTTTAATAAATGCATTAGGAACAACACTGCTAAATAAAACTTTATTAAATTTACCATAATAATTTTTTTCTTTTAAAAAGGATAATTTTGAAATAAGGTATTTTTCATTTAAAATATTTGTTTTTAAAATAATTTTTTTTTTAACTTTATAGGAATTGTTAATTATAAAGATTTTTATTTCAGTATTACCAATATCGCCCAATATAAACATATTATTTGTATAATTTTTTTTCGTAAGCTCTCTTTATATACATGCTTACCTTATTTTTGTGAATTTTATTAGGAGAATAATTATTTAAACATGAGGTTGGATAATTATTTATATTTGGATTTTTGATAACATTTATACCAATACCAACAATTAAAAACTTTGTATTATTTATAAATATTGTTTCCTGAAGAATACCGCATATTTTTTTTTTACCTATTAGTATATCATTTGGAGACCTAATATTTAATTTTCTTTTTGTAAACTTTTGTAAAGCATTCTTAATTATCTTAAGATTATATATGGTTATTTTTGATAAAGATTTATTTTTATCTATTTCAAAAAACAAAGTTATAAATAAGTTTCCATACATAGAAATCCATTTTTTTCCTTGTCTGCCCCTTCCTTTTGTTTGTCTATCTGCTGATATAAAGCCTTTGTTATATCCTGATTTAATAAGTCTTATAGCTTTATCATTTGTGCTTGTTATTTTTTTAAAGTGAAAATTTTTTAAAATCATTAAATGACATTTATTTTTGATACTAAAGTAATCAAGCTATTTGGGTATAAAAAATAGGACATAATTAAAATTGTTGATAGGGCTAGAGTCAATTTTAGACCAATAGGATGGTCTGTATCATACTTATCCTTTGCATCATCAAAATAAATTATTTTAATTATTCTTAAATAATAAAAAGCAGCTATTACTGTTGATAATAAACCAATTATAGCTAAAAAATACATCGATTTTTCTATTACTGACATAAATATATAAAATTTTGCAAAGAAACCTGCCATTGGAGGAATGCCTGCTAACGAAAACATTATTATTAATAGTGAAAGTGAAATTATAGGGTGGTTTTTTGAGAGACCCGATAGATCTTCTATGTTCTCATAATATTTTTCATTTTTTCTCAACATCAATAAGCAAGAAAAAAATGCTAAATTCATTACGGCATAAATAGATATATATAGTATTGAACTTTGAATTCCCTCGTTTGAACCTGTTGAAATACCTGCTATTGCATATCCAACGTGGCTAATTGAACTATAAGCAATTAGCCTTTTTAAATTTTTTTGACCAATAGCAGCTATTGCTCCAAGTAACATAGAGGCTACAGATAAAAATACTATAATCATTTGCCATTGTTCAATAATTTCTAGAAATGGTACATATAAAAATCTTATAAATACACTTAGGGCGGCAATTTTTGGAACAATTGCAAAAAAGAAAGTAACTGCAGTAGGTGATCCTTGGTATACATCAGGAGCCCACATATGAAAAGGAACTGCTGTTATTTTAAAAGCTAGACCAACTAATATAAATACAATTCCAAAAGTAATTATATACTCCTCACCAGTTAAATTTAATAAAATTTCATTAAAATTTGTAGATCCTGAAAAACCGTAAATTAATGAACATCCATAGAGTAATAAACCAGATGAAAGTGCACTTAACACAAAATATTTTACACCTGACTCTGATGAAAGAAGATTATCTCTGTTAAATGCTGCTAGAACATACAAGGATAATGATTGTAGTTCCAAACCTATATAAAATACAATAAGATCATTAGAGCTTATCATTACCATCATTCCAATTATAGATCCAAGAATTAAAATTGGATACTCAATTTGGAAAATTTTGATAGTTTTAAGATATTTTGCAGAAGTTAAAAGAACAAAAAAAGCAAATACTAGAGAAAGAATTTTCATAAACGACGACAAGGAGTCAATTTTATAACTCTCACTAAAAATATAACTTTCTTTTACCGAATATAAATTAAGTATTAAAATTATTGTTATCGTAATTAAAAATAAAGATAAATTGTAAATTAAATTAGAGGAATTTTTTTTGTATACTCCTAGGATCAAATTAAACATAAGGCCAAGAGACAAGAATATTTCTGGCACAACTAAATATAAATTATTAATCATTATTTACCTGCTAAAGGAATTTTTGTACTGAAATTATGTACATCTATTAAGTTTGAAACTGAGGTTTCCATAGTATTTATAAGCGGCTCTGGATAAAATCCTAAAATCAAAGTTAGGCTGGCAAGTGCCACTAAAATTAAAATTTCAGATTTTTTAATATCCACCATTTTTAAAAGATCTTTATTTATCAATTCCCCAAAAACAACTCTTTTATAAAGCCAAAGCATGTACGCTGCGGATAAAATAACACCTATACTTGCAATAGTAGCAACTAGAAAATTTTTTTTAAACGCTCCCATTAAAATTAAAAATTCGCCCACAAAACCACTAGTACCAGGTATTCCAACCCCACCCAGTGTAAAAACCATAAATACAATTGCAAACTTTGGCATGATTGTAACGATTCCACCGTAATTCGAGATCAATCTCGTATGCATACGTTCATATATTACTCCAACCGAAAAAAATAAAGCCGCAGACACAAGACCGTGGCTTATCATTTGAAAAATACTACCTTCAATACCTTGTTGATTAAAAGTAAAAATACCTAGTGTAACAAATCCCATGTGTGCTACGGATGAATAAGCAATAAGTTTTTTCATATCCTCTTGCATTAGAGCTACTAATGAAGTGTATATAATTGCTATTAAACTTAATGAATATATTAAAGGTACAAAATACTCAGAAGCAGACGGGAATAATCCCAAAGAAAACCTTATAAAACCATAGCCAGCCATTTTAAGAAGTATTGCAGCTAGTAATACAGACCCTGCAGTAGGTGCTTCCACATGGGCATCTGGTAACCAAGTGTGAACTGGCCACATAGGTGTTTTAACGGCGAATGAGCTGAAAAAAGCGAGCCATAAAATGTTTTGGTATTTTATATCTATTCCAATATCGTAAATCTTAGTAATATCTGTTGTCCCTGTTAACCAATAAATTGAGATAATAGCTATTAACATAAGTACAGAGCCTAGTAAGGTGTATAAAAAAAATTTAAATGCAGAGTATACTCGCCTATCTCCTCCCCAAATTCCAATAATTAAGAACATTGGAATTAGACCGCCTTCAAAAAATAAATAGAATATAACAAGATCTAATGAACAAAATACTCCAATCATTAAGGACTCAAGAATTAGAATTGCAATTAAGAAATCTTTAAGTCGATCTTTAATTGTATCATTAACAGATACTATACATAAAGGAGTTATAAAAGTTGTCAAAAGTATAAACAAGATGGAAATACCATCGATACCAACTTTGTAGTTTATAAAACCAGGTATCCAATTTTTTTCTTCAACAAATTGAAAATCAGAAATATTATTATCAAATACAATCCACATATATAAAGACAATAAAAAATTTGCAAAAGAAATAAATAAGGCTACATATTTACTGCTTTGATATTTGCCTTTAAGTGATTTTGTAAAAAAGATAAAAATTGCACCGATCGTAGGTAACAAAATTAAAGAAGATAAAATTGGAACATTCATTATTTAATAATTAGAAAAGTAAGTAATATCGAAAAGCCAATTAACATTACAAATGCGTATTGATAAATAAAACCGTTTTGAAATTTAACAGCTTTTATTGAAAGTTTTTTAATTAAATTTGAAATACCATCTGGACCAAATTTATCTATTACTAGACCATCAATTTTTTTCCAAAAAAAAATATCCAAAATACTTAGAAGACTTAACAAAAATAATGTCATACAATTCATCAAAATACCATTTATTTAAAAGAAACTTATAAAGTGGCTCATTTGTTTTTACTATTTGAGAAATTATATTTTTATTTTTAATGAACAAATAATAAGAAAAAGGAATTAAAATCGTTACTAATGTAGGTGTTAATAAGAGAAACCAGAGTGGTGGATGTTCTTTACTCAAAGGTTTGAGAAACATTATTGATTGTCCCCAAAATTCAAAAGAACTATTGATACCAATAAAAAGTTCCTTAAAGACAAATCCAGCTGCAATTGCTCCTATTGCTAGGATTATAAGTGGAACTAACATTACAGGAGGAGACTCATGCATTGAATTTATATCAAGTTTTGTATTTTTATAAGACCCATGAAAAGTTTTAAATATAAGTCTCCATGAATATATTGAGGTTAAACATGCTGTCAAAACGCCAATACCAGCAGCATAATATCCAACGGTGCTCCCTCTTAAATAAGAAAATTCTAATATTGCATCTTTAGAATAAAATCCTGATAAAAATGGAAAACCAGTTAGTGCAAGTGTTCCGATTACCATTAGCAAATATGTAATAGGTAATTTTTTCCAAATACCACCCATGTGATTTATATTTTGTTCATTTTTAAACGAGTGAATTACAGATCCTGATCCCAAAAATAATAATGCTTTGAAAAAAGCATGTGTGAATAAATGAAACATTGCAACATTATAAGCGCCTACACCAGTTGCAAAAAACATATAACCTAATTGGCTACATGTTGAATAAGCTATAATTTTTTTTATATCAGTTTGGACTAACGCTACACTAGCTGCGAAAATTGCTGTGGTCATACCAATTATTGTAATAAATGATAATACTAATTCCGAGTATTCGTATATTGGTGAACATCTTACAACCAGAAATACACCAGCTGTAACCATTGTTGCGGCATGTATTAGAGCTGAAACTGGGGTTGGTCCTTCCATAGCGTCCGGTAGCCATGTATGAAGAAATATTTGGGCAGATTTACCCATTGCTCCTATGAATAATAATAAACAAATTAGATCTACTGCATTAATACTTATTCCTATAAAATTAATTATCTTATTATCAATGTTTGGAATTTGCTGAAAAACTTCTGAATAATTGAGTGTTCCAAAAAAATAGAAAATTAAAAAAATACCTAGAGCAAAACCAAAATCACCTACCCTGTTTACCAGAAAGGCTTTTATTGCTGCAGCGTTTGCACTTGACTTTTTAAACCAAAATCCAATCAATAAATATGAACATAGTCCTACTCCCTCCCATCCAAAAAATAATTGTAAAAAATTATCTGAAGTTACCAATGTTAACATCGCAAAAGTAAACAAAGATAAGTAAGCCATAAATCTAGGCTTATGAGGATCACTGGACATATATCCAATTGAATAAATATGAACTAATGAGGATATGACTGTTACTACAACAAGCATTACTCCAGATAGAGCATCAATTTTAATTGACCAATATACATTGAGAGATCCTGAGTTTATCCAGGTAAAAATTACTAAATTATTTTCATATCCTTGGGTTATTATATTAAAAAAAATAATTATAGAAAGAATAGCTGAGATTAATGTGAAAGAACTTGTAAGAATTTCAGAGGCTCTCTCTCCAATTTTATGCCCAAAAAAACCTGATATTATTGCACCCACTAATGGTAAAAACAAAATAAAATATTCCATTGCTATCCTTTAAGTTCACCAATTTCTTCAACTCTTATAGTTCCTGAGTTTCTATAGTAGGCAACAATTATAGCTAATCCAATTGCAGCCTCTGCAGCAGCAACAGTTAAAATAAATAGAGTAAAAATCTGCCCACTTAAATCATTAATAAATATTGAGAATGATACTAAATTAATATTCACTGATAGTAATATTAATTCTATACTCATTAATATAACTATAATATTTTTTCTGTTTAAAAAAATACCAACGACTCCTATTGTAAATATTACCGCGGCCAATGTTAAATAATGTCCTAAACCAATTTCAAACATCTATTTTTACTCCTTTATTTTTCTCCACATCAATTAATTCAACACTCTCTACTCTTTCTCTAGAAATTTGTTTGAAATAGCTTTGTCTCTTTAGTCCATCTCTTTTTCTAAATGTAAGAATTATAGCTCCAATCATCGCTATAAGTAAAATCATACCTGATAATTGAAATAAATGAATATAATCTGTATACAAAACATAACCAATTGAATGTGTATTGGTAGTTTCATTTATACTTAATGAAATTGAATTAGTTAATTCGGGTTTATATTTCCAACCGCCAATAACAATTATTAATTCAAAAAAAATTATTATACTCACAAAAAGGCCTATGGGTATATGAGATAAATTTGATGATGACTTGAACCATGTATTTTTTTGTTTGGCTACATTTAACATCATTACAACAAACAAAAATAAAACTGCCACTGCTCCAACATAAACAATTAACATTATCATACCTAGAAATTCAGCCCCAATCATAATGAAAAGGCAAGAAATACTAATAAAATCTAAAATTAAAAAAAAAACAGAGTGTACAGTATTTTTAGATACAGTAACCATTATTGCTGAAATAATCGCTATAAAAGAAAAAATATAAAAAAAAAATCGCGTGAGCTATCATTATCTATACGGATTATCAGCTTTAATATTAGCTGCTAAAACACTCTCCCATCTATCCCCATTCTCAAGTAATTTTTCCTTGTTATAATATAATTCTTCTCTGGTTTCTGTCGCAAATTCAAAATTTGGCCCTTGAACAATTGCATCAACCGGGCATGATTCCTCGCAAAGACCACAATAGATACATTTTAGCATATCTATATCGTATCTCGTAGTTTTTCTACTACCGTCTTCTCTCTCTTTTGATTCAATTGTAATTGCTTGGGCAGGACAAACTGCTTCACAAAGTTTACAAGCTATACATCTCTCTTCTCCATTTGGGTATCTTCTTAAAGCGTGCTCTCCTCTAGCCCGTGGACTTATTTTTCCTTTTTCAAACGGATAATTTATAGTTTTTTTGGGTTTAAAAACTTCTTTAATAGCGATTAATAAGCCACTCAAGAAATCAATCATTAAAACTGTTTTTAATATTCTACTTATTTTCATAAAATTAGGTTACTGGTAATAAATTAAAGTAAAGCAAATATCCTGCTGTTAAAACAACCCAAATTAAAGAGAATGGTAAAAATATTTTCCATCCTAATTTCATAAGTTGATCATATCTATACCTTGGTACGATTGCTTTAACTAGTGCAAATAATATGAACAAAAATAAAATTTTTAAAATTAACCATAGAGGACTAGCTATTAAATTAAAAGGAAAGATATCTATAGGTGGTAACCATCCACCTAAAAATAGTATTGAACCAAGTGCACACATTAAAAGGATATTGGCATATTCACCTAACCAAAACATAGCATACATCATTCCAGAATATTCAGTTTGATATCCAGCAACTAACTCTGCTTCTGCCTCAGGTAAATCAAAAGGCGGTCTATTTGTTTCGGCAAGAGCAGAGATAAAAAATATTACAAACATTGGAAATAAAGGGATGACGAACCAAATATTTTGTTGGGCTAAAACAATATCAGTAAGATTTAATGATCCAACACATAATAAAACATTTATTATTATAACTCCTATGGATACTTCGTAAGAAACCATTTGTGCTGCTGATCTTATTGCTCCAAGAAAAGGATACTTAGAATTGGACGCCCAACCACCCATTATGATTCCATAAACACCAAGTGATGAGACTGCAAAAATATACAATATTCCAACATTTATATTTGCTAAAACAAAATCCTCACTAAAGGGAATTACAGCCCATGCTATTAAAGCTAGTGTCATTGTAATAATAGGGGCTAAAATAAATATTATTTTATTTGAACTTGCGGGAATTATAATTTCCTTAAAAATGTACTTTAGCGCATCAGCCAAAGATTGAAACAGACCAAAGGGTCCTACTACATTTGGACCTTTTCTTTTTTGCACAAATGCCCAAACTCTTCTATCCAACCAAACTATCATAGCAACAGAAACAAGAACAGGAACTAATAAAAAAAGAACCTTATAAATTTCTGCAAATAAAACATTTAGAAATTGAAACATTACCCCTCAGTTCCTGTTTTTTTTAATACTATTTTTTTATTTCTACATTCTGACATTGTAGTTGATGCTCGAGCTATTACATTTGAATAATAATAATCTATTTTTCCTATTAATATTTTTTCTTCAATAAATTTATTTTCTTCCTCTGTTATAATTAGATCTTTTTGAGTTTGTAAGTTTATAAAATTCATTAAACTATCTACTAATTCAATTTTATTTTTAAATAATTTTTTTCTTTTTATTAATTGAGATAAGTTATTAATAATTTCATAATCCTCTTTGGCTTCGCCAGGAGGATATGAAGCCATATAACATTTTTGAATTTTTCCCTCTAAGTTGACATAGTGAGCATCTTGCTCCGTATACGCGGCGCCTGGCAATATAATATCTGCAATTTCAGCACCTCTGTCACCATGGCTTCCAACATAAATTATAAATTCGTTTTTTTTTTTTAAAATTTAAATCATCTTGACCAAATAAGAAAATTATTTCAAATTTATTTTCATTTATATCTTTTAAAACTGGATTTGAACCGTCATTTGAACTTGTAAGTTTTAAATCATATGCTCCTACAGTTGAAGCATTATTGGATAAAATATTTAAAGAGCTCCATTGATCATTAATTTTATTTTCTTTTATTAAAAATTTTTTAAAACTTTCAAATATGTATTTTCCTGCTTTTTGTTTAAGTGCTGATTGACCAATTATTATTAATGGCTTTTGTGAATTAATAATTTTTTTACTAATTTGATGATTTCCTTCGCAAATATCTTTAATGGTCTTTGTATTATGAGGTAAGTCTATTACTGGATATGTTTGATCTATTAGACCTTCTCCAATTGAATATATTTGAGTTTTATTTTTAATAAAGTTTTTCCTAATTCTTGCATTTAATATTGTAGCCTCTAATCTTGGATTTGCCCCGACTAAAATAATTAAATCAGTTTCATCAATACCGTTAATTTGGGAATTAAAAATATAATTAGATCTCTCGTTTAGATTTACATAACTTTCATCGACTCTAGACTCAAGATTAACTGACTTTATTGTTTTTTCAAAAAACTCTTTAACTATATACATGGTCTCCAAGTTTGTGAGATCACCAGTTAAACCAGCTATTTTTTCTGGCATTGAATTGTTTATTTTTGTAATAATTTTATTATAAGCCTCTTCCCAAGAAATTTTTATAAATTTATTATCTTCACGAACATATGGTGTGTCTAACCTTTGATTTTTAAGCCCGTCACAAGCATATCTTGTTTTATCTGATATCCACTCCTCGTTTATATCCTCATTAATTCTTGGTAAAACTCTTTTAACCTCCCAGCCGTAAGTATCTACTCTTATATTAGAACCAACGGCGTCCATCACATCAATTGTCTCTGTTTTTTTTAATTCCCATGGTCTCGCTTCGAATACGTATGGTTTTGACGTTAATGCACCAACGGGACATAGATCTATAACATTTGCTGATAATTCCGACTCCATAGATTTTTCAAGATAAGTGGTTATTTGCATATCCTCGCCTCTTCCTATCGCTCCAAGTTCTTGTACGCCCGCAACTTCTGTAGCAAATCTAATACATCTTGTGCAATGAATACATCTTGTCATTTGGGTTTTTATTAAAGGTCCCATATATTTCTCTGGTACAAACCTTTTGTTTTCTTTGTACCTGGATTTATCAATTCCATAGTACATAGATTGATCTTGTAAATCGCATTCGCCGCCTTGGTCACATACTGGACAATCCAAAGGATGATTTGCTAATAAAAACTCCATAACCCCTTTTCTAGCTTTCTCTACTAAAGGTGTATTTGTTTTTATATTCATTCCATCTGTAGCTGGCATCGCACAAGACGCTATTGGTTTAGGTGACTTTTCCATTTCAACTAAACACATCCTACAATTTCCAGCTATCGATAATTTCTCATGATAACAGAACCTTGGTATTTCAACACCAGCTTGCTCGCAGGCTTGTAAAACTGTTAGCCCTTCTTCTACTTCAATATCTTTGTCATTAATTTTTAACTTTAGCATCTTCTTTTTCTAATAAATGTTGATCAACCAAATAAGGTATATTTTTGTTTTGATTTATGAGTGGATTAAAGTTATTTCTTTTTATTACCTCTTTCTTAAAATGTCGAAGTAATCCTTGTACTGGCCAAGATGATCCCTCGCCGAATGCACAAATAGTGTGTCCCTCTATCTGTTTGGTTACATCCATTAACATGTCTACCTCTTCCCTAGATGCTTCACCTTTTGTCATTCTCTCTAACATTCTCCACATCCATCCTGAACCCTCTCTACATGGTGTACACTGACCACAACTTTCATGAGCAAAAAAATCAGTTAATCTAGATATACATTTAACTATATCCTGAGATTTATCAATTACAATTACACCTCCT
>MDTD01099318.1_pt1 | contig 30476 bp, 20 predicted proteins | sample 811221 | NCBI WGS metagenome assembly MDTD01 (sample SAMN05326646, study PRJNA326480) | marine metagenome | isolation source: seawater | place: Pacific Ocean: South West | collected 2011 | reverse complement strand
TCCATGCTGCTGGATCGGACTGTCAGCAAGAAGCTTCTTATACGCCTGATAGCGCTTCGAAAAACGCTCGTCACTCATCCCCGGAGGAGGTTTCACCGCTTCCACGGCCTGATCGGGTTCTACAAGGAAGAAGGGGCCAAACTCACTTCCAAGGAATCCAGCGGTATGAAACGCCTTGAGAGATTCCTTTTCCCCGCCATCGAACGTTTGCCCGATATCAATGAATGCCGGGAGATCAGGATTCAACGGACCCAGACTACGCGAGACCCATGACCCGATATGAGGCGCCGCCACGGTCAGCGGCGGCTCGTAAGCGGTGTGCCAGTGGTACTGATGCCGGCTATGAAGAATAAATCCAAGATCCGCTGCCTGATAGGTCTTGATCAGCGTTCCCCGATCCATCACGCGGCCAATTTTTTCAAGACCCTCCGTAAACTGGAGACCATCTACGACGGTATCGACGGCTGGAAAGGTGGAAAGCACTCTCTTCGGATCCAAGCCTTTTTCATAGGGCACGTAGCGTTTGGGATCGAAAGTATCCGTGCTCGCCATTCCTCCCCCCATCCACAGAACGATTACCGTATCAGCTGTAGAGTTGAGACTCCCCCCGGGCTTTGCCAGAGCACTGCTTGAGGGATAACCAGCGGCCAAGGCCCCAAGGGTGGCAGCCGAGGCTGAAGAAAGGAAATCACGGCGATTTTTTTGGCTAGTCATAACCTTGGCGCTCTACACGGCAACTTAATGAATTAACTGAAATTCTGGATGCATCACCAGCATCCACAACAAATCTTCTATCCCACGTGCAGTCACGGGTCGACCGATAATATCCAAAGCAGATTTCAGCTCCTTTGGCGAGGGATCTCGCGCGAAGGAACTTACAAAAAGATCCTCCACGAGAGCTGTCGGCGCTCGCCCCGAATCGAGCCACTCCTTCCCCCCCTTCGCAACCAGATCAGCCACGGATCTGCCATTAGATAATTCGATGAACTGCGCAGTGGTCGCCCTTGACTCCCGGCGAGTAACTACGACGTCTCTCTTTGGCCTTCCCAGCGTCCGCATCAACCGATCAAGATTTCGCGAACCAGCCCGCTTGCGTCCAGTTCCACGCGCCACCGCCGGCGAACCCTTTGCTGCCAGAATGATTTGATCCAATCCATCAAGAAACTGCTCAGCGAACATCCGACGGACCACCGGACCCGCGAAGACAAACTCATCCGCCTCCTCATCCAGAGAGACCGCTGGTCGCTGATAGGCCCGGGAATTAAGAAGAACACTCATGGTGTGTTTCAGGTCGTAGCCGTTCTCCGCCAGGTCAACCGCAAGCCAGTCCAGCAGATCCGTATTCCAGGCCGGGTTGTCCATCTCGTCGACAGGCTCAACCAGTCCCCGACCGAAGAAGATGGCCCACAAACGATTTACTATTGTTCGGGTCATTCGCCCGTTTTCCGGGGAAGTCATGATCTTCGCTAGCTGTGCAACCCGTTTCTCCCGAGAAGCCTGCGGATCGATCGTGCCGAGCTCTGGATAAAGAAAGGCGGGCTCGGCTTTTTCTCCGGTAGGCTTATCACAGCGATGAATATCAAGTGGCCCACCAGCGAAAATTGCCGCAAATGAATACGTCTCCTTCAAGGTCCAGTCATTGATGAAGGAATCATGACAGGAGGCGCATTTGATATTCAGCCCCATGAATACCTGCGCCACATTTTGAGCTGCCTGCATTTCAGTTACCTGTGACGCGTTAACCGTTCCTCTCCAAGCCACCCCCTTGATAAAACCATCCGAGCCTCCCACTGGGTCGATTAGCTCCCTCACGAACTGATCGTAAGGCTTGTTTTCGGACAAGGCAGACTTCAGCCATCCGGTGATCGGCTTCCCACCTCCCCCGTGATATTGACGGGTATAACTGTTACGCAGGTTGTCATTCCAGAATGTCACCCAGTGCTCGGCATAGTTTTCCTTGTCTGAAAGGAGATTCTTCACGAGCTGCTCACGCTTGTCTGTCCGTGCGTCCTGCCTGAAGGACTGCAACTCCCCCGCCGTCGGTAGAATCCCGAGGACATCCAAATACACTCGTCTCGCGAAAACCTCATCTCCTACCGGCGGGACTTCCTCGATATTATTTTCAGCGTAGTATGGAGAGAGAAATCGATCCACCGGGTTGGCAGAATTCCCTCCGGGCAGAGCCACCTTCCGAGGCGCGATAGGAGCATTTCGAAACTTCGCAAAGGTGAAGCCCTTTTCCCACTGCATCCCCTGATCAATCCAAGTTCTTATGACCGCGATCTCCTCAAGGCTCAGCGGATCTCCTTTGACGGGCATCCTCTCGTCAGGGTCATTACTGAGAAGCAGCTCAACCAGCAGGCTTTTCCCACTGTCTCCGGAAACGACCGCCGGGCCACTATCACCTCCTCCGACAAAGGAGTGAATATGATCCATGTTGAACCCACCTTTACTTTTCCCATTCGCATGACAGATCGTACAACTTCTGGCCAGGATGGGTTTGACCTCTTCGGCAAAATCAACCTTGCGGGAAAGCAGCGGCGGCATTTTTCGAGGCGCGACTTCCGCCTCCGCAAAGGCAGCGCCTCCAAAGGGGGTCAGCGCTGCTACTAGAGAACGAATAAAAGATCGAGGCATCGTGGGTTAATGGCCTGTGAGCTCTCTCTTGATACGGCACGAAATCTGACTTGTCAGTTCAGATTCGCAGAGACTTGCCGGCTGCCCGCGTCAGTCGGGCCCCAACCCTTCATTTTTGTCGCCAGTGAAGGAAGGGAGACCCCCTACTTTGATCCCCGGGAGCGCATGGACAGGATACTGGTTCCATGAGTGACGATTCCGCACCCGCCAGTGATGATCCGTTTAACCGGCAGGCCACTCTCCGGATCATGCGTCAGAGCGTCTTCCGTCATTTTCTGCTGAACTTCAAAACGTCGGGGCTTTTCATCAGCGTTTTCTGGAATCGTCTCGTATACGTAAGTAGCCATATGACACAGAATTTCGTAGCGTTACCAGCAATGCTACAGGATTAACCCGAGAACAAACAAACTGAATCTCGATGAAACTAGGAAAGCATTACCGAACCTTGATGGCCGACCGATTCTTCGTCTTGATCTCAGTTCTTCTCTTGCTGAGCGTCGCATGGTGGGCCCTCGAATCAGCGGGGTCGAAACCGGGCACCCGTACAGGACGGGTGCAAACCGAAAGCCTCACGGAAATCTCAGGTATTGCTCTGAGCCGACAGAATAACGATGTAATCTGGGCTCATAATGACTCAGGAGACGAAGCCAGAGTATTCGCTCTTGGCACTGATGGTGGCCTCCTCGGGGTATTCCGACTGGAAGGGGCCCGGGCTATCGACTGGGAAGACATTGCTATCGGTCCGGGACCGTCAAAAGACCGGGATTATCTCTATATTGCCGATACCGGGAACAACGACTTATCCCGCAGAACTGTCACTGTTTACCGGGTTCTGGAACCGCTATTGGAGACAATCCCTGCTCCAAAACACCGGACCTTGACTGGTATTGAGGTTCTTTCGATGCGATTTCCCGCCGACCCACGAGAGTGCGAAACTTTGTTAGTCGATCCTCTCACCGAAGACATTTACCTCATCAGTCGCGAAAGAAGTGAGGGCGCCAGAGAGGTGGCTTCGGTTTTTCATGCACCAGGACCACATAGATCCGGCACTCTCCGCACCCTCGGCGCGGTAGGCAGCTTCGCTCCATCCGCGGGAATACGTGGAGGAGATATTTCAAGGGACGGGCGCATGATCATTCTGCGAAGCCATTCGCCACAGCCCAAAAAAGGAGCTCTCCTCTGGAAGAGACCGGACCCTGACTCCCCGCTGCACGAAATTTTCAGAGAAGACCCCATTGGGGTTCCTGTTCGTTCTGAGCCCCAGGGCGAATCGATCGCTTTTTCTCCTGACGGCGAGTTCTTTTTCACTGTCAGCGAGGGAGTTGGGGCGTCGATTTATCGCTTTGACGTCCCCTGAGGTATCACCAAAACCGACCGTGGATCCTCTGGGCCACCTCGGCGAAACCCTTATTAAAAAAAAGTGATCATATGAACACATATAAACGTGGACATAGTCGTGGGCTTTTGGCGATAGCCATGACCCGGATCAGACCTAAGATAGCTTAAAGAATCTTAAATTCTATTCTGCCGTGCTGACCATCGCCGCCCAAAAAGGAGAAGCCTTCTGCGACGGCATGACACGCCGCGGTTTCCTGAAGATTGGCGCACTCGGACTGGGCGGAGCCTCCCTCCCTCAACTTCTGCGCGCCGAATCGGAAGCTCAGCTTAAGCCCATGGATCATAAGGCGGTTATCATGATCTTTCTCGCAGGTGGACCTCCCCATCAGGATATGTGGGATCTGAAGACTGATGCCCCTTCCGAAATTCGGGGCGAATTCAACCCCATTGGCACAAACGTTCCCGGTATTGAAATCTGCGAGCTGTTCCCGCAAATGGCCACGATGATGGACAAGTTTTCCATCATTCGTTCCATGGTTGGTGCCGGAGGCGGTCATGATGCTGTTCAGTGCCTCACGGGGCGGAAGCCACAGGGTCCGCAACCTCCGGGAGGCTGGCCCAGCATCGGCTCGGTGCTGTCCAAGCTTTCTGGACAGACCAGGCCGGGAGTGCCCTCCTTCCTTGGTTTGTCGCCAAAGTGCAAGCATGACCAGTGGGGCGACCCGGGCCAATCAGGGTTTCTTGGTCCTTCGCATGCAGCTTTCTCCCCTTTTCGTGGTGGAGGGAAGAAAGACATGGTCTTGAAGGATATCAGTATTGAGCGGCTCGCAGACCGGAAGGCCCTGCTGAACTCCTTCGACAATTTCCGTCGGGATGTAGATCATTCTGGCGCAATGGAAGGACTGGATACCTTTACCGAACAGGCGTTCGGGGTCTTGACTTCAAGCCGTCTGGCGAGAGCACTTGATCTGAGCACGGAAGATCCAAAAGTCATTGAGAGGTATGGAAAAGGGACGGAGAAGCTGACTGCTGATGGACCATGGAAGCGACTGGATCAGTTTCTGATGGCACGAAGACTAGTGGAGGCAGGGGCTCGCTGTGTCACCCTCGGCTTTAGCCGGTGGGATTGGCATGGAGGCAACTTCAAACGTGCACGGGAGGACTTTCCTCTCCTCGACCAGGGGATCACCGCGCTGGTGGAGGATCTGCATAACCGTGGCATGGATAAGGACGTTAGTGTGATCGTCTGGGGAGAGTTCGGACGCACCCCGAAAATTAATAAGGATGCGGGACGCGATCATTGGCCCAAGGTTTCCACTGCTCTTCTCGCTGGAGGAGGAATGAACCACGGCCAGGTGATCGGATCAACAACCCGCGACGGTGGAGAAGCAAACAGCCGACCAGTAGAATTCCCGGAAGTGTTCTCTACGCTGTATCACTGTCTGGGCGTTGATGCGCGACGCACTACCGTGAATGACCTTTCCGGACGCCCTCGTTTTCTTGTAGAAAGTCAATACGCTCCGATCCCTGAACTCGTTGGATAGCCCCATTGTCCCAACCGTGAAGCCTTCTCTTCTTTTACTCTCGAGCCTCCTGGTGATTTTAACTACCGGAAACGGTGCATCCGAGGAGAGCCTTCCGGGTCAGGCCTCGGTCGCAATCAGGAGCACCCCCAATGGTATTTTGGATGGTGCTACTCTTCGGTGGAGTAGTGAGGAGGACATCACGATGAAAGGTCCGCACGACCTCCATCAGCTCGTGCTTACCCTCCATGAGAGTGGAGCAACAGAAGATGTAACCGCTAGTGCAGGATTCGCGGTAGAGCCTGCCGGCGTCGTGTCGGTCTCTCCTACCGGCCTTATCCGCGTCATCGGTAACGGCAGTGCCACAATAACCGCGAAACACGCAGGTTCATTCCTTGCGAGAACGGTCAAGGTGAGTCAGGCGAAAGAACAGCTTCCGATCAGTTTCCCCAATGAAATCGTACCCATTTTTACGCGCCACGGCTGCAACGGAGGTGGGTGTCACGGAAAGGCTGAGGGCCAGAACGGATTTAAACTTTCACTGCTCGGATACGAACCACAAGACGACCACAACTATCTTGCCCGAGAGGGATTGGGGAGACGCATTTTCAGGGCGTCTCCAAGCCACAGCCTGCTTCTCCTGAAAGCAAGTGGCGAACTTCCTCATCAGGGAGGATCCCGCCTCACTCGAGGCAGTGATGATTACAAGACCATTGTTCGCTGGATTCGGCAGGGCCTCCCCTATGGATCCGAGGGTGACTCTCCGGTAACTCGGATTTCTGTTGAACCGCGAGAGCGCCTGACAAGCGCCAAGGCCGTTCAGCAGCTGAGAGTGGTCGCTCACTTCGATGACGGATCCAGCAAGGATGTCACCCGTATCGCTCAATATGAGGCCAACGACGAAGAAATGGCGATCGTGAGTGACCGAGGACTTGTGACCATGCAGGAGCGCACAGGAAGTGCCTCTGTAATGATCCGCTTTCAGGAGCATGTCGGTGTCTTTCGGGCCACAATTCCTCTGGGAGCACCAGTCGATAATTTACCGTCCTCGGACAACCTTGTAGACCAGCACATCTTTTCCAAGCTTCGCACCCTTGGCCTTCCTCCATCATCCTTGAGTGATGACTCCACCTTCCTTCGCAGGGCCACAATTGACATCGCCGGGCGCCTGCCAACCCTCGACGAAACCGATAAGTTCCTCGCTGATACGAATCCGGAAAAGCGGAGCCGCAAGATTGATGAGCTGCTTGCCAGCACTGACTATGCGGACTATTTCGCCGGGAAGTGGTCGGCTATTCTTCGCAACAAACGGGCCTCAGCTCATCACGCAAGGGGTAGTTTTGCTTTTCACTCGTGGATCCGGAATTCTCTCCACCACAACGTGCCTTACAACTCGTTCGTCCGCCAATTTGTTGCGGCATCCGGGGAGGTCGGAAAAAACCCACCGGTCATCTGGTATCGGACAGTCAAGGACAGCAAGGAACAACTACAGGATGTTGCCCAAATTTTTCTCGGCCAGCGACTGCAGTGCGCCCAGTGTCATCACCATCCGTATGAGAAATGGAGTCAGGACGATTATTACGGGTTTGAGGCATTCTTCTCGAAGATCGGCCGTAAACCCGGCGCTCAACCGGGAGAGGAGGTCATCTTCAACAAAATTGGCGTAGCGAGCGCTAAGAATCCGAGAAGCGGGCGCGCTCTTCCACCAAGACCCCTCGGAGGAAAAGAGCTCATCCTTGATCAGCATAATGACCCAAGGGACTCCCTCGCTGACTGGATGACCAACGAAGATAACCCGTTCTTCGCCAGAATGCTGGTGAACCGCTACTGGAAACATTTCTTTGGACGCGGCATTGTTGACCCGGAGGACGATATGCGCGTCACCAATCCTCCAACCCACCCAGAGCTTCTCGACGCACTCGCACGGAGTTTTGTCAAAAGCGGATATGATCTGAAGGGGCTTGTTCGCACGATCTGTAACAGCACCACCTACCAACTCAGTTCCAATCCCAACGATTTCAACATTGATGACCGGCAGAATTACTCTCGGTTTTACCCTCGCCGTCTACCCGCCGAGATTCTTCTCGATGGAATTAATACGGTCACCAACGCAAAGGAAACGTTCAGTGGACAGCCCCAGGGTGTTCGAGCGGTCCAACTCCCTGATGATCAGTTCACCAAGGAATCCTACTTTCTTTCGGTGTTTGGCCGCCCGGACATGAATAGTGCCTGCGAATGCGAACGGGCAGATGATGTCAATCTCGCGCAGGCCCTCCACCTCGTCAATTCCACCAATATCCGGAACAAGCTTGCCTCCGATAATGCACGAGCTGCTCTTCTGGTTAAGAAGAAGGAATTCAGTGATGAAGCACGTATTAGCGAACTGTACCGCCGAGCGTTTTCACGAGCTCCCGGACCGGAAGAGTTGAAGGTAGGAATACAGTATCTCAATCGCAAACGTAGTCCGGTGGACCCCTCGACCCTCAGCGGGGACGCCAGGAAAAAACAGCCATCACCAGAGGCCCTCGCTCGTGAACCTTATGAAGATCTGATCTGGGCGCTTCTCAATACCAAGGAGTTTCTCTTCAACCACTGACTGTCCAACTGGTATGACTATCTCAAATACCAGAAGGCGGAACATCCTCACCTCTTGCCTCCTTGTTGGAGCCTCTTTAGCGAAGGCTCAGCTCCCTCATCCTGATCTCCAAACCATCTTCCCGCAAGGTGGCCAAGCTGGACAGACCGTGGAAGTCGTTATCGGAGGGTCTGAACTGGAAGAGACCACAGGGCTGCTTTTTTCGCACCCAGGAATCAAGTGCGAGCAAGTCCCTACGAAAGCTACCGAGTTCACCCCTGCCGGCCACAAAGCGCTTAACTACCTGGTTTCTGTGGCACCAGATGTGGCTCCCGGCGTCTACGAAGTAATCGCCGCAACCCGGCTCGGCATGACTGCACCGCGTGCCTTTGCGGTAAGCTCCTTTCCGGAGAAGGTTCATCAGGTCAATCACTCACCCGAAACGGCAGAAGAAGTCCCGATCAACACAGTGATCAACGGACATGCCGATGCTGCGGCGGTAGACCATTACAAAGTCAGCCTCAAGCAGGGACAGCGTGTCATTATCCGTTGTGAGGCTGAAATCATCGACTCCCGGATGGATGCCACGATATCCATCGCGAGCAGTGGTGGACATGAATACAAGTCCGACAGGGACACCAGTGGGCGGGATCCCCTTCTTGATTTTACTGCACCCGAGGACGGTCACTACCTGCTCCGGGTCTACGATTTCACCTACGCGGGCGGCGTGCATTACCCCTACCGATTGATTGTAACCGATGCTCCTCACATCGACTTTATCGACCCCCCTGCAGGGCCCCATGGTAGCACTGGCAAATTCAAGATCTATGGACGCAATCTTCCAGGAGGCAGCCCCGGCGAAGGGATCCGACTCGGACACGAGGAACTGGAGAGTATCGAGGTTGAGATTCCCTTGAATCACGAGGACGCTCTCGAACTGGAAACAGGGGGAATTTACTCGTCTCTTGTTCCCGGAATGACATGGCGCCTGGAGCTGAATGGCAGGAGATCAAATCCTATCCGCATTGGTTTTTCCCGTTTCCCGGTTATCGAGGAAAATGAGGGGCAGGAGCAGGCAATCCAAATTCCCAGCGAGACCCACGCTCGTTTTGACTCCAAGGGAGACCTCGACCAATATCGGTTCGAAGCCAAAGAGGGTCAGCCTCTCTGGATCGAATGTATTGCGAGCCGGATCCGGGCGGGCTCTGATCCCGTCCTGTGGATAGACCGCGTTACCGTAGATGCTGAGGGGATTGAAAGTTTCAAGGAAATCACCGGCAACGATGACTCAGGGGGCAATCCGGGAGGACTCAATTTTCCATTGCAAAACCATGATTGCTCGCTGCTCTTTACGCCTCCAAGTGATGGCATTTACCGCCTCCGGATTCACGATTACACCGGTGGTGGCAGCCCTGCGGATCTTTACCGCCTGATAATCCATCCAGGCGCACCTGATTACGATCTGTTGACAACTGCATGGTATGCAGCCCCCGAAAAGGCCACCAAGGCTATCTCCCGGTATAGTGCGGTAATCAGGCGAGGCGGAACGACTCTCCTCAGAGTCTTTGCGATCCGTAGAAATGGATTCAAGAATTCCATTTCACTCTCAGTGGAAGGGCTCCCGAATGGAATTGAGTGTCCCCCGGTTATCCTTCCAGCGGGGAAAGATTCTGCAACGCTGGTTCTTTATGGGACCGAGGAGGTAGACAACTGGCAAGGTTTCGTGAGAGTGGTCGGAACGGCAGGTGATACCAGACGGACTGCCCGTCCCGGGACCATCTCCTGGTCCATCGGCAATCGAGATACCGAGTTCACCCGATCTCGTCTTTCCTGTCAGCTTCCTCTCTCTGTTACCGCAGACGAACCGGCACCGCTGATTATTCAGCCAGCTTCGGATCGTTATGAGGTAACCCTTGGAGAAAAACTGGAAATTCCATTCAAGATTAAAAAGTCCATGGGGCTGAAAGGCGACCTGCTGGTCGGAGTTCACGGTCTTCCTCACACTAAGCCTCCCTCAGTAAAACTGAAACAGGACGCTGGCGGAGGAAACGTGGCAATCACGTTTGGCGACACTGCTGAGTTCAAGGCCACGCCTGGGCTGTGGACCTTCAGCCTTCGCGGTGAGACTACTATAAAACACAGGCACAACCTTTCCTCGGTAGAACGAGCTCAAGCAGAGGAAGCCAGAATCATTCAACTGGAAAAGGAAACACAGAAGGAAGCTGAAGAATCCAAGACCGCAATAGCCCGCGCCCAGCAAGCTTTGCAGGAAGCGGAAAAAAACCGTGCCGCCGCCTCAGTAGAAGCCCGGGAAACTCTCGAAAAATCAGTAGTAGCCAAAAAATTACTCTTTGAAGAGGCCCGGAAATTCGCTGCAGCCGCAGACGAAAAATTGAAGCGTGCTGCTGCTGCCAGGCAAACGGCCTCTGAACGCTTGAAACGGGCAAATGATATCGCCAAGGAGAAAGACCGTAAGCATACAATCCACTCAAAGTTGATTACCGTGCTGGTGCACCCAACTCCGAAAGATGCTCCGAAATGAGATCCCCTTTTATATTTTATTCCATTATTGTTGGCCTCGCCCTGACAGAGTCCCAGCGCGTCGTTGCCGAAGAGGGTCTGCCAATAGCCGACCTGACGCGGAGCACTAAAGTCGACTTCGCCAAGGAGGTTGTTCCCTTTCTGCGCAAAAACTGCTTTGCCTGTCACAATGAGCAGAAGGCCAGGGGAGATCTCAATCTGGAATCTCCGGAGGAAATGCTAATTGGAGGAGACAGCGGTCCCGCTCTCGTTCCTGGCAAACCAATGGAGAGCCTCCTTTTTACAACGGCGGCTCATCTCGAGGAGGAATTCATGCCTCCAAATAACAACAAGTCGAATGCTTCCAACCTCAACCCTGCAGAACTCGCACTTCTGAGACTTTGGATCGAGCAGGGTGGTGAAGGTAACTCTTCTTCCATCCTTGCCGGGCCAATAGAGTGGGAGCCCCTGGAAGGTGTTCACTCGAGTTACGCTGTCGCAATTTCGGATAATGCCCGCTTCGCGGCCACCGGTAACGGAAATCGGCTGCACGTTTACGATCTGCGCTCCGGTAATCTTGACGCAGAACTTGTTGACCCTTCTGGAAGTCCCGGCACCGCCCATCGTGATCTCGTTCACACTCTGGCCTTTAATTCCCAGGGAACACTCGCTTCTGGAGGGTATCGCTCAGTCAAATTATGGGAGCGCAGCGTTGTGCCTCCCGCAGCTCTGGTGCTCCCTCTGCAGGAAGCTGCCACCGTCCTTGCCGCCCATTCCGGCACCACGAAAGCTGCTGCCGGGGATAGCAAAGGAAATGTTGCCATTCTGGATCTCGACCAACCTGAGAACCCGGTTCTGCTCAAACTGCACGAGACCGCGATCAAAGCTCTCCAGTATTCTCTCGACGGAAAATACCTTTTCTCTGCATCTGACGATAAGGCCATAATCCGTGTGAACCTCTCTGATCCCGCTCAGACCTCCCGCGTGGACACGCCTTCCGGAGGCCGAAGTCTTGCAGTAGTTGCTGAAGGCTCCAAGCTCGCTGTCGGTGGTGCGGATGGCTCTATCCGACTTATCCCTCTGGATGATTTCGCAGCGGATGCCGCCGCTCCTCGTGAGACCGCAGACCAGACCGAATGGAAAGCCGCAGGGCAGATCATGGCTCTTTACGCGACTGGCGACAGGGACCAACAACTACTCTCTGCGAGCATTGAGGGTCTCCTCGAGCTACGGGACTCGACGGGACGCGTCATCCGGACATCCAATCACGGGGGATCTATCCGCGCAGTTGCGTTCCACGACGAAACCAAGCAATTCGCCACTGCGGGAGCAGACGGGGTGATCAAGATCTGGTCCATTCAGGACGGCAAGCTGCAGCAAGAACTCAAGGGTGATCTGGATTTCCAACAGCAGCGAACCCGGTCGAGTCAGGATCTCGAGTTGGCCAAGCGTATTACAGAACTTCGCAAAAAACAGGCAGAAGGAATAGCGAAGGAACTCGAGCAGCTCAAAACCAAGGCCCAGAATGATTCCAGCAAAGTCGCAGAGGCTCAAAAGGATCTCGGCGGCAAGGAAGTCATTGCGACAGAAAAACGCCAGATTGACGAGGCCTCGAAAAAACGCGTCGCGGAGCTTGAAGCCAGTAGTGATTCGGCCCTCGGAGAGGCTCAGGCTGCAGCAAAGAAAGCTGCTGAAGAGGCAACCAAGGCCGCAAATGATCTTGTCACCGCCGAGCGCAATCTTCGAAACGCCGAACGAACCCGGGATCTTACAATAAAAGATACTGCCCGAGCCACCGAGCAACTGCAGGCTGCAGAATCCGCTTCGGTTCAGGCCAATGAATCACTCGCTCGGCATGAAGCCTCCTTCAAGGAAATCGAAGAGAGGGCCTCCCAGCTCGAGATGGATCAGATAACTACACTCTCTTTCTCACCAGATGGCAATTTGCTGGCGGTTGGAACCGATGAACGCGGGCTTCGCCTGTGGAGTACAGTTACCGGACAGCCCCTTGATGTCCTCCATTCATCTCCCGTCTCCTCCATCATATTCGGCGCTGGAGGCCATATTCTCGCTTCAACTTCGGAAAAGGGGCTTCTCCACTGGACCCAGACCTCTTTTTGGAAACTTCGGACAACTCTCGGGGACCAGAAGCGCGAGGAGCCTTTCTCTGATCGCGTCCTTTCCCTCGCCTTTCACCCCGAAGGGCAGCTCCTCGCAGCTGGCTCAGGGGTTCCTTCCCGGGATGGGTCGCTGACTCTTTGGAACATTGATGAGGAACAGATTCAGGGAGTCATTAAGGCTCACGAGGACACGATAACCGGCTTGGCGTTTTCTCCCGACGGCAAAAGAATCGCGTCCTCCTCTACAGACCGATATATCCGAATCCACGAAGTCGGCAATCAGGAGATGCTCGCCCAACTGGAGGGACACACCAGTCATGTTCTGGATGTCGCCTGGAGTGCTGATGGTGAAACCATTGCCTCCGCTGGAGCAGATCATGTCGCCAAGCTTTGGACCGTCGCAACGCGGAAGCAGAAAAAAACCGAGGCTGGCTTCAAAAAAGAGCTAACCACGATCGCCTTCGTTGGAACCGGTGAAACCATTGTGACAGGAGGTGGGGACAGGCTTTTGAAAGCCGGAGGGCAGAATCTGCCAGGCATCGACGATTTCATATACGACTCCGCTGTCAGCGCCGATGGATCCCTCATTCTCGCAGGTGGTGAGAATGGAATTCTGCGTGTCTGGCAGTCCAACGATCGCAAGCTTCTCTACTCCTTTCCTTCGCCAGGAAAGGCCTCTACTGAGACAGCCTCGAAATGATTACCTTTGCAGACTCCAGCCCCTATAGCCGCCGCTCCTTTCTGCAAGTAGGAGGCCTGAGCCTTGGAGGACTCTCCCTCTCACAGTTGATAGGCTGGCGAGCCGCTGCCGCAAAGGCGGGAATCCCACTGAAGAACAAATCTGTGGTCTTTCTCTTCATGCATGGCGGCCCTCCCCAGCAGGAGACCTTTGATCCAAAAATGGATGCGCCAGCCGAGATTCGCAGCTCCACAGGTGAGGTGAAGACTTCCATTCCGGGAGTAACCTTCGGCAGTACGTTTGAAAAGCTTGCTGAAAGGGCAAACCAACTCGCCATTGTAAGGTCTTACACCACCGGAAATGGGAACCACGACATAAAACCCATCGTGGGAAAAGATTCTCTGGGAGCCAACATCGGATCGCTCTTTTCCAGGATCGCAGGGGCGAATGTTCCAACCACCGGCATGCCCCGTAACGTCGCTCTTTTCCCCCGGGCTGTGGACGAGAATTCTCAGGAACGCGTCAAGCAATTCGGTGATCTCCTTGCACATGGCACAGCTGGAGCCTCCTGTGCGCCCTTCGCGCCGGGAAGCGCAAAAAATAGCCTGCAGGGAGACATGACGATGTGGATGTCCCGACAGCGCCTCGAGGACCGCATGTATCTTCTCAACAAGATGGATCGACTCAAAAGAGCCATTGACAATGGTGCCGCCGATGGGCTCGGAGAGCTGCAGAAGCAGGCCGTTAATATGATAACTGGTGGTATTTCCGAGGCCTTCGACCTCTCCGGAGAAGACCCCAGAACTATTGCACGATATGACACCGCTCCTCTGATCAATCCCAATTCAATCAGCAAATCGTGGAACAACCATCGGAATTACAGAGACCATGGCCAAACCCTCGGCAAACTCATGCTGCTCGCACGGCGTCTCTGCGAGCGTGGAGCTGGTTTCGTTACAGTTACCACCAACTTTGTGTGGGACTTTCATTCCGACAAGAACAACGCAGGCGCTGCCGAGGGCATGGATTATTGTGGAGTCCCCTTTGATCATGCAGTGTCGGCATTTCTGGATGATCTCCATGACCGTGGTCTAAGTGACCAGATTCTCCTCGTCTGCTGCGGGGAAATGGGTCGCACGCCGAAACTGCAGAAAAACGGCGGACGAAACCACTGGGGCCGACTGGCTCCTCTGATGCTCGCCGGCGGTGGGCTTCGAATGGGGCAAGTAATCGGCGAATCCTCAGCCGATGCAGGAGAACCCGCCTCGAACGCTGTCACGACTGAAAATCTTATCGGAACCATAATGCACACCCTTCTGGATGTTGGTCAGGTTCGCCTCATGGAAAATCTCCCACGTGACATCCACCAACTGGTCACCAGCGCCTCTCCAATCAAGGGCCTGAGCTGACGACTGCGGAATTACAGGATCGCCAGCACGCTGGTAACCTACCATCCTACGCTGCAATGAACGGCATTGAAGACAAGCGCATCCTCGTAACTGGAGCTAGCTCAGGAATCGGTCAGGCGATTGCCATCCGCCTCGCAGCAGAAGGGGGCCGCGTGGGAATCAACTTCTTCCGAAGTCGAGAAGGCGCTCAGGAAACAATGGACGTCATTCAGGGTGCCGGCTCCCGACACTCGCCCATTCTCCTCCCGGCTGATCTTGCCGATGAGAGCTCGGTAGACAGCATGTTCGACCATTTTCTGGACGAAATGGGGGGGATCGACATCCTGATCAATAATGCGGCCTGGCAGGCCGAGTGCCCAAGTCATGAAACCTCTCGCAGCGAGTTTGAAGCGATCCTCGCTACCAATCTGACGGGGGCATTCCACTGCGCGCAGCGCACCCTTTCGAACCTTCGTCAAGAGAGCAGACCCGGAGTAATCATAAACATCTCAAGTGTTCACGAAATCATTCCCAAGCCCGGATTTATCGGATACTCCGCCAGCAAAGGTGGAATGCAGAATCTCACACGAACGCTGGCTCTGGAATATGCACCGCACGGAATCAGGGTCAACGGCGTAGCACCTGGAGCTACCATCACGCCTATCAATCGTGCTTGGATCAACGATCCCAAAGCCCGTGCAGACGTTGAAAGCCATATTCCTATGGGACGCTCAGGCACCCCGGAGGAAATGGCAGGTTTGACCGCCTACCTCTGCTCTGACGATGCGTCCTACATAACTGGGCAGACGATCTTCATTGATGGCGGCCTCACCCTTTACCCGGAATTCGGCACCAACTGGTCGTCCTGATTCCTGCTTCCGCGCCAGTCGGGATCTGAACTATTCCACCGGTTGAAGCACTGCAGCGTGGCGACCAGCTCTCGGATCGCCTGCCGCATGCAGAAGCTCGCTTTCCCGATCAAGAAACAGCATAACGGGAGCCGCAATCGCACCCTCCGCTTCCACTACCCGATGCCCACGCGCCGAGAGGTTCCTGACTATTGACTCCCGGACTGTACTCTGCAGCGTCACATGCCCCAGCCCGTAAATCTCACGCGTCCGAGCAGGATTGAAGGAGTTCTCATAGTGCCGTGTACTGAAACGTGCACAGGATACTGCTTGCTTGGGATCCATTCCAAATTCGATCACGTTTAGCAGACAGTTCAAGGTCGTCTGGTCCTGCAGGTCTCCGCCCGCCACGCTGATCGCCTGTGGATTCTCGGCGACCACCGCACCGCCTTTCCCGGAGGCGTGCCAACTCAAGTTCTCCGCTCCATATACAAAAGATGAGACCAACAAAGGCAGCAGCCCCACCTTGGTCTAAGGAATTTCATGGCACGCATTCAGATTCTCAAACCCGCTGAGACACAAGTTTGAAAAAGTTGTAGCTACCTCCGAGGCGCAAACCCGTGCATAGAAATCTCCTGGGAAGTTTCAGCACGGCAGTCGGCAACAGGGCCGACTTCCTAATCAGTCGTGAACGGAGATGCCGGAAGGCCCTCCTTATTGTAAAGGTTGATCGTCGCTGGATTGGACTCGTATCCGAAGCGGACATGCTTGGGGTTCTTTAATCCTTCCTTCCAAACAACCACGGTCTCTCCATCAATTTTTGCGCTAGCCCAGTGCCACTTGTCGTCCGCCCCCTGAATAGCAAAATGCCCAAGCTGGCCTCCACCGACTTCCATAACTGGATTCAAGCCTTCCTTGCGGCCCGTGATCAGGCCTGAACCCACATGATCAAAGCTGATCCTTATGGCATCCCCCTCTTTCTTCATGCTCTTGTAGAGAGGCCCTGAAAACACGATCTCTTTGCCATAGTCCTTGGCCAGAGCCCATAGCGCGAGACGCTTACCGACATCCTGTTTATTCCTCGGGTGAATATCACGAGCATCCCCTATATCAATGATGACTGCCATTCCCGTCCCGGGCACTCTCAGGGCTCTCCTTTGACCTTCCCTCACAGGACCCCATCCCCCACCCGCGGGGTTTCCATTTGGCCCTTGAAAATTTGCTAGCTGCACCCAGTAGAATGAAAGCTTGTCGTTCTTGAAAACAGAACGCCACCCGTTCACCAGCGCTTCCTTGAGGTATTCGTAGCGAAGCCCATCTCCAGCATTTGACTCCCCTTGATACCAAATAGCTCCTCGCACACTGAGCGGAACGAGAGGGGCGACCATCCCATTGAAAATCTCAACTGCGCCTCCTTTGGGACGAGGGCGACTACCTCCACTTTTTTTGGCGGCCTCAATTGCATCCAGATTTTCCACATAATCTTTCAAGTTTGAGACGGACTTGAAGCCAACTGGCGGTGTCCATGGTTCAATTCGGGTTCCTCCCCAGTTTGTCCCCACAAGTCCAACAGGGACCTTGAGACTCTTCTGTAATTCCCTTCCAAAGCTGTAACCCACCGCGCTAAATCCTGAAATGGTCTGGGGCGAGCAGATTTGCCACTGCCCTCTTGGATCATCCATTGGTTCCGCATTACGAACATGGCCCGGAACGTTGAAGAGACGGATCTGGGGATGCTTTGCTCCCGAAATTTCCCGGTCAGCATTCATGGACTGACGAACGCTCCACTCCATGTTGGACTGACCGGAACAGATCCAGACTTCACCGATAAGGACATCTTTCAGGGTGATCTTATCGGCCTCTTTGGAACCCTGCACGGTAATGGTATGAGCTTTTCCGTCAGCTTTCATTGCTGGTAACTCAACCTTCCAGTGGCCCGAATCGTCTGCTTTAACGAGCGCATTCCCTCCCCCTGCAACACCCACGATAACCTGTTCTCCCGGCTTGGCCGCACCCCAGATTCTAATAGGCGCCTCCTGCTGAAGAACCATGTGATCTCCAAAGATCTTGGAAACAGACACCTCGGCGCTGGCTTTGCAAAGTCCTAGGAGGAATACTGCGGAGGAGAGTCCGGCAGCTGGGATAAAGCGGGTAATATTCATGATTTTGGTGGAACTCAGTCAGTTACCCCAAAGCCACAGGAAAAGAGCCTTGCGGTCAAACTGCGAATTCATCTACCTGCGATCAATACGGGTCAGGAATGCCGGATAGAACAAATTATCTGGGGCATTCTGAAGGTTTTGGCCTATTTGGGTGACCGAGGATGACTGGAGCCATTCCAGCAGACATCGACATGCAGTGGCACCGTTGCTCCACTTTTTCCTCCCTTCTGGCTGATTTCGCCAGTCAACTTGGTAATCCACGTGAAAAGGACGAATACAACAATGAGACTACCCGGGACTAACCAGAACCCTGCCTTCCGCGAAAATCCAATCACTCTTGTAATCGAGGAAAAGAGAAGGAGAAAGAAACTGCTTAAGGCAAGCAGTGTCACGAACATCGTGAGATGGCCGAGAGCTTCACCTGCTTCCGGAGACTTCAGGTCGACAAACGAGAGCATGGAGAAATAGAGCGAGAGACCCACGAATGGAAGGAGTGCCAGAGCCGCGGTAAAAAGAACTTCACGAACGGACACCCGTCTTCCGTGCAGAATGTTGAGGATAATCAGAACTCCGAGAAGGAGGAGTGCAAAAACTAGAAGCTCTGCACCCACCGCTATGTGATCAGCTGCTTTTGCACTTCCTGATGCGCCCGGACCAGAATTCCCGGCAACCTCCAGGACACTACCAAAGAGATGCCTGCTTAGAACATTCGTCCCTCTCCAAAATGCCAGCCACCCTGTAATCGGGAATGCTATCCACAATAGAAATCCCCATGTCAACATCGTCTCCTTCCCCATCGACTTCATCGCAGCAGGCTGCGAATTCATCGGGTCGGTGAGGGCAAGGCTCATAGCTCCCATTCGACCCATTCTGTCCCCAGCTCTCCCTGCTCGAGCCGCAGCGGAGCGCTCTTCCAAGGGGCTTCGACTTGCCATTCTGGGAACCCCCGGTGGAGCATCAGGCAGCTGGAACTGCGTCTTGCACCCCGGGCAGTGGGCAAACCCGCTTGAGAGCTCGACCAAATAACGAATCTTCGTTCCGCAATGCGGGCATTTGCACTTAAGGTGCATCTCTTGCAGCATCTCAGGAGGGCGGGAGGGTGCCAAGCGGAAATCGAACATGCGCGCCTCCCAGTTCTCTCGTCCCTCTGTTCTAAACAGAATGTCTCCCCGGCTTGTCACCCCTCCCCTCTCATGTTTGCATCCGGAGACGCATCTATGAACTGGGAGCGCCTGCCCATCTTTTTGTTGCTCACCCTGCCATGTCACGGTGAAGCAGTGGAAGTCCGATTCAATCGCGATATCCAACCGATATTGGCGCGGAATTGCTTTACCTGCCATGGACCTGACAAGCACGAGCGCAAGGCAAAACTCCGCCTCGACACTGCAGACGGGTTTCTCACAGGAGGCGCGAGTGATGAACCCGTTATACGGGCAGGCAACCCGGAGGAATCCATGCTCTGGGAACGCCTTGTCAGCGATGACCCTGACGAGATCATGCCTCCACCTGAGTCCCACAAGGAACTTAGCACGGAAGAGAAAAATCTCATTCGGGAGTGGATTCAACAAGGAGCGAAATACGAGGGTCACTGGTCATTTACCACTCCTGTGCTACCGGCTCTTCCTGCGGTAGAAGAAAAAAATCCTATCGACCGATTTGTAGCATCCCGTCTTACCAAAGAGAAGTTAAGGTTCAGCCCGGAGGCTGATCGGCGCACTCTCGCCCGGCGTCTTCATCTCGATTTAACCGGTCTCCCTCCCTCGGAACAACAAATCGCGGATTTCCTCTCGGACAAAAAAGATAGCGCCTACGAAAATCTTGTCACCCGGCTGCTAAACTCTCCTCACTTCGGAGAGCAACTGGCACTACCGTGGCTGGATGCTTCCCGCTATGCCGACACCAATGGATACTCAATCGATGGAGGGCGTGATGCCTGGCTCTGGCGGGACTGGGTCATCAAGGCCTTCAACGATAACATGCCCTACGATCAGTTTCTAATTGAGCAGTTGGCTGGCGACCTACTTGAAAAACCATCTAACAGTCAGCTAATCGCAACGGCATACAACCGACATCACTCGGTTACCCACGAGGGTGGAACTATTGGAGAGGAAAATTTGGTTAACTACGTGGTCGATCGGGTAAAAACAACGGGAGAATCCATCATGGGCCTCACCACCGGGTGTGGTCAGTGCCATGACCATAAATACGATCCCCTGAAGCAGGTGGAATACTACAAGCTGTTCGCGTTCTTCAATACTCTTGACGACCACGGCCATGACGGAGATCGCGGGGTGAATCCGCGCCCATTCATTCAGACCAAGACACCTCTTGCGACTGATCTTGAAGTGGCTTCCATTCAAAAGGAACTTGAACAGGCAGAACGGGAACTTGCCGCCCCGAAACCAACCTTACAGGCCCAGTGGGAGGAAGACGTCCTGAACGACTTAAAGCGCACCGGCAGGGACTTTCAGCTGATCTCTCTTGATCACCTGACCGCCACTTTACCCAACGGTGATCCCAACCGGATTCAAGTGAAGAGCGATGAATCGGTTGAGGCTGCAGGTGGAGATTTCTCGGCCTACAATGTCTGCTGTCGCATTCCAGAAGGAACAGGAGTCGTTACCGGATTACGTGTGATCTTCGAACCTGCGAACAAAGGCAAGATTGGCTTCGGGGGTAAATCAATGCCCGGGGGATTCGTAATGAGCACTATCACACCGTGCTTCAACCCCTTTCCTGCCAAAAATATAGATCTCAATACTGCAACCCCCTACCAACGCGTCACCGCTTCATCCTTCAAACCCGGATTTCGTCCTGAGTCAGTGCATGACACAAGCCGCCGCACTGGCTGGGCCCCAGCCCTTTCCGAGGTGAACCAGCAGCAGCACCTGACCGTCACTTTCAAGGAACCTGTCGATACGGTCAATCAACCCTATCTAACGACTGAGCTCGTATTCAATTACGGGGAAGGAGCCTCTCCCAAAAAGTTCCGCCTCGCCCTGATCAAGGGTGCGGACGATACCTCCATGCTGCCGACAGCGCTCAGAGAAGCTATCACTCTTGCACCGGAGGACAGAACGAGCGAACAGATTGAATTCATTCGTGATTATTTTAATGCTCACAGCAGCGCAAAATCTCCTGCGAGGCACCAAGTCTCCAACCTGCAGAGACGACTCGAGGTCCTGACCGGAAATCACCGCATCATGGTGATGAACACATCTCAAAAACCACGGGTCACCCACGTTCTCGAGAGAGGGTTTTATGCGGACAAGAGACAGGCCGTCAAACCGGGTGTTCCCGCATTCCTTCCCCCTCTGGAGGTTCCGGCTGATCGCGATCTCAACAGGTTGGATCTCGCCCGCTGGCTGGTGCGGCCTGATCATCCCCTCACCAGCCGGGTCGCGGTCAATCGGTTCTGGCAAATGCTCTTCGGTCGCGGAATTGTAAAAACAAGTGCCGACTTTGGAACTCAGGGAGAATGGCCGACCCATCCGGAACTGCTTGATTGGCTGGCACTCACATTCCAAAATTCCGGATGGGACGTAAAGGGCCTGATCCGAACAATTGTCACCTCTCGCACCTACCGCCAAAGCTCAAACACCACCGCCGAACTCCTCGAGCGAGATCCTCTGAACGAATTCCTCGCACGGGGTCCTCGCTTTCGCCTTTCAGCTGAGATGATACGGGATCACGCTCTTGCGACCTCTGGGCTTCTTGTCAGACGAATCGGCGGCCCCAGCGTAAAACCCTATCATCCTGGAGATCTCTGGAGGCAGGTCAGTCATTACGGATCAACCCCTGCCACATCACAGACCTACGTTCAGGACCATGGGGAAAACCTTTATCGTCGGTCGATTTACACTTACTGGAAGCGAACCCTGCCTCCGCCCGCAATGGCAGCTTTTGATGCTCCCAATCGAGAGGCCTGTATCACTGGACGCGGAGTGACCAATACCCCCCTTCAGGCCTTTATTCTCATGAACGATCCTCAATACGTTGAGGCTTCAAGGGTCCTCGCTCAGCAACTTCTCTCCAGAGACGGATCCGATCAGGAACGTCTGCGGCGAGCTTTCGAGCACGTAACTTCACGGCCACCAGATCCAGAGGAGCTGGCCATCCTAGAAATCGCTATCGCCCGCGAGAGAACCCGCTACCTCAACGATATATCGGGGGCACAAAGCCTTATTGCGGTAGGAGAATCACTTCCTGATCCCACCCTTCCAGCGGCTGAACACGCTGCTTGGACGAATATTTGCGGCCTGCTCTTGAATCTTTCGGAATCCGTAACCAGAAGATGATATGATAACCGATCTTTCCACGATGCTGAATCGCCGTGCCTTTCTCGGAACTGCGGGCAACAGTTTCGGAGCGGCAGCTCTGACCGCCATGATGGCGAGGGGAGATACAAGTAACTCTCCTCACCCTGCCTTTCAGCTGGCACCGAAAGCCAAACACGTCATTTACATGTTCCAGTCGGGGGGTCCTTCTCACATTGACCTCTTTGACGGATCCCCCTTTCTCATAAAGAACCACGGCAAACATCTGCCTCCGGAGGTCAAAGGTGAACAACGTGTCACCGGCATGACCGCCGGCATGAAAAATTTCCCTGTCGCAAAACCTGTGGCTCCAATCAGGCAATGCGGACCCGCCGGCGCATGGATCTCCGATCTCCTGCCGTGGACTCAGAAGATCGCCAACAAAATCTGTGTGGTGCGTTCGATGAATACGGAGGCTATCAACCATGATCCAGCGATAACCTTCATCAACACGGGAACTATGCAGCTGGGTAAGGCGAGTCTCGGGGCATGGCTCAGCTACGGACTGGGTAGCGAAACGGAGAATTTTCCAGCCTACATGGTCATGCTCAGCCAGGGCACAGGGAAGAATCCGGGACAACCAATCTATTCGCGCCTCTGGGGCAGCGGGTTTCTTCCTTCTGAGCACCAGGGCGTTCTCCTGCGAGCTGGTGCAGATCCTGTTCTTTATCTGGATAATCCCCCGGGAATCAGCCGCTCGCAGCGACGTGGCCAACTTGACGACCTCGCGCGACTCAATCAGGCATTCGCACAGCAGTCTGGTGACCCGGAAACCTTGGCCCGTATTCAGGCCTATGAGATGTCCTACCGCATGCAGGCCAGCGTTCCGGAGCTCACCGACTTAAGCAAGGAGCCTGATTCCACCTTCGACCTCTATGGACCAGAATCACGGAAACCAGGTACCTATGCTGCCAACTGCCTCATGGCTCGACGTCTCGTAGAACGTGGAGTCCGCTGTGTTCAGCTCTTCCATCGTGGCTGGGACCAGCACATCGCACTGCAGTCCCAGCTGCCCCGCCAATGCCAGGATACCGACCAGCCCTCAGCGGCACTGGTCCTTGATCTTGAGAAACGAGGACTACTCGACGAAACACTGGTGATCTGGGGTGGCGAATTTGGTCGAACCGTCTATCAACAAGGCCAGCTTGACAGCTCCGGAGCAGGCAGGGATCACCACGGACGGGCCTTTTCAATCTGGATGGCGGGAGGCGGCATCAAGGGAGGGATCACCTACGGGGAAACCGATGACTACTGCTGGAGCGTGAAGAAGGATCCCGTCCACATCCGTGATCTTAATGCTACCATTCTTCATCAACTGGGTATTGACCACAACCGTCTCATCTTTCCCTATCGCGGGCTGGACGAAAAAATTACCGGGGTCGAACCCGCACATCCTGTAAAAGGAATCCTGACCTGATACTACCATGATCCGAAAAATTATTCTGAGCTTCCTCATCCCTTGTCTCTGCATGGCGGAAAAAACCGTCACCGTGAATGAGCCTGTGGGCATCCCAAATACCACGAATGGACATGTTATCGTAGAGCAGGGGGACAGCAAGAATCACACACGCCCCTACATTCACCCACTCCGGTCACCAGATGGAAAACACGTCCTTACCCAGTTTTCGCCCGGACACCACAAACACCAGACCGGGCTTTACTGGGGCCAGACACGAATAAACAGGCGCGACTACTTTCATAATTACAAGGCAGACCATTGGAAGCACCTTCAAAATCGTCGGGGTGAAAACGCCATGGAATTCCATTCCCAGCTTCTTGACGGCAAGGGAACCCCGATTCTCGGAGACCTGCAGCAGTGGCATTACTCTCCGGGGAAGGACCATTACATACTCGATCTCAAGTGGACTGGCACCGCACTGCAGGATGTCACCATCGGCAAGTATTCCTATGGGGGACTCTTTCTGCGCATGCCTTGGAAACGAGGAATCAAGGCTGCTTGCCTCAACAGCGAGGGACACAGAAACCAGCAGGGAGAAGGAAAATCAGCCAAATGGGTTGACCTCGCCATGCAAATCGAAGGCATGGCTAAGATGGCCCATGTTGTTATGATCGATCATCCAGAGAATCCGGGCTACCCCACCCTCTGGCGTATCGACGGCCAGTTTGGAATAGGTCCAGCCCTTGCAAGACGTGGCGATATCAAGATCGCCATGGGAGAGAGTCTCACCTACCGCTACCGACTACTCGTCTACGAGGGAGACGATTTCAAGGCCTCACTCGTAGAGCAGGCCGGAAAGGATTTTGGCACTGCCCGGACTGAAGACTAGGACGGGCCGGTTGAGACGGTCCGCACCGAGCCCACCTCCACGGGTCGACCGGTATCAGCCGAGGCCAGTGCTGCGAAACATAATTCCAGAGACTTGAGATTGCTTCTCGCAGAGTTGTTCGGTTCGCGATCTTCCTCAATGGCGCAAAGCAGTTCCCCCATCGTCCCCTCGAATCCGGCATCAAACCAGCAACTTTCGAGTGGAACCTTACACTGCCCTTTCTCAAGGTAGACTTCCATCTCTGACTGATCGTTAAGGCCTGGTCCGCGTGTGCGCAGCGTCCCCTTCGTCCCCACTACGGTGGTCACGTCCTCTTCTCCAAGAGTAGCATGAGCATTAAAGGAAAAACGCACCTGAGCCCCGGGGTATTCCACGATCGCGGCTGCCAGAGAGGGAGGCCCGTAAACCTGTTCATCATAGCGAACCGCCGAAGCCAGCACCCGGATCGGATCCTGCCCGTCCATGATCTGACTGGTGATATCGAACCAGTGGACTGCGAAATCAAAAAGGACGAGATGGTGGATACTCTCAAATTCTGACGTTCCCTTGATCCATGTCTGGTCCCACTGGAGACTAAAATCTACCGAAGTCACCCGTCCAATGACACCTTCCGCCACAGCGTTTCGCAGGTAAGCGAAATGAGGTGCCCAGCGCCCATTCTGGTTCACGGCAAGCTTGACCCCATTCTCCTGCGCGATCTGCACTAACTCTTCACCATCAGACATGTCGAGAACGAAGGGCTTCTGGCTCAGCACATGCTTTCCGGCCATGAGGGCTTCCCTCACGATCGGCAATCTATCAGCAGGGTGCGGTGTGATGTCGAGCACCTCAATATCCTTCCGCTCCAGAATGGCGCGATAATCATCATAAACCTCGGCCTCCGGGAAAAACTCATCGCGCTTGGCTTCGGCCTTACTCCGGGTTCGACTCATAAAAGCCACAACTTCGTAACCACACCTGCGATAAGCCTTCAAATGGAATTCGCTGATGCCTCCAGTTCCGATTATTGCGATTTTAGGACGATAGCTTCTCGGGGTGGAGGGCCTGTAATTAACTTCTGGAGGATCGATCTCAGTGATCTCCTTGGTGGGACTCAATCCGTAATCATCATCTTCAGGCATATCGATTCGGCGTAATAAGAAATTCTTTCCACCAGCTCATCCGGTCAAAAGCCTTGTTAGCCTCGTAACCCAACTTGCTCCATGAGACTGTCCGTTGCATTATAAGCCTCTTCGACCCACTCGACGATCTTATCGGGATCAGGTGAATACTCCAGCTCCAGCGAAACTGCTCCCTCAAACTCCAGGTCCTTGATCGCTTGCAGGTAAGGTGCGAACTTAACCACTCCCCGCCCGGGAGGAAGGTCACCATGCACCTTGCCGTCGCAGTCACTGATATGCACATGAGTCGCCTTTCCCCTGAGAAGCTCGAGCGCATCCGGCGGAGTGTCTGCCAGGACGAGATGGCTGATATCAATATTGGCTTTTACGTTGGGCAGACCACAATCATCGATAAACTGAGCCATCTTGGGAACGCTGTTGAGGAGGCTCAGCCTGAACGGTTCAAGTTCGAGGGCAATCTCCATCCCTCGCTCGCCAGCATACTCACCGATTTTCCTAACCCCTTCGACTCCCCATTCCCACTGTGCTTCAGGTGGGATCACTTCTCGCTGCCAGATATACTCTCCAAGCACCAGCAGAAGGTTATTCGAACTGAATGTCTGTCCGAGATCTACGAATCGATTAGCCCTCTTGACATGGTAATCCCGGACGGGGTCATTAAAGTCAACAAGTCCGGCCGCAACGACTACGGTGGATACGATGGGCAGATCATTATCCTCGCACGTCCCTCTGATAAGATCGATTTCCTCCTGCTCGATGGTCATCGCCTCAGTAAATATATCCACGGAGTCAAACCCGATCCGGGCAACATGCTCTAGTCCTGTTTTCGTATCGACTCCTGCCTGGTCAAACGCGCTGTTGATAATTCCAAGTTTCATGATTTTGCTATTTGGGTTTGTTTCTGGTATTTAATGATGACCCCCGGCCAACAGTTATCGGAGCTGCTCGCTAGCTGTCACATTTCTTCGCTTGATAGGCTCTTCGCGCTTTGGTCCTCGTCTGCCAGATTCGCAAAGGCGACACTGGAGCGCTGCGCATCATTCCGCCCCACTTTAAGTACCATCTCATCATCAACTTTGGAAAGCGGAGTATATCCGGGATGATGTGAGTCTTTGAAGGGGTCGTTACTTTTCGTATTGTAGCAGCATATTAATGCCCAGCGCGAGTGATCCGAATTATTTGCCGCAGAACAGTGCAGGGTATTTGAATGGAAGAAGAGAGCGTCCCCCGCCGACATTTCACAATGAACAGTTTCAAGGCGCCGGCGGGCCTCATCTACCTGCTCCATGTCAGCACCAGCCTGATCACCGGAAAGCGTATGGTTAACCCGCCCCATCCGATGAGACCCACGCAGAACCTGCAGGCAGCCATTCTCCCGTGTTGCGGGATCAACCGCGATCATCACACTCACGAGGTCGGGGAAAAGCAGGCCATTCTGATACCAGTAGCCATAATCCTGGTGCCAGGCCCAGGCTCCTCCGACTTTGGCGTCCTTCAAAATCATCTTTGAATGATAATGATAGACTTCTTCTCCGAGAAGCTCCTCCACCCCGTCCACAACTCGCCTGCACCGGGCCACCATCCCATACACCCCGTCTCCCGGATGATTCCAAAGAGATAATCTGACGTTATTTCCTTCTCCATCATCCATGGTGGAGGACGCCTGATCCATGGCGTGATCATTTCGAGCAGTTTCTCCAAGAAGCCTGATTTCCTCCTCACCGAATAAGCCCCGGATAATCAGGTATCCATCCTCTTTAAACGCCGTAAGTTGATCGCTGGTGAAGATTCCCATGGGTTGATAGGTTCTCTGAAACCCCAAAAGCCTGAAGGCTTGAGGGTCCGGTGGAAAGCTTCTTGTTTACTCCCGAAAAATCACCATTTTTGAAGCAAACCCAAGCCTCCTCCTTGAAACTGGCATTCAAGTCCTGCCTTCTCCTTACCATGTTCCTCGGTGCTCTTGCGCATCATGGAGCAGCAGCACCCGTCGATTTCAAGAGGGATATCCAGCCGTTACTGAACAAGCATTGCGCGGAATGCCACGGTGGCGTCAAACAACGGGGTGATCTGAACCTTACCAGTAGTACGCTGGCGTTGGCCGGGGGAAAGACGGGCGAGCCACTTCTAGTGCCAGGAAGCCCAGAGGGAAGCGAACTCTTTCTCCGGGTTACTCACGAGGACCCCGACCTACGCATGCCTCCGGAAAGCCCCCTCAACGAAAGGGACCTGGCGCTGATCCAGAGTTGGATCAAGCAGGGTGCCCCATGGCCTGAGCACTGGGCCTATATCCCTCCTCCGACAATGCCTCCACCCGATGTAGGCCAACAGGGTTGGGCCGTTAACGAAATCGATCACTTCGTCCTGCATCGACTTGAAAAAGAGAATTTGACCCCCTCTCCTCCTGCCGCACCCGCTACATTACTGCGACGTCTCTGCCTCGACCTCACAGGTCTGCCTCCAGCTGTGGAAGAGCTACAAGCGTTTCTGACCGCCTGGCAGAAAGATCCGGAAAGTGCAGTGACTGTTGAAGTAGACCGACTTCTCGCATCTCCTCACTTTGGAGAGCGGTGGGGCCGCCATTGGCTCGATCAGGCTCGCTACGCGGACAGTGACGGATACGAAAAGGACAATCCACGCCCCAACGCGTGGCTCTGGCGTGACTGGGTGATTCGTTCCATCAATGAGGACATGCCTTTTGATCAGTTCACCATCGAGCAGCTCGCAGGTGATCTTTTGGAAGATGCCGACCCATCACAGCATCTCGCCACCGCATTTCATCGTCAAACGCTGCGCAACACAGAAGGTGGGACTGATCAGGAGGAGGACAGGGTAAAACGCGCCATTGACAGGGTCGCAACTACGACCCGGACATGGCTGGGGCTCACCCTCGAATGCGCACAGTGCCACGATCACCCTTACGACCCGATGACTCAGGTTGACTTCTATCGCATCTTTGCCTTTTTCAATGAAGCAGACGAAGGAGAAATACAGCTCTCTCTGAACACTGGAAAGCCCCTGAAAGCGGCGGTCATGAGAGGGCAGGGAAAACGTAAGACCTACCTCTTTCATCGAGGTGACTTCCTGCAGCCCGCAACAGAAAAAGGTGTTATTGCTCCGGGAGGAATCTCTTCCCTTCACCCTCTGACACCTTCCGGAGGAAGTCCCAACAGAATGGATCTGGCCAAGTGGCTGAGCAGCACGGACAACCCTCTGACCGCAAGAGTCACAACAAACACTGTCTGGCTACATCTATTCGGGAATGGTCTTGTTCCCACACCGGAAAACTTTGGATCGCAGGGTCAGAGTCCGTCACACCCTGAACTTTTGAACTGGCTGGCTAATTTCTTTATTCAAAAGGGGTGGAGCCGTAAGGAACTGATAAGAAAAATCGTCACTTCCCAAACCTATCGTCAGTCATCAAGACACCGTTTGGAGTATGCCAGCGAGGACCCGGACAATCGACTGCTTCACCGGCAAAATCGAAAGCGTGTGGAGGCTGAAATCATCCGGGATCTCCACCTTTCTGTCGCGGGTCTTCTAAATACAGAAACGGGCGGAGAAAGCCAATTTCCTCCTATTCCTGCAGATGTTGCAGCTCAAAGCTTCGCTAATAACTTCAAATGGAATGTCAGCAAGGGTGAGAATCGTTATCGGCGCGGAATGTACACTTTCTTCAAACGTACTGCACCCGCTCCAAATCTTATGACGTTTGACTGCCCGGACTCCAACACCTCTATCACTCAGCGAAACGTTTCCAATACGCCTCTGATGGCACTGACTACCCTTCAGAACATTGTTTTTCATGAGGCCAGTCAGGCCCTTGCACGACGGATCGATGGAGATCCTTCTCTCACCGATGACCAGCAGCGGGTCGAGCATCTCTTCAAGCTGGCCCTTTCGAGGCTACCGGAATCCGAGGAGCTTGATATTACCCTCGGACTTCTGGAGGAAAACCATGCATACTATCTGGATCACCCCGATCAGACCCGGGATCTTTGCGGAGAAGACAAGCCCAGCTTAGCCGCTTGGACAGCTACCGTCCGAATCATCACGAACCTCGACGAGTTCATCACCTGCCCGTAAGTAGAATCCGAGTCATGATATCTCCTGAAGAATTCTACCTCCGGACCCGGAGAGATTTCCTTGCTACCTCGGCCAGCGGTCTGGGTGGTCTCGCGCTCACTCATATACTCGCGTCCAATGCCGGAGGAGCCGAAAACGCCTTCGCTGATTTTGCCCCCAGAGCAAAACGCTGCATCTTTCTCTTTATGGCAGGGGCTCCATCTCAACTGGATCTCTTCGACTACAAGCCGAAACTCAACGAGCTCGATGGGAAAAAAATGGATCCCTCGATCCTTGAGAAGATGCGCTTTGCTTTCCTCAAGAAGGAAAGTGCAACCCTGATGGGTAGTACACGAACCTTCCAGCAGCATGGGCAGTCTGGGATGTGGTTCTCTGACCTCCTTCCTCACCTTTCTTCCTGCGCAGATGACCTCTGCATGATCAAGAGCATGCATACAACTCAGTTCAATCATCATCCTGGACAGCTGATGATGCAGTGTGGAGAACCGCACTTCGGCCTTCCGACCATGGGCTCATGGCTGACCTACGGGCTTGGCAGTGAAAATGAAAACCTTCCCGGCTATGTTGTTCTCCTTGCAGGTCGTGGCTCCAGCGGGGGGGCAACTCTCTATCAAAGCGGATTCCTGCCATCCAGCTTTGCTGGGGTGCGCTTCCGTAATGGTGATGAACCTGTTCTCAACCTCCGCAACCCCGGGGGCATCTCTCCGGAAATTCAGAGGCGGGGCCTTGACGCCCTGCGTAAACTGAACGGGATCGCTCATGAGGCTATCCGCGATCCAGAAATCGAAAGCAGGATAGCAGCCTACGAGCTGGCTTTCCGGATGCAGACCGCCGCACCTGAGCTCGCAGACCTCTCGGGTGAATCCAATCAAACTCTC
>MDTD01136549.1_pt1 | contig 30477 bp, 28 predicted proteins | sample 811221 | NCBI WGS metagenome assembly MDTD01 (sample SAMN05326646, study PRJNA326480) | marine metagenome | isolation source: seawater | place: Pacific Ocean: South West | collected 2011 | reverse complement strand
TAAGAAAGAAGCTCCTAAACAAGAAGCTAAGAAAGAAGCTCCTAAACAAGAAGCTAAGAAAGAAGCTCCTAAACAAGAAGCTAAGAAAGAAGCTCCTAAACAAGAGGCTAAGAAAGATGAAATCAAAAAATAGTTTAATATGAAAATTAGAATATTTACTTTGTATCCAGAAAAGTTTCCTGGTCCACTCGCCATAGGTATTTATAAAAGAGCACTATCCTCTGGTTTATGGAGCTATGAAGTTGTAAATATAAGAGACTTTGCAAATGATAAGCACAAAACAGTAGATGATACACCTTACGGTGGTGGTTCCGGAATGGTAATGAGGCCTGATGTACTATCAAAAGCACTAGATGGTAAAATTGATTATGAAAAAAATGAGAAGATAATTTATCTTTCTCCTAGAGGAAGAAAATTTGATCAAGATAAAGCTAAAATCTTAAGCAAAGAAAAAAACCTCAATTTTATTTGTGGAAATTTTGAAGGAGTTGATCAAAGAGTTTTAGACTCTAGAAAAATACAAGAGATTAGTGTTGGCGACTTTATTCTATCTGGAGGAGAGACTGCAGTATTAACAATCACAGATGCTATTCTTAGGCTGATACCTGGTATTATCGGTAATGAAGACTCAAAAAAAGACGAGAGTTTTGAAAATGGTCTTTTAGAGTACCCGCAATACACAAAACCTCAAAATTGGGAGAAAAAAAGCCCTCCTGACGTGCTTTTATCAGGTGATCATGCAAAAATTAAGGACTGGCGTTTATCTAAATCAGAGGATATAACACGACGCCAGAGACCAGATCTTTGGAAAAAATATTTAGATAAAAAAAATGAAAAACATTGAAGATATAAACAAAGAAAACGTAAAAAAAATTCTTGGAACAAAAAAAATAAATGAATTTTCCCCAGGGGATACAATTAAAGTTGGGGTTAAAATAGTTGAAGGCAAAAGAGAAAGAATTCAATATTTTGAAGGTGTTTGCATAGCAAAGAAAAATAGAGATATAAATTCATCTTTTACGGTAAGGAAAATATCTTTTGGAGAAGGTGTAGAACGAACATTTGCTTTATACAGTCCTAATGTTGCATCAATTGATATTATTAGAAAAGGAAAAGTTAGAAAAGCAAAACTTTATTACTTGAGAACTAGAAAAGGGAAATCAGCTAGGATAGCAGAAAAATTAAAGAAAAAAATCGGAGTTGATGTTTCAACAAAAATTGAGGAAGTCATTAAAACTCAACCTGAGATTAATAAGGATGAAAAAATAGATTTAAAAAAATCTGAAGACACTGATAAAAAGAAAAAATAAATATCAAAATGTCTAAAACTCTTTATGATAAAATTTGGGAAGAACACCTTGTTCATCAACAAGAAGACGGAACCTCACTTATATATGTGGATAGACACTTAGTCCACGAGGTAACAAGCCCGCAAGCTTTTGAAGGTTTAAGGCTACAGAAAAGAAAAGTTAGAAGGCCAGAGTTTACACTAGCTGTTTCAGATCATAATGTTCCAACTACAGATAGAACAAAAGGAATCGACGATGAAGAGTCTAAAATTCAAGTTGAAACTTTAAGAATTAATTGTAAAGAGTTTGGAGTTGAACTTTTTGATGTAAATGACAAGAGACAAGGTATAGTACATGTTATTGGACCAGAACAAGGTTTTACACAACCTGGGTCAGTAATTGTTTGTGGAGATAGTCATACTGCGACCCACGGCGCATTTGGAGCTTTAGCATTTGGAATAGGCACGTCAGAAGTTGAACATGTTTTAGCAACTCAAACCCTTATACAGAAAAAAACAAAAAATTTGAGAATTAATGTTAATGGAAATTTACCAAAAGGAGTTACAGCAAAAGATGTAATTTTAAAAATAATTGGTACGATAGGTACTGCAGGGGGAACCGGTTATGTAGTTGAATACGCAGGAACTGTTATTAAAGATTTAAGCATGGAAGAAAGAATGACAATTTGCAATATGACAATTGAAGCCGGTGCTAGAGCAGGTTTAATTGCGCCTGATCAGAAAACTTTTGACTATTTAAAAGGCAGAACAATGTCACCAAAGGGTAAAAATTGGGAAAAGGCAATAGCATTTTGGAAAACTCTGTACTCAGACAAAAACTGTAAGTTTGATAAAGAAATCAACATTAGAGGTGAAGACATAGAACCGCTTGTAACTTGGGGAACTTCCCCCCAAGATGTTTCACCAGTCACAGGTGTAGTACCAGATCCTGAAAAAGAAAAAAATGAAGATAGAAAACAAGCAATGAAAAGATCATTAGAATATATGGGTTTAAAGGCCAATACAAAAATATCAGATATTAAAATAGACAAAATTTTCATCGGCAGCTGCACTAACGGAAGAATTGAAGATCTGAGAGTAGCTGCAAGCCTTTTAAAAGGAAAAAAAATTGCAAAAAATATAAGCGCCATGGTGGTTCCAGGCTCTGGGTTAGTAAAGCTACAAGCAGAAAAAGAGGGATTAGATAAAGTTTTTAAAGAGGCAGGATTTGAGTGGAGAGAACCAGGTTGCTCAATGTGTTTAGGAATGAACCCTGATCAACTAAAACCAAAAGAAAGATGCGCATCTACTTCAAATAGAAATTTTGAAGGAAGACAAGGCAGGGGCGGAAGAACCCATTTAGTCAGTCCCGGCATGGCCATTGCTGCTGCGATAAATGGTCGACTTTCAGATGTTAGAAAGATTAAGTAATGGATAAATTCGTCAATTTAAAATCAATTCCATCTTATTTACCATTACAAAATATTGATACCGATATGATAATACCAAAACAATTCTTAAAAACTATTAAACGGACAGGACTTGGTAAAAATTTATTTTATGAGATGAGATATGATGAAAAAGGTCAGAAAATAAAAAACTTTATACTAAACAATACACCATATAATAAGTCAAAAATTTTAATATCTGGAAAAAATTTCGGATGCGGTTCTTCAAGAGAACATGCACCGTGGGCACTTTTAGATTTTGGCATTAAGTGCGTAATAAGTTTTAGTTTTGCGGATATATTTTATAACAACTGTTTTAAAAATGGAATATTACCAATTAAAATTGACGAGCAAACAATTATAGAATTATCAGAGTATTCAAAAAGAAAAGAAGAAATAGAAGTTAATTTGGAAAAACAGGAAATTAAATTTGGCAATAAAGTAAAAACTTTTGAAATTGATCAATTTAAAAAAAAATGTTTAATTGAAGGTTTAGATGATATTGCTCTTTCTTTGGAAAAAAAATCTGAAATAGATAGATTTGAAAAAAAATTTAAGAATTCAAAACCATGGATTTAAAATGACTAGTAAAGATAATAGAAAAATTTTGTTACTACCAGGCGATGGCATAGGTCCCGAAGTAATTGAACAGGTTAAAAAAATAATAATATGGTTTAACGAGAATAAATCTTTAGATTTTAAAATCGAGCAAGAGCTTATTGGCGGAGCGTCTATTGATGTAAATAAGATACCAATAACTGATGAAGTTTTTTATAAAGCATTAGAAAGTGAGGCGGTTATTTTAGGTGCTTGTGGAGGACCAAAGTGGGATAACTTAGAATTCTCAAAAAAACCTGAGAGAGCTCTCTTAAAATTAAGAAAAGAATTAAAATTATTTGCAAATTTAAGACCAGCAATATGTTTTGAACAACTTGTTGACTCTTCGACATTAAAGCCAGAAATTGTTGCTGGTTTGGATATCATGATAGTAAGAGAATTGACCGGCGGCATCTATTTTGGTGAACCTAGAGGAATAGAACCTATTGAAAACAATGAAAGAAGAGGAGTTAATACTCACTCTTATACGTCTAGTGAAATTAAAAGAATAGCTCAAGTTGCTTTTGAGCTTGCAAAAAAAAGAAGAAACAAAGTAACATCGTGTGAAAAATCTAATGTAATGGAGGCTGGAGTTTTGTGGAGAGAAGAAGTTCAGCTATTAAGAGATAAAGAATATAAAAAAGTTAATTTAGAGCATATGTTAGCTGATAATTGTGCAATGCAACTTTTAAGAAATCCAAAACAATTTGATGTAATTTTAGCAGACAATTTATTTGGAGATATGTTGTCGGATGAAGCAGCAATGCTAACAGGATCTTTAGGTCTGCTACCTTCAGCTTCTCTAGGATCTAAAGATAAGAATGGAAAAATGAGATCACTTTATGAGCCGGTACACGGTTCTGCACCTGATATTGCCGGTAAAAATATTGCTAATCCAATTGCTACTATTTTGAGTTTTTCTATGGCTTTGAAGTATTCACTTGATTTAGACAAGGAGGCAAGTTTAATTGAGAATGCTGTTCAATCAGTGCTTAACGAAGGGTTAAGAACTAAAGATATTATTTCAGCAGGAAAAAAAGAAGTTTCCACATCCCAGATGGGAGATGCAATTATTTCTAAATTGAAATAAAATACATTTATGAGATTTGCAATAGTTGGTGCTACAGGAAATGTCGGCAGAAAAACAATAAACATTTTAGAGAGCTCTAAAATTAAAGTAAGTAAATTGGTATTATTAGCCTCAAAAAAAAGCGCGGGTAAGCATATTAGTTTTAGAAAAAAAAAAATTAAAATTGAAAATTTTAACAATTATGATTTTTCAAGAGCCGACATAACTTTTTTTGCAGCTGGTTCCTTACTAGCAAAAAAGTGGGGCATTAAAGCTTCGAAAAAAACAATAGTAATTGACAATTCAAAACACTTCAGGATGAATAATAATGTGCCATTAGTTGTGCCCGAAGTTAATGGCAGCAAGTTAAGAAAACATTATAATATTATTTCAAATCCTAACTGTTCAACAATTCAATTGGTATTGGCTTTAAAACCTTTACATGTTAATTACGTGATCAAAAGAGTTATTGTTTCAACTTATCAAGCTGTGTCTGGAGCAGGTAAAGCTGCAATGGATGAACTAGAAAGTCAAACTAAAGCATTTCTTAATAAAAAAAATATAAAATCTAAAAACTTTACTAAACAAATTGCTTTCAATTTAATACCTCACATAGACTCTTTTGTTGAAGATGGATACACGAAAGAGGAATGGAAAATGGAGCATGAAACAAAAAAAATTTTAGATAAAAATATTAAATTATCAGCTACTTGCGTTAGGGTGCCTGTTAAAACATCACACTCTGAGTCTGTTAACATTGAATTTAAAAAAAAATTTGATTTAAAAAGGATTAGAAAACTTTTAAGTAAGGCACCTGGATGTAAAGTAGTCGATCAAAATAAAAATGGTGGTTATATAACTCCTTTTGAGGCAGAGGGTAAATTTACTACTTTCATATCTCGTATAAGAAAAGATAGATCAAATAAAAAAGCTATCAATTTGTGGATAGTTTCAGATAATCTATTAAAAGGGGCGGCTCTAAATTCTGTGCAAATAGCAGAAAGATTGGTGAAAAAAAAATATTTTTAGGTATAAAGCTAGATTATGAATTATAATAAAAATCCTCTAACACCTCATATACAAGTTTATAAGTGGCATATTACATCTTTACTATCTATTACCCATAGAATTGTAGGTATAATTAATTTTTTATTAATAAATCTTATATGTATTTGGGTTATGGTTTTTTCTACAGGTATTATTGATTACGAAACCATAAGTTTATTTTTAAAATCACCGATTGGAAAATTTTTTATGATTTCCATTTGCTGGACTTTTAGCTTTCATACCCTGAACGAAATAAGACACTTTTTTTGGGATTTAGGATATGGATACGATCTTAAAATCTCTAATATTGTAGGCGCATTCATATTTTTTGGATCAATAATATTAACTATTATAATTTATGTAATAGGAAGGAATTATATTTAATGCATGTTTCAACAAAAAAATGGTTATTTCTGAAGATAAGTTCATTTATTTTAATACCTTTTATGATTTGGTTTGTGCTTAATTTAGTGTCAATTTATGACCAAGAACAAGATTTTTTAATTAAGTTTTTTAATAACCCAAAAATAAACCTATTGTTCTTAATTTTTATTATCAATTCATTCTTTTTCTTTTCGCTGAATATAAGTGAAGTTTTTGAGGACTATATTAACAACGAAAAAATCAAAAATGTCGCAAATAAATGTCTGTTTTTATTTGCTATAATTATGTCAATGTTTACAATTACAATATTATTAATTTAAAATTTATGAAATCATATAAAATTATTGATCATGAATATGACGTTGTAGTTCTTGGGGCTGGTGGCTCCGGGTTGAGAGCAGCTGTTGGCTTATCTGAAGCTGGACTAAAAACAGCTTGTATTTCAAAAGTTTTTCCAACAAGAAGTCATACTTCTGCAGCTCAAGGCGGTATATCTGCAGCGTTAGGAAATATGGGAGAAGATGACTGGCGTTGGCATATGTATGATACTGTTAAAGGCTCCGACTGGTTAGGAGACCAAGATGCAATCGAATATTTGTGTAAAGAAGCTCCAAAAGCAGTAATAGAGCTAGAGAAATATGGAGTTCCCTTTAGTAGAACAAAAGATGGAAAAATTTACCAGAGACCATTTGGAGGTATGACAAAAAATTATGGTAACGGCACAGCACAGAGAACTTGCGCAGCTGCAGATAGAACTGGTCACGCTATACTACACACCCTATACGGTCAGGCTTTAAAACATAATACCGAGTTTTTTATAGAATATTTTGCTTTGGACTTACTAATGAAAAATGGCGAGTGCAAAGGTTTAATTGCTTGGAATTTAAATGATGGCACAATTCATAGGTTTAGATCACATATAACGATAATCGCTACCGGAGGTTATGGAAAAGTTTATTATTCTGCTACTTCAGCTCACACGTGTACCGGTGATGGTAATGCTATGGTTCTAAGAGCAGGTTTACCACTTCAAGATATGGAATTTGTTCAGTTTCATCCAACTGGGATCTACGGTGTAGGTTGTTTAATTTCAGAGGGAGTTAGAGGAGAAGGAGGTTTCCTATTAAATTCCGAAGGCGAACGGTTTATGGAGAGATATGCACCGAATGCAAAAGATTTAGCATCACGTGATGTTGTTAGCAGATCTATAGCAATTGAAATTAATGAAGGCAGAGGAGTTGGAAAAGAAAAAGACCACGTACATTTACATTTAGACCATATTGATCCAAAAATCATTGATGAAAAACTTCCAGGTATTGCAGAGTCTGCTAAAACTTTCTCTGGAGTTGATGTAACCAAAGATCCGATACCAGTGGTACCTACGGTTCACTATAACATGGGGGGCATACCGACAAATTATAAAGCTGAAGTGTTAACTTTAAACGGTAAAGATAAAACTGTACCAGGTTTGATGGCTATTGGAGAAGCAGCATGTGTTTCTGTGCATGGAGCAAATAGATTAGGATCAAATTCTCTAATTGATCTTGTAGTTTTTGGAAAAGCCGCAGCAAAAAGAGCGGCAGAACTTGTTAAGCCTGAAACTCCGCATGAAGAAATTCCTAATAGTGAAACTGAAAGATGTTTAGAAAGATTCGATAATCTTAGAAACTCTACAGGAGAAAATAAAACATCAGAATTAAGATTATCTATGCAAAAGACAATGCAAAGCAAATGTGCAGTTTTTAGAACTGAAAAAACACTTAAAGAAGGTGTGGATGAAATTAGAAAACCTTTCGAAGGTATGGGCAACGTCAATGTAAAAGATAAGTCATTATTGTTTAATACTGATTTGGTTGAGACACTTGAATTTGACAATTTAATAAGACAAGCAATGACTACAATGGACTCAGCCTATCACAGAAAAGAGAGCAGAGGAGCCCACGCTCGTGAAGATTTCACAAGTAGAGATGATAAAAAATATATGAAACATACTCTGGCTTGGCAATCTGGAAATGAGGTAAAAATTAAGTACAGAGATGTCCACTCTAGAACTCTGACAAATGATGTTCAATATTTTCCTCCTAAAGAACGGGTTTATTAATGGCAAGATTTTCCCTTCCAGATAATTCAAAAATATTAAAGGGGAACTACTTTAAAAACAGCTCAGGTTCAAAGAATATCAAAAAAGTAAATGTTTACAGGTGGAATCCAGAGGACGGCAATAATCCTAAAGTCGATACTTTTGAGATTGACATGGATAGCTGTGGACCGAAAGTTTTAGATATTTTATTTAAAATAAAAAATGAAATTGATTCATCTTTAACTTTCAGACGATCTTGTGCACATGGAGTTTGTGGATCATGCGCCATGAATATAAACGGTGTTAATACTTTATCTTGTATAAAATCACACACAGATATTAAAGGAGAGATTAATATATATCCTTTGCCTCATTTAAATGTAATTAAAGATTTAATCGCAGATTTAAGCAACTTATATAAACAATATGAGTCTATACAACCATGGTTAAAAACATCTAAAACTGAAGTTGAAAAAAAAGAAATTATTCAATCTCAAAATGATAGAGCTAAACTCGATGGATATTACGAATGTATATTATGTGCCTGCTGCTCAACTTCGTGTCCTAGTTACTGGTGGAATGGAGATAAATATTTAGGACCAGCAGTTCTTTTACAAGCATACAGATGGATATCTGATAGCAGAGATGAGGAAAGAGAAGAAAGACTTAAAAAAGTTGCTGATGAATTTAAACTTTACAGATGCCATACAATAATGAATTGTGCTAATTCTTGTCCCAAAGGTCTAAATCCAGCGAAAGCTATTGGTAGTATAAAAAAAATGCTTGCAACAAGTTAAAAGCTTATTTAATCAATTGTAATGAAAATAATAGAACATTTTTTAAATGGAAAAAAATTTGCTGGAAATTCAAAAAAACTTGGCAAGGTCTACAACCCAGCTACCGGAGAGCAAACAGCAGAGGTAAAATTAGGAAGTAAAAGCGATTTAGATAAAACTGTCGAAATAGCAAAAAAAGCTTATGTTGAATGGTCTAATAAAACTCCTCTTAGCAGATCCAGGGTAATGTTTAAATTTAAAGAGCTTATTGAAAAAAATTATGATGAGTTAACCAAGATCATTGTTTCAGAACACGGTAAAGTTTATGAAGATGCAAAGGGATCTTTAACCAGAGGACTTGAAGTTGTAGAATACGCTTGTGGTATACCTCAAATTTTAAAAGGTGAGTTTACAGAAAATGTTGGAACAAATGTAGATAGCTGGTCAATCAGACAACCATTAGGAGTTTGTGCTGGTATTACACCGTTTAATTTTCCCGCAATGGTACCAATGTGGATGTTTCCAATGGCAATTGCATGTGGAAACACGTTTATTTTAAAGCCTTCCGAGAAAGATCCATCATGCTCAATTAGATTAGCTGAACTCTTAAAGGAAGCTGGACTACCCGATGGAGTTTTTAATGTAATCAATGGAGATAAAGAAGTTGTCGATGCTATAATAGAAAATAAAGATATTGCAGCAGTAAGTTTTGTTGGCTCTACGCCTATAGCTAAATATATTTATGAAAACTGCGCAAAAAATGAAAAAAGAGTTCAAGCTCTAGGTGGAGCTAAGAATCACTGTGTGGTTATGCCTGATTGTGATTTAGATCAAGCGGTGAATGGACTTATGGGTGCAGCTTACGGTTCTGCAGGTGAGCGATGTATGGCACAGTCAGTTGCAGTTGCAGTTGGAGATGTTGCCGATAAACTTGTAAGTAATCTTAGCAAAAAAGTTGAAAATTTAAAAGTTGGTCCTGGTATGGATAAAAGTTCAGAAATGGGTCCTCTCGTAACTCAGGATCATTTAAATAAAGTTAAAAATTATGTTGATATTGGCGTTAAAGAGGGAGCGAACCTGATTGTTGACGGTAGATCGTTGAAGCTTCAAGGATATGAAAAAGGTTTTTACATGGGCGGCTGTTTATTCGATAACGTTAGTAAGGATATGAGAATTTACAAAGAAGAGATTTTTGGACCAGTCCTATCTGTAGTTAGAGTAAAAAATTTTGAGCAAGCATTAAATTTGGTCAATGATCATGAGTATGGTAACGGAGTGAGTATTTTTACCAGAGATGGTAATACAGGCCGTACCTTTTCATCAAAAATTAAAATTGGGATGGTTGGTATAAACATTCCAATACCAGTACCTATGGCTTTTCATAGTTTTGGCGGTTGGAAAAGGTCATTATTTGGAGATCACCATATGCATGGTCCTGAAGGTGTTAGATTTTATACTAAACTTAAAACAATTACATCAAGATGGCCTTCAAATACAAAAGTAGACACAGATTTCGTAATGCCTACAATGAAATAATATGAGGAAAAAGATAAGTCTTATAGGAGCAGGACAAATTGGTGGAACATTAGCTCACTTAATTGCATTAAAACAATTGGCTGATGTTGTTTTATTTGATGTTGCAGAAGGTATTGCTAAAGGAAAAGCTTTAGATATAGCTCAATCATCACCAGTTGAAAATTTTGATATTAAACTAACAGGAACAAATGACTATGAGGTAACAAAAAATTCTGATGTTATAATAATTACTGCTGGTGTTCCTAGAAAACCTGGAATGAGTAGAGATGATCTTTTAGGAATTAATCTTAAAATAATTAAACAGGTGGCTAATGGAATAAAAGATACTTCACCAGATGCTTTTGTTATCTGCATAACTAATCCCTTAGATGTGATAGTGATGGCTTTGCAACAATATTCTGGTTTTGAGACAAATAAAGTTGTTGGCATGGCTGGAATATTAGACACCTCAAGATTTAATTATTTTTTATCTCAAGAGTTAAAAGTACCTGCAAAAAAGGTTCAATCATTCGTGTTAGGAGGTCACGGAGATACAATGGTTGCTATGGAAAATTATACTACAGTTGACCGAGAACCATTAAAAAACCTGATCGAAAAAGGTAAAATTAAAGAGGAAAAGGTAAAGGAAATTATAAAAAGAACAAAAACCGGTGGAGCAGAAATTGTAAAATTTTTGGAGAAGGGATCAGCTTTTTACGCTCCTGCCTCAGCGGCTGTCTTAATGGCTGAAAGTTATTTAAAAAATCAAAAAAAACAACTACCTTGTGCTGCTTTTCTTAACGGAGAATATGGATTTAAAGATATTTATGCTGGTGTGCCGGTGATTATAAGTGACAAAGGAGTTGAAAAAGTTATAGAATTTAAATTAGATAAAACTGAAAAACAAAACTTTAACAATTCTGTGAAATCTGTGCAAAATTTGTTTGAAGCAGCAAAAAAAATTGACAAAGAACTTAAATAAAGAGAAATTTTTTCGATTTTCAAATAAAAATTATTTCATTTTTATTTTAATATTATTTTCATTTTTAATAAATTTTTATAGTGGTTATAGGGGTGTTTTTCCAATAGACAGCTTTTTAATTTATGATGGAGGCTATAAAGTATTAAATGGGTATTACCCATTTAAGGATTACTGGTCAATAACTGGACCTCTTTTAGATTATGTACAGTCGATTTTTTTCTTCCTATTTGATGTCAATTGGTTTTCATATGTTTTACATGCGGCGTTAGTAAATGTAATTTTTACGTTATTTATTTTTAACTTCTTAATAAAATTTGGTTTAGAAATTTTTTATTCATTTCTATATGCCCTATCCGTCTCTATTCTTGCATATCCATCTATTGGTACACCTTTCATGGATCATCATTCTGCTATATTTTCCATGATGTCTATTTGTTCTGTATTATTGGCTATTTTAGAAGATAAAAAAGGCTATTGGTTTTTTTCAGGTATTCTATTAGTTATTTCTTTTTTCAGCAAACAAATTCCATCCGCTTATCTGATAATTAGCATAATTCCAATAATCTTGTTGAATTTTTTATTTTTAAAGAATCGAAAAATAAGTAATTTATTTTATTTTTTGTTAGGAAATATTTTATCTATAGCAACAATATTTATAATATTTTTGGTGACCACGACACCTTTTGAGAATTTTTTTGTACAGTATTTTATGTATCCAATCTCACTTGGAAATATTAGAATAGAAAGTATTTCATTTGATGTAAATAATGTTTTTTTTCAGTTCAAATATATATATTTATCCTTTTTGCCTTTGTTTTTTTTATTTTTTATATTACTAGCTAAAAAAATAAACAATATTTTAAAAAAAGACTTACTAATTTTATTAACAACTTTTTTGACAATGTTGATTTTTATATACTGTCAAATTATTACCAAAAACCAAATCTTGATATTCTTTTTGATACCAATATATTTGGGTCTTTCCCATATTTATATAAAAAAATACTTAAACAAAAAAATAATTATAAATTTCATTATTTTGTTTTTAGTACTATCAACAGCTAAATATCATTTAAGATTTAACTATGATAAAAAATTTATGGATTTAGAAGGAATAAATATTAACAATAATATTGATGCTTCTATTTTGAGTAAAAGCATTAAGGGTTTACGCTGGATTACACCCAAATATAAAGACAATCCAGTAGAGGAATTAAATATGTTAATTGAATTAAACGAAGTTATTAAGAGAGATAAAAAAAACAAAATAATAGTAACTGATTATCAAATACTCTCAAGCATATCGAATAATAAAACTCCTAGCCCAAACAAGTGGTATGATGATCTGAGCGTTCCTACCAAAAAAAATCCCTTTTTTAAAAATTATAAAAATTTTTATTTGAATAGAATAAAGGAAAATAATGTTGAAAATATTTATGTTATAGGATCGGGAAAATACCAATATATCAAACCTATTTTTGAGAACCCGGACTGTTTGCTAATCGAAGAATTAAATAATTTCGGTTTTTTATTAAATATTAGTAACTGCAAAATTTAAATTTTTTTGAAAAATTTAATTTGGTTTCGATAATCTTTATCTCCTTCGTTTGAATAATTAATAGACAAAATTAAATTTATTAAAAGTAGTATAAGAAAAGCAAAATCAAAATATAATTTTTGACTAAAAACAAATGTTATAATCAGTAAAATTATTGATCTGATAAATATTTCAAATTTAAAAATACTAATAATATTTATTGAGTGTCTTATTAAAAAAAACCAACTAACTTTGGAGTGACCAAAGTATCTGTTTTTCTTTTCAATATTCAATTTTATAATTTTATTATTATTTTTAATCAATCCAGATGAATAAGCTATATAGATATTGTTATTAATTAGAATTTTTTTCAAATTTTTACTATTAAAGCAACTAAAGTTTCCAAAATTTATATATTTTCCAGTAGCAATGTAAGTAATCATTAATCTTATGAAATTCAAAAATTTGAGGAAAAAATTTTCAGTTCTACTTTTGCGGCTTGCTACTATTATTTTGTTTGGATTTTTTTTAGCTAAATTTATTAAATTCTTAATTTTTCCAGGATCGTCCTCTCCATCAGAGTCTAGAATTGTAATTATGTAATTTTTTTTTAATTGTTTAATATATGAAAGTCCCAAAGCTATAGCTTTTTGACTACCTAAATTATTTTTTAAATAAAGAGTTTTTATATTTTTTAATTTTTTCAGTTTATTTTTATTAAGTTTTTCTTTTAAAGTAGACGCATCATCAATAATTAAAACCTCAAAATTTCCACTCAAATCTGAGATATTTTTATCAATCTCTAATAGGGTGTAATTTAATGATTTCCAATCATTATAAGTGGGTGTTAAAATAAGATTCCTCATATTATTCAGAAGTTTAATTTATATTATTTACAAGTAATATTTAATTTTATAAATATCTAATAAATTAATAATGAATATCCACGAATATCAAGCTAAACAAATCCTTAAGGAATATGGCGCTCCTGTGTCAAACGGTGTGATAATTCTTTCTGTCGATGAAATTGACAAAAAATTGAAAAATTTGAATTCTGAAAATTTTGTTATTAAGGCTCAAATTCACGCTGGGGGTAGAGGAAAAGCTGGTGGAGTAAAAGTTATTGATAATAGAGAAAAATTAAATGATGAAATAAAAAAATTTTTTGGTAAAAAATTAGTTACTCCTCAAACTGGTCCAGAGGGTAAGATTGTTAAAAGAGTTTATATAGAGGAAGCTTCAGAAATATTTAAAGAATATTATTTATCTTGTATAATCGATAGAAAAAGCTCAAAGATAGCTTTTATAAGTAGTTCCGAAGGTGGAGTAGATATTGAAGAAGTAGCAAAAAAAGATAAGGATAAAATAGTCACAACCAAAATCGAAATAGGTAAAGAAATTTCAATTAAAGATATTAAAAAAATCTTAAGTCCATTTAATCTAGAACCGCATCAAATTATTGAAGGTGAAAAAATTTTAAAAGCTTTATATAAAATTTTGGTTGAGAAAGATGCGACATTGATCGAAATTAATCCCCTTATTGTTACAAAAGAAAAAAAATTAATTTGTTTAGATGCAAAAATGAATTTTGATGATAATGCATTATTTAGACGTCCAGAAATAGTAGACTTAAGAGATCTTAATGAGGAAAACTCATCAGAAATTGAAGCTAGCAAATATGACTTAGCTTATATTAAACTTAATGGCTCTATTGGTTGCATGGTTAATGGAGCAGGGCTCGCTATGGCCACAATGGATATAATAAAGCTATACGGAAAAGAACCTGCCAATTTTTTAGATGTTGGAGGGGGAGCTTCAAAAGAAAAAGTTTCAGCCGCGTTTAGATTAATTTTATCTGATAAAAATGTAAAAGGAGTTTTGATAAATATATTTGGTGGGATAATGAGGTGTGATGTACTCGCTCTAGGTGTTGTTGAAGCAGCAAAAGAGGTAAAACTTAATATCCCACTTGTTGTGAGATTAGCTGGAACAAACTTTAAAGAAGGCAAAAAAATTTTAGAAGAATCAAAATTAAAAATTTTATCAGCTGATAATTTGAATGACGCAGCTATTAAAATAGTGGGTGCTATAAAATAAAATGTCTATTTTAGTTGACAAAAATACAAAAGTAATTTGCCAGGGTTTCACTGGTAAACACGGTTCTTTTCACTCTGAACAAGCGATTAAATATGGAACAAAATTAGTTGGAGGAGTCACTCCAAAAAAAGGAGGTCAAAAACATTTAGGATTACCAATATTTAACACTGTTGAAGAGGCAAAAAAAAAAACTAATGCAAACGCTACTATGATTTACGTCCCGCCTAAATTTGCATCTGGAGCAATTATTGAGGCAATCGAGTCTAAGATTGAGCTGATAGTTTGTATAACAGAGGGTATACCAATTGTAGATATGCTGCATGTTAAAAAAAATTTAGCAAAGAGCAAAAGCAGGTTAATCGGTCCTAACTGTCCAGGAGTAATTACTCCTGATGAATGTAAAATAGGTATAATGCCAGGTAATATTCATAAAAAAGGAAATGTAGGTATTGTTTCAAGATCGGGAACCTTGACCTATGAAGCTGTAGCTCAAACTACTTTAAATGGTCTAGGACAGTCCAGCTGCGTAGGTATAGGCGGAGACCCCATCAATGGAACAAACTTTATAGATTGTTTGGAGCTATTTTTAAAAGACGATGAGACGAAATCCATAATCATGATAGGGGAAATTGGGGGTGATGCAGAAGAAGAAGCCGCGGATTTTATAAAAGTTAACAAAATAAAAAAACCAATTGTAGGATTTATTGCAGGTTTAACCGCTCCTCCGGGAAGGAGAATGGGTCATGCAGGCGCAATTATCTCTGGAGGAAAAGGTGGAGCAGAGAATAAAATAGAAGCGATGAAATCTGCTGGAATAACAATAGCTAAATCACCAGCCGATATTGGAAAAACTCTTCAAGTTAAACTTAATGGTTGAATTGAAAATTTTATGCTATGATAGCTTTTTATGTCAATTATAAAAGATAATAAAATTTACAAAAAAACTTCTTTTTTGTCTGGAATAAACTCAGACTTTATAGAAAAATATTATGAAGATTATATCTCTAATCCAGAAAAAATCCCAATTGAGTGGAAAACTTTTTTTGACGGTCTGAATGAAGAAACAGATAATATACATAAAAATATCTCTGGACCAAGTTGGTCTCCACAAAAACAAAAAACGGATAAGCAAAAAGTAATTACAGATATTATAAACGATAAGAATTTGCCTAACGAGTTAACAGATGATTTTAAACAATCAGCTAAAGACTCTGTTAGAGCTATAATGTTAATAAGAGCATATAGGATAAGAGGACATTTGATTGCTGATTTAGATCCTTTGAGTCTTCAAGAAAAAAAAGATCACCCAGAACTTAAACCAGAAACTTATGGTTTTAAAGATAGTGATTATAATAGAAAAATATTTTTAGATGGCGTACTAGGTCTAGAGCATGCAACTTTAAATGAAATAATGTCTATCTTAAAAAAAACCTATTGCTCAAAAATAGGTTATGAGTTTATGCACATGGGAGATCCCGAAGAAAAGTCCTGGATAAGAGATAGAATAGAAGGACCTGAGAAAGATATAAATTTTACATCAAATGGTAAAAAAGCTATTTTAAATAAAATTATTCAAGCTGAAATGTTTGAAAAATATCTTCACGTTAAATTTGTTGGAACTAAAAGATTTGGGTTAGATGGAGGTGAATCATTAATACCTGCATTAGAACAAATTATTAAAAGAGGTGGAAATTTAGGTGTAAAAGAAATTAAAATTGGCATGCCCCACCGAGGCAGACTAAATGTTTTAGCTAATGTAATGGGCAAACCTTTTAAAGCAATTTTTAGTGAATTTTTTGGTAAATCAGTCACTTCTGATAAAGATTTTGAAGGTGATGTTAAATATCATTTAGGAGCTTCAGCAAATAGAGAATTTGATGGCAACGTTGTTCATATAAGCTTAACAGACAACCCTTCACATCTTGAGGCTGTAAATCCAGTTGTTTTAGGTCAAGTTAGAGCAAAACAGTTTTTTCATAAAGACCCTGAGAGAAAAAAAGTTATACCAGTTTTAATGCATGGAGATGCAGCATTTGCAGGCCAAGGAGTTGTTGCAGAATGTTTTGCAATGTCAGGGCTACCAGGTCATAATATAGGTGGAACAATACATTTAATTGTGAACAATCAAATTGGTTTTACAACTGCGCCAAGATTTGCAAGATCTTCACCGTATCCATCAGATGTCGCAAAATTATCCCAGGCACCAATTTTTCATGTTAATGGAGATGATCCAGAAGCAGTAGTACACTGCGCAAAAATAGCTACAGAATTTAGACAAAAATTTAATCGAGATGTTGTAATAGATATGGTTTGTTATAGAAGGTTTGGCCATAATGAGGGAGACGAACCATCTTTTACTCAACCTTTAATGTATAAAAAGATTAAATCTCACCCAAGTACTCTCACAGCTTATGGGAAACAACTAATATCAGAGGGCTTGGTATCAAATAATGAAATTAAACTTTCTCAAGAAAAATTTAAAAAATTTTTAGAAGATGAATTTACAACATCTAAAAATTATAAATCTGAACTAAAATGGTTTGAAGGTGTATGGTCTAGATTTAAACCTGGCCTAGGTAAAGATAAAAGGGGCGTGAGTGGCGTAAATTTAGAGACCATCCATAATGTTGGGAAAAAAATATCAGAAATACCAAAAGATTTTAATGCTCATAAAACTCTAAGAAAGATTTTTGAAAATAAAAATAAAATGTTTTCTAATAACAGTCCAATAGACTGGGCTACTGCAGAGTCATTAGCATTTGGCACTCTACTTCTAGAAGGTTTTTCAGTTAGACTATCAGGACAAGACTCTGGAAGGGGAACTTTTAGTCAAAGACACTCAGTATTAAGAAATCAAGAAAATCACGAAAGGTATATACCATTAAATAACATCTCAAATAAACAAAAAAAGATCGAAGTAATTGATAGCTTATTGTCAGAACTTGCAGTTCTTGGTTTCGAATTTGGTTACTCACTTTCAGAGCCAGAAACACTAGTTGTTTGGGAAGCTCAGTTTGGTGACTTTGCGAATGGAGCTCAAGTAATAATAGATCAGTTTATTACCTCAGGAGAAGCTAAGTGGGGAAGAGCAAGTGGTTTGGTAATGTTGTTACCTCATGGATACGAAGGACAAGGACCCGAACACTCTTCTGCTAGACTAGAGAGATTTTTACAGATGTGTGCAGGAGAAAATATTCAGGTAGTGAACTGTACTACACCAGCTAATTATTTTCATGTACTAAGAAGGCAAATGCATAGGGATTTTAGGAAGCCTTTAATAATAATGACACCTAAATCGCTACTAAGAAATAAACGATCGACATCTAAACTTAACGATTTTACAAAAAAAAACACCTTTCATAGAGTTTTAGAAGATCATGCTTATTTTGATAATACTCTTTTACAATTGGCAAAAGATAAAAAGATTGAAAAAGTAGTAATGTGCTCTGGAAAAATATATTTTGATTTAGTTGAGTCAAGAGAATTGAGTAAAAATGATAAAGTTGTTTTTGTTAGAATAGAACAGCTATACCCGTTTCCAGCAAAAACTCTAGCACGAATTTTAAAAAGATATAAAAACGCAGAATTTATTTGGTGTCAGGAGGAGCCAAAAAATATGGGCGCTTGGAATACCATGCGAAACTATATTGACAGAACATTAGAAATTATACAATTTAAGGGGGATAAAGTTAAATACATAGGCAGAAAAGCTTCATCCTCAACTGCGACTGGAAATCTCAATAAACATCTTGCACAACAAAAAGAAATATTAGAAAAGGTAACAGGTAATTAATGTCAGAAAAAATTTTAGTTCCAACTTTAGGTGAGTCTGTTTCAGAAGCTACTGTTTCGAAATGGTTAAAAAATCAAGGAGACAAGGTAGTTTCAGACGAGCCATTAGTTGAATTGGAAACAGACAAAGTGAATATTGAAGTTCCAGCTCCTTCCAATGGCACCTTACAAACTATATCGGCAAAAGAGGGTCAGACAGTAAATGTAGGAGCATTATTGGGAATGATATCAGAAAGTAAAAATAACAAAGATATTGATAAAATTAAATTAGATAAAGAATACTCACCCCCAAAAAAAGAGAAAATAAATAAAATACCAAGACAAGAAGAAGAACCGCTAGAATTAAATGATATAAAAACCCCAGATATTTTTGATGAAGAAAAAAAAGAAGAGCCTTTAATTTTAAGTGAGATGGAGCCAGAGAAAAATATCAAAAAATCAAAAATACTTTCTCCGTCCGCAAGAAAAATTGTAACAGAAAAGAATATTGATATAAGCCAACTTTCGGGTTCTGGAAAAAATGGAGTTGTCTTAAAAGAGGATATTATGAATCTAATGGGTACAAAACCCACACCTTCTAAAAGAAAAATTGATTTCGGACCGGAAGAGCGCATAAAGATGACAAGATTAAGGATGACGATTGCTAAAAGACTTAAAGAAGCACAAGAAAACGCTGCGATGCTGACTACTTTTAATGAAGTAGACATGAGCGAAGTTATGAAAATGAGATCAAAGTATAAAGATGAATTTCAGAAAACGTATTCAGTAAAATTGGGGTTTATGTCCTTTTTTGTTAAAGCTTGTGTGCTTGGTCTTAAAAATTATCCGTCAATAAATGCTGAAATTCAAGGTGATCAAATCATCTTTAAAAATTATTATAATATAAGTATTGCAGTGGGTACCGACAGAGGCCTTGTAGTTCCAGTTTTAAAAAATTCAGACGAAATGTCATTTGCAGACATTGAGACTAATATAAGCTCTCTAGGCAACAAAGCTAGAGACGGAAAAATTACTATAGAGGATTTACAAGGAGGAACATTTACAATTACTAACGGAGGAATTTATGGAAGTATGATGTCTACACCAATACTAAATCCTCCCCAGTCAGCAGTTTTAGGAATGCATAATATCGTGGATAGAGCCGTAGTGATAAATGGAAATATTCAAGTTAGACCAATGATGTACTTAGCTTTGTCATACGATCATCGAATAATTGATGGGAAAGAGGCAGTTTCTTTCTTAAAGATTATAAAAGATATTCTTGAACAACCAGAAAGACTATTTTTAAACTTATAATGGAAGATAATTTTGATTTAGTAGTTATTGGTGGCGGCCCAGGCGGTTATGTATGTGCAATTAGGGCTGCCCAATTAGGATTAAAAACTGCATGTGTTGAAAGCAGGGGAACCTTAGGGGGTACATGTTTAAATGTAGGATGTATACCTTCAAAAAGTCTTTTAAATTTATCCGAAAATTACAAAAAAGTTAAAAAAGAATTTAATTCACAAGGTATTGAAGTAAAAGACATAAAATTAAATATTGATAAAATGATGTCTAATAAATTAAAGTCAGTAAGTGTTTTAACTAAAGGTATTGAATTTTTATTCAAAAAAAATAAAGTTACTTACTTAAGAGGCAAGGGTGCTATTTTTTCTCCAAACGACGTAGTTGTATATGATAATGGTAACAAAAAATCATTTAAGACGAAGAACATTGTAATCGCCACAGGATCTTCACCTGCTTCTTTACCTGGCATCGAGATAGACGAGAAAAATATAATTTCATCAACTGAAGCTTTATCTCTAAAAGCAGTTCCTGAGAGTTTAGTGGTCATTGGCGGTGGTTATATTGGATTAGAAATGGGATCAGTTTGGTCGAGATTAGGTTCTAAGGTCACAGTTATTGAATATTTAGATCACATAACTCCTGGTATGGACCGTGAAATTTCTAAAGAATTCCAAAAAATTTTAACTAAACAAGGCATTAACTTTAAAATGAAATGTAAAGTAGAAACTGTTAAAAACATGGGTGATAAAGTTAAAATTACGTATACGAATACAGAAACAAAAAAAATTGAAGAAATAATATCAGATAAGGTTCTGGTTTCTGTTGGAAGAAAACCTTACACTGAGGGATTAAATTTAAATAAACTTGGTATCAAAAAGGACAATAAAGGAAGAATAGAGGTTAATAAAAATTTTCAAACTTTTTTAAAAAATATTTATGCCATAGGGGATGTAATTAAGGGCCCGATGTTAGCTCATAAAGCCGAGGAAGAAGGGATAGCTGTTGCTGAAATTTTGTCTGGTCAAGCAGGTCACGTAAATTATGATGTAATTCCAGGTGTAATTTATACATCACCTGAGGTAGCTGCAGTTGGTAAAACAGAGGAAAATCTGAAAAACGAAAAAATAGATTATAAAGTGGGGAAATTTCCTTTTATGGCTAACTCAAGAGCTAAAGTTAATAATGAGACAGATGGATTTGTAAAGATCTTGGCTGACGCTAAGACAGACAAAGTTCTGGGCGTACATATAATAGGCCCGCATTGTGGAGACATGATTGCTGAAATGGCATTAGCGATGGAATTTGGAGCAAGTTCAGAAGACATTGCTAGAACTTGTCATGCGCATCCAACACATACCGAGGCAATAAAAGAGGCTGCACTAGCTGTTGATAAGCGACCAATTCATTTTTAATTGTTAATATTTTTTATAGTATTATGTAAAAAATGAAGGTTCCAGTTCTATTAGAAAACATTTTTAATCATCCTCTGACATATCACTCTGATGAGAAAAATCTTAAGGCCGGAGATTTTGTAGAAGTACCTTTTGGTAAAAATAGAGCTATCGGAGTAGTTTGGGATAAATTACATGAGACTAAAAAAAATATTAAAATAAGAACAATTCAAAAAAAAATAGATAAATTTAAGATTAGCAACAAGTTAATAAAATTTATTAACATATTTTCGATTTATAATATTGCACCAAAAGGACTAGTTTTAAAAATGACTTTAGGAGGAAAAAAAAATTTTACCAGCATAATTGAAGATATTAAAAGAAATGAAATAAAAAAGAAAAAAATATTTATACTTAATGAAGATCAAAAAAAAGCACTAGAATTTTTAAAAAAAAATGGAAATAATTTTAATGTTTCTGTTTTACAAGGTGTCACTGGATCTGGTAAGACAATAGTTTATTTTGAAAGAATAAAAGAAATTATTAAAAATAATAAACAAGTTCTTTTACTATTACCTGAAATATTTTTGACAAATCAATTTAATCAAAGATTTAGAGATTATTTTGGTTATTTCCCACACATGTGGCACTCAAAAATTTCTTTAAAGGAAAAAAGAAAAGTGTGGCAGGGGCTTATAGATAACAAAATTAAAGTATTGATTGGCGCCCGGTCGTCTTTACTCTTACCTTTTAAAGACTTAGGAATTATAATTGTTGATGAGGAGCATGACCAATCTTACAAGCAAGAAGAGGGTATTATCTATAATGCACGAGACATGGCAATTATGAGAGCTTCAATAGAAAATATTCCAGTAAATCTAGTGACCTCAATTCCATCAATCGAAACTTTTAATAATATTAAAAACAAAAAATATAATTATGTTGCACTCAAAAATAGATACAAAAATTTCCCTTTACCAAAAATCGAGGTGGTGCAATTACAAACTTCTGAGTTAAATAAGAGGATCATTTCAAGCAAAGCTGAGAAAATTGTTTCGGAGTATCTAAAAAAAAAAGAACAAATTTTATTTTTTCTAAATAGAAGAGGTTTTTCTCCTTTCTTAGTATGTAAAAACTGCGGATATAAGCATTCATGTCCGAATTGTTCAATCTATCTTAATTATCACAAGATTAAAAACAAATTGATTTGTCATCAATGTGGATTAGAAAAAAAAACCATGAAACTTTGTAAGGAAAAGGATAAAGATTGTGATTTCATAATGTGTGGGTTTGGAGTAGAAAAAGTCTATGAAGAACTATCAAAAAAATATCCAAACAAAAAAATAAAAATATTTTCAAGCGATTATTTATCAAAAAAGAAAAGGTCAGAGCAAATTATTAACGAAATAGAAAATAATAAAATTGATATATTGGTAGGAACCCAAATGATATCAAAGGGTTTTAATTTTCCGAAATTAAACTGTATTGTAGTAGTAGATGCAGATTTCTCTAGATATGGTTACGATCTTAGATCTACTGAAAAAAATTTACAAATGTATCATCAATTATCGGGAAGAGCAGGAAGATTTTCATCAAAATCAACAATAATTTTTCAAACTTTAAGTCCAACACACTCAACTTTGAAAGATCTGATGGATAAACACCCGGAAAAATTTTTACTTAAAGAATTAAAAGTAAGACAAGAAAATAATTTACCACCATATAAAAAATTAATTGCTATTATAGTTTCATCAAACTCAAAATTAGATAGTTTTAGGGGAGCTTTAGAATTAAAAAAAAAATTGCTAGAAAATAAAAAATTAGAGGTGATGGGACCTGTAGAATCTCCTATACTTAAAATAAGAAATAAATTTAGAACCCGATTGTTGCTGAGGTCAAATAATGAAATTATGACGCAACTAAATGTCACAAGAACTCTAAATAATTTGAGAATTTCTAATAAAATTAAACTTACAGTTGATGTAGACCCATATAATTTTTATTAAAATTACCATTAATCTTGAATGGTATTATTTCATATGTTAGGACACATTAATTTCAAATAATCTTAGGGTAGAAAAGTGAATAAAAACAAATCATTCTCTAACGAAACCTCTGAACGGTATGCATTGGCATTGTATGAGTTGTCAATTGAAAAAAATTTAGTTGAGGATACAGAAACAAGCGTGAATAAACTGATTAAGGTTTATGAAAATAGTGAAGAGTTTAGAAATTTTATACAAAATCCGACCAATTCTTTAAATGATCAAGGTCAAGCTATAGAAAAATTGTCTGAAATAATGAATTTTTCTAAAATAATGAATAATTTTTTACAAGTTTTAGTTTTTAAAAGACGACTATTTTTTATTTATAAGATAATGAATAACTTTTTAAAGATATCTTCAAAAAATAAAGGACAAGAAGAAGCAATATTAACATCATCGAAAAAATTAAATATTGAAGAATTAAAAAAAATAAGTGAGGATTTTTCAAAAGCTTTAGGAAAAAAAATCAATTTAGATTTTAAATATGATGAAAAATTAATTGGTGGTCTTAAAATTCAAATTGGCAGTTTAATGATTGATACATCAATAAAAAATAAACTTAAGAAATACCAACAAATTTTAACAGAAAAATAATCGATGAATCCTTCAGAAATAACTAAATTACTTAAAGAACAAATAAAAACATTTGGAGAAAAAACAGAAATAACTGAGATAGGTAAAGTTTTATCTGTAGGAGATGGAATTGCTAGAATTTTTGGTCTTGATAATGTTCAAGCAGGTGAAATGGTCGAGTTCGAAGATAACTCTAAAGGAATGGCTTTAAATTTAGAAAGTGACAATGTTGGTGTTGTAATTTTTGGAGACGACAGACAAATCAAAGAGGGCGACACTGTAAAAAGAACAAATTCAATAGTTGATGTGCCCGTAGGTAAAGAGCTGCTGGGAAGAGTTGTTGATGGATTAGGCAATCCAATTGATGGAAAGGGTGATTTACCAAAAAATATAAAAAGAAGCAGAGTTGAAGTAAAAGCTCCAGGTATAATTCCAAGACAGTCAGTAAACGAGCCAATGCAAACTGGTTTAAAAGCCATCGATAGTTTGATTCCTATAGGCAGGGGACAGCGAGAACTTATAATTGGAGATAGGCAAACCGGAAAAACAGCAGTTGCAGTTGACACAATAATTAATCAAAAGAAAATAAACACATCTGAGGATGAGAAAAAAAAACTTTACTGTGTTTACGTAGCTATTGGTCAAAAAAGATCTACAGTAGCACAAATTGTTAAAACTCTTGAAGACGCAGGCGCATTAGAATATACAACAATTGTTTCAGCAACAGCTTCTGACTCAGCACCATTGCAATTTTTAGCCCCTTATACAGGATGTACTATTGGAGAATACTTTAGGGACAATGGGATGCATGCTTTAATAATTTATGATGATTTATCAAAACAAGCCGTAGCTTATAGACAAATGTCTCTTTTACTAAGAAGACCGCCTGGTAGAGAGGCGTACCCAGGAGACGTATTTTACCTTCATAGTAGACTTTTAGAAAGGGCTGCAAAACTTAGTGAGGTAAAAGGAGGCGGATCTTTAACAGCTTTACCAATAATTGAGACTCAAGCAGGCGACGTTTCTGCTTATATTCCTACAAATGTTATATCAATAACAGATGGCCAAATATTTCTTGAGACAGAATTATTTAACCAAGGAATTAGACCAGCAGTAAATGTTGGGCTCTCTGTATCGAGAGTAGGTTCAGCTGCGCAAACAAAAGCCATGAAAAAAGTTGCTGGGTCGATTAAATTAGAATTAGCCCAATATCGTGAAATGGCGGCTTTTGCTCAATTTGGATCTGATTTGGACGAGTCTACACAAAAGTTATTGAACAGAGGCTCAAAATTGACCGAGTTGCTTAAACAGAATCAGTATACTCCTTTAACAGTGTCCGAGCAAGTAGTGGTAATTTTCTCAGGTGTTAAAGGATATCTTGACGACTTATCAATTAGCGATATTAAAAATTTTGAAGCAAAATTAATCGATACAATTAAAAAAGATAATCCAGATTTACTGAATGATATTGATAACAGTGGTAAATTAGAGGAAAAAAACGAGGAGAATTTAAAAAAAATAATAGAAAATTTGAAAAAAAAAGAAAAAAATGCCTAGTTTAGATGATTTAAAAAAAAGGATAAAAAGTGTTAAATCAACACAAAAAATTACGAAAGCTATGAAAATGGTCGCTGCTGCAAAACTTAAAAAAGCACAAGAAAATGCCGAAAAAGCTCGTCCTTACAGTGAAAAAATGCACAATATAATATTAAATTTAATTTTGTCTGTAAAAGATCCAAGCAATTCACCAAAACTTTTGGTTGGCACAGGAAAAGACGAGGTGCATTTATGTGTTATCTTAACAGCTGACAGAGGTTTGTGTGGAGGTTTTAATTCGAACATTTGCAAACTAGCAAAAAAAAATTTTAAAAGTATAATCGACAAAGGCAAAGTATTAAAAGTAATAACCGTGGGTTCTAAAGGTTACGAACAAATAAAAAGAGATTTTGGAGATTATATAATTCAAAATATAAGTTATAAACATAAAAAAAAAATTACTTTTATCGAAGCCGAGGAAATTGGAAAACTTATTATAAACTTATTCAATGAAAATAAATTCGATAAATGCACTATTTTTTTCAATAATTTTAAAAATGTAATAACTCAAGTACCTCAAGCTTTACAAATTATACCTGCTCAGAGCAATGCTGAAGAAAAAAGTGAAAAAGATGTTAGTTATGAATTCGAACCAGAAGAAGAAGAAATATTGCAAGAATTATTACCAAAAAATATTTCTACCCAAATATATAAAGCTTTTTTAGAAAACTCAGCGAGTGAACAAGGGTCTAGAATGACAGCTATGGATAATGCAACAAGAAATGCAGGAGATTTAGTTGATAAATTGACAATAAACTATAATAGATCTCGTCAAGCATCTATCACAAAAGAATTGATAGAAATTATTTCAGGGGCAGAAAGTTTGTAAAATGAGCAAAAATGGAACAATTACACAATTAATAGGTGCTGTAGTTGACGTAAAATTTGAAGGAACTTTACCCGAAATATACACTGCCTTGGAAGTCAATAATAGAGGAAATAAATTAATTTTAGAAGTTGCACAACATCTAGGCGAAAGCAGTGTGAGAACTATCGCGATGGACTCCACTGAGGGTTTGAAAAGAGGTGATAAAGTAATTAATTCTAATGCACCAATAAGTGTTCCTGTTGGTCCAGAAACCTTAGGAAGAATAATAAATGTTATAGGTGATCCAATAGATGAAAAAGGAGAAGTAAAAACAAAAGAGAGGTGGCCTATACACCGAAGCGCTCCGAAATTTACTGATCAATCAACCGAAACTGAAATTCTAGTGACTGGAATTAAAGTTATTGATTTACTAGCACCGTACGCAAAAGGTGGAAAAATAGGTTTATTTGGAGGAGCGGGGGTAGGAAAAACAGTAACAATAATGGAATTAATAAATAATATAGCTAAAGCTCACGGAGGATTCTCAGTTTTCGCTGGTGTTGGAGAAAGAACAAGAGAAGGTAATGATTTATATCATGAAATGATTGAGTCAGGTGTAATTAAAACTGAAGGCAAAGGATCTAAAGCAGCTTTAGTTTACGGACAAATGAATGAGCCACCAGGTGCAAGAGCGAGAGTTGCTTTGACAGGTTTGACTGTTGCTGAGTATTTTAGAGACAAAGAAGGCCAAGATGTTTTGTTCTTTGTTGATAATATTTTTCGTTTTACTCAGGCTGGTTCTGAGGTTTCTGCATTATTAGGACGAATACCATCGGCTGTAGGATATCAACCAACCCTTGCAACAGATATGGGAAATCTTCAAGAGAGGATTACTTCAACTGGCAAAGGATCGATCACATCAGTTCAAGCAATTTATGTGCCTGCAGATGATTTAACCGACCCTGCGCCTGCCACTTCATTTTCACACTTGGATGCTACTACAGTCCTATCTAGACAAATAGCTGAACTGGGAATCTACCCTGCTGTTGATCCGTTAGACTCAACTTCTCGAATTTTAGATCCTAGAGTAGTTGGTGATGAACATTATAGAGTTGCTAGAGAAGTTCAAAAAATTCTTCAGGCCTACAAATCACTTCAAGATATTATTGCAATACTTGGTATGGACGAATTATCTGAGGAAGATAAATTAGTTGTTGCAAGAGCAAGAAAAATTCAAAGATTTTTGTCACAACCGTTTTTTGTTGCTGAAGTATTTACAGGATCTCCCGGCAAGCTAGTTGATCTTGATTCAACTATTAAAGGATTCGATGCTATTTGCAAAGGAGATTATGATCATTTACCTGAAGCTGCTTTTTATATGGTTGGGTCAATAGAAGAAGTAGTAGAAAAGGCAGAAAAATTAAAAAAATAGCTGTTATATGGAAAAAACATTTAACGTAGATATTATTACCCCTGATAAAAAATTTTTATCAGTCGACTCACTAGAAGTTGTTGTTCCTTCTTACGATGGATTAATTACAATTCTAAGAGATCATATACCTATAATCACATTTTTAAGACCTGGAGTCCTTAAAATCAAAATTGAGTCCAATTATGAAGATTTCTTTATTCAGGAAGGCACAGTGGAATTTTTCTCTAATAAACTTTTGATTTTAACTTCATCTATTATAAAAAAGACTGATTTGAACAAAGATGAAATTGAAAAAATGTTAAAAAAAGTTGATAGAGAGCTCGAGGAAACAAATCTAACAGATAAGCAATCTTATATACTATCGCATAAACGCGATGTGTTAAAAGAGATTAATTAATAAATTTTTTTATTTCTTTCAAAAGTTCTATATAAATTTTTTTTTTAAAATCCACAATTACTGTTGGTAGATAATTAATATCAAGCCATTTCCATTCGATAAATTCTTGATGTCTAGTTTTTATGTTGATATCACTATCACTTCCTAAATATTTTACTATAAACCATCTTTGTCTCTGACCTCTAAATCTTCCTTTCCAGATTTTACCTAGAAGGTATGGCGGCAACTCGTAGGTGTACCAATTATTTAATTCTTTTAAAATTTGAATTTTACTTATACTTGTCTCTTCATATAGCTCTCTTCTCATTGCGGAAATTAATTCTTCGCCTTCATCGACACCACCTTGAGGCATTTGCCATTTATCAATAGGATTGTCCTTTCTCTTACCAACAAATACTTGGTTTAATTCATTTAAAACTATAGCTCCTACTCCGTTTCGTAATGGTAATTTTTTTTGCATTTTATGATTGAAAGAGTTTGATAGCGTAATCTAGTTGATTATCAGAAGTAGTGTCTATTTTAAAATCATCCCCATCTTCTTCAACTAAGATGTCCGGCGAAACCCCAATTTCTGAGATAGATTGTCCTGACGGAAGATAATATTTTGAGATAGTTAATCTCATACCTCCACCGTTTTTAAGTGGTATTATTGATTGTACTGATCCTTTGCCATAAGAGTTTTCACCTAATATTATTGCTCTCTTATGATCTTTCAATGCTCCAGCAAATATTTCCGAAGCGGAAGCTGATCCATTATTAATTAGTACAATTATAGGTTTTCCTTTAGCTTCATCCCCAGCTCTTGCAAAAAATTTTCTTGTTTCAGATGATCGTCTTCCTTTTGTCGAAACTATTTCACCATCTTCCAAAAAGAAATCTGTGATATTAATTGCTTGACTCAATAATCCACCAGGATTATTCCTTAAATCAATTATATAACCTTTAATTTTTGTTTTTTTTTCAAAGTTTTTGAGATGTTTAAAAAACTGTTTGTCACTATTTTCATTGAATGATTTTAATCTTAAATAAACAATATCCTTTTTTTTGCCTATTGCTCTTGACTCTACAGATTTTACTTCGATGATTTCTCTTTTAATATTGAACTCTAAGGCCTTTTTAACATTCTTTCTTCTAATTGTCAGTTTGATTGAAGTCCCAACCTTACCTCTCATTAATTTTACAGCTTCCATCAATGACTTACCTTGAACTTGGTTACCATCAATTTTAACAATATAGTCACCAGCTTTAATCCCTGCCCTGGAGGCTGGAGTATCATCAATGGGTGAGATTACTTTGACTACTCCTGCTTCCATTCCGATCTCAATTCCAAGACCACCAAACTCTCCTCTAGTATCAGTTTGCATACTTTTGAATAACTCTGGACTCATGTAAGCGGAATACGGATCGAGGGACTGTAAAATTCCATTAATAGCTGAGTCCATTATTTCTACTTCATCTATTTCATCGACATATTCTCCTCTAACTTTATCTAAAACCTCTCCCAATAAATCAATTTTGCTATAAAGTTTATCAGATTTGTTAGCTAATAAATTATTCTGAAAAAATAAAAATAAAATTAATATAAATATTTTTAATTTCATATAAGAGCCTTTTCTATGGGTATTTGCTCTGCCCACATTTTCTCTAAATCATAAAATTTTCTTTTATCTGGGTGGAATATATGTATTATAACATCAATAGCATCAACTAACTTCCAGTCATCACTATCTTTACCTTCTATCTTACAATTCGCGTAACCCAATTTTTTAAGTTCCAAAGTTAGAGTTTCAGATAATGATTGTAGATGTCTTGAGGAAGTGCCTGAAGCTATAATCATGTAATCTGCTATATGTGATTTTTTTTTCAGGTCAATCGAAACTATATTAATCGCTTTATTTGTGTCTAGTATTTTTTCTACTGTTTTTTTTACTTCTGATATTTCCATTAATTTTATCGATATTTTTTTTTATACTAGTAGAAGATATATCTATTTTTTTATTATTAATAAATATGATATTTTTATGCTTCCCCAGTCTAAAATTGTAAGCTTTCTTTGCTTTCTTATCATAACCAGTCCTTGACAGCACTACAAGTTTGCAGTTTTTAATTATTTTTTTCCATTTTGACCATTTATTAAAATTTATCAAATTATCAGAACCAATAATTAAATAAATATTATCAGCAAAATAATAATTTCTTAAAAAATTAATGACCTTTATTGACCTGCTTGAATTAATTATCTTTTTATTTTTATAAACTGAAATTTTTTTAAAACTCTTTGTAATTTTTTTACATAATACAATTCTTTTTTTTAAAGAAAAAAAAGGTTTTCTTTT
>MDTD01090132.1_pt1 | contig 30498 bp, 33 predicted proteins | sample 811221 | NCBI WGS metagenome assembly MDTD01 (sample SAMN05326646, study PRJNA326480) | marine metagenome | isolation source: seawater | place: Pacific Ocean: South West | collected 2011 | reverse complement strand
TAGAATCGTAGCTCTCAATTTGAGACATCATATTCTTCTTCGCCAATTTGTATATCTCAAAGATCTGGTATTGCCGCAGTTTTCAATATTAAAATCGAACAATTGGGGCCTCTCCTGCTCACGTTTCGAATTTATCAGGGTTAAGCACACTGTAAATTCTTACACACTATTAATTAAGACCTCCCGGGTTACGCTTTGTATCAACAGACAGGGCTAGACGGCAGACTGCCCACCAGCACTGAAATAATTTTTCAGTGAAAAAACTTTGCTGGTTCAGGCTTGAGACGATGTCAGTAATCTAGAATCTAGCCTGGTTTAAGTCCAGATGTAGGAAGCCAACTTGGAGATTAGTAATTCGTGAGCGGCATTCTTGACAAAATGATTAGCGACAAAGAAGGCAGTGCCAGTCGCAACTTTCTTTTATCAGCACTGTGGTGGTCGTTACTCGGTATGGGAGCGGGACTCTTTGCATCCATGGAGTTCGTCAACCCTGACCTGGTGCACAACGTACCTCAGTTATCCATGCCTCACCTGAGAATGTGGCACGTTAATGCCGTCACCATCGGCTGGCTCTCCATGGCTTATGTCGGTTCCATGTTCCACATGGTTCCCACCTTATGTAAAAACAAGCTTCACTCCGAGCGGCTTGGCAACTTCACGATGTGGGCCTGGAACGGAGTTATGGTGGCAGCCTTTTGTACGTTGCTCCATGGCAACACAGAAGGAAGAGAGTACGCCGAACTCGGTGCTTTGCTCGATGTTCTTGTGGTAGTCGCTCTCTGTCTTCTCACTTACAACATCTGGATGACGGTGGTTAACCGTCGAGTGCAAAAACTATATGTAAGTCTCTGGTACTTCCTGGGCTCTCTTTTCTGGTTCCCGCTGGTTTACGTAATCGGACAGAGAACCTTTGTCTCCCTGCCCGGTTTGAATGACGCCATTGTCGGCTGGTTCTATGGACACAATATATTAGGTATGTGGTTCACCACCGTCGGTGTCGGTTTGATGTACTACCTGCTCCCCCGTCTGACCAAGGCTCCTCTATACAGCCATGGTCTTTCTATGTTGGGCTTCTGGGGAATCGCTCTCTTTTATGCTCCCACAGGAACTCACCACATCACTCAGTCACCTGTGCCCGAGTGGCTGAAGGCTATCGCTATCATCTCTTCCATATTCCTTCTGGTGCCTGTTCTGACTGTATTGACCAACTTTTTCATGACGATGAAAGGTCGCTGGCACATGCCTATTAACGACATGGCTCTGCGTTTCGCGGTCACTTCATGTTTCTTCTACCTTGCTACCTGTTTGCAAGGACCATTCCAGGCGACTCGTTGGATCAACTGGTACATCCACTTCACCCAGTGGGTTGTAGGCCATGCCCATGCCGCCTTGCTCGGTACTTTCTCCTTCATCGTTACAGCAGCTATTTACTACGCGCTGCCAAGGCTTTGCAAATTCGATACCTGGCATAGCGATGGTTTGATCAAGCTTCATTACTGGCTTAAGTTAGTCGGTTTCTTGATCTTCTACTTCGCTCTTACCGTAGCCGGACTGGTTCAATCCGCCGGATGGGCCATGGGGTACCCGGTGGATCAGTGGAGCAACACCCTCTATCCATACTGGTTAACCAGGTCTCTGGGAGGCGGAATGATTGTTCTAGGTCAGGTTATATTCTGCTACAACGTTTTCAGAACAATTTATTCTCGACGAGAAGTTAGCGTTAAAGCTAAGACTAGGGAGGTCAAGGTTTAATGAACGGTTACGGTTACCGCCTCGGTGCCATTGGTATCATCTCAACCTTTTTTATAATCATCTTTTCCACCGTTCTGATGCCGATGGTGCTTTTCAGACCGGAAGTGACTCCCAGTCATAACGACTATACGGCTCAACAGTCCGTGGCTGATCCGATTCGCGGTCGAAAGATCTATATAAGGGAAGGTTGTCTTTACTGCCACACCCAATTTACTCGACTCCAGGACAGGGGATACGGACCGCTCGTCAAAGCGGGAGATTTCCGCTACGAGACACCGCACCAACTAGGTACTGCTAGAACTGGTCCCGACCTTACTAACGAAGGTGGCAGAATGCCATCGGAATGGCAAAAGGCTCACTTGATTCAACCTAGAGCCGTCAAGCCCGGTTCTATCATGCCGAGTTTCAGCTACCTCTCCGAAAGAGACATGAACGACCTGGTTGCTTACATACAAACCCTGGGTAACAACAGGAAAGTAGACAAGTGGGTAGAAGCTCCCGATGAGTATCTGCAGTCCACATGGACAGGTCAGAACCTGGCTAAAAACAACCACGTCGATACCGGATCCGATGCCGCAGCAAATGCCGGTCGCGGAATCTTTACTCAAAACTGCGCTGCTTGCCACGGTTTAGAAGGTGTCGGCAACGGTCCCAACTCTCTTACACTCTTGAAGAAGCCGGCTAACTTCAGCAGACCTTTCTTCAAACAGTACACCGACGAGATGTGGTACTACCGGGTTGCCGAAGGCGTACCCGGAACTAGAATGCCTCGGTTCGGCATGGTGTTGACCGAAGAAGAGATCTGGTATCTGGTGGCATATCTCAAGACACTTCCCCAGGACAGAGCTGTGGTTACCGATTCCATTGACGAAGTCAACAAGGTCGATCACATCAAGCTGCCCAAACTGACAAACCAGTTGTATGAACCTCACCATGGCGGACATGATTCCGGCTCAAGTGAAGAACATGCCGGTAAGTCAGAAGCTGGTCACGAGTAGGAGGTAACCGACAATGTGTCCTAACTGCATTCTCAACCAGGCTCCCTTAGACAACGGATTATATGTTGCATTCGGCGTCTGCATAGTATTTTTCATCATCGCGGTGGTGGCTATGTGGTGGGCTCTGGGAGACGGTCAATTTGAGGATATCGAGTCGACCAAGTTCGATATGCTCGATGATGGCGACGACGGATCTTTGAGTAAGAAAGCAAGAGCCGCCGTTGAGAAGACCAGAAAAGCAGCCAATCAGAATGGCTAAGCTCAGTTATAGTGATTCGCGAAGAAGAGGCAAGACATGGCAGAAGATGTAAAACATGAAGAGGAGCACTACGAGGAAGTCTCCGAATACAGAATCGGTGAAGGTCCACCTCCGCCATTTCTGGTTATTTGTTTCATCCTGATTTTTATATATGCCGCGGTTTCGTGGATACCGTTTTTCAAGTACTAGACCTAAGGAAGTAGATTCGGAAATTGAAGAAGAAAATGAAATCTTTTATCAAGCGTATCGATAAAGCAGCCATAGCTCTCCTCTCCATACCGGTGATGGTGGCTATGACCGCCTGTACCGGGCAAATGGATGTTAACGAGAAGAAAGACAGCCTCGCCAACCGGGATGCCACTCACAGGTCTGAAGTCCTTGCCATGCCGGACTCCAGACCTTCTGTAGGCGATGGCGGAGTTTACTGGCAAGAAGCAAATTGCGCTTCCTGTCATGGTGCCACCGGCCAGGGTGTCGCAGGCAAATGCGATATCGACCTTACTAACGTTGAATGGATGAGAAACAGAAAGCCGAACGAGCAGTTCATGGCTGTTGCCTACGGAAAAGGCGTCGTTACTAAAATGCCGGTGCTTTCCCAGGAAGGCCAGGTCGAGAATATGGATCCTGTGGTGGAGCGTACTTTCACCCACCCCGAGTTTTCCAGCAAGTATGACAAGAGAGTTCTCTGGGATCTGGTCTTCTACAGCCGGTCTCTCGCTGCTCCTCTCCTGACGGAGAAAGAGCATACTTCTATGAAAGCCGTATTCGGTGCTAACTGCGCGGTCTGCCACGGCACCAGAGGTGCTGGCGACGGTCCTCTCAACAAAGGTCTCGTTCTTCAGCCTGCTCCGGCGAACTTCAATCAGTTCAATCGTTTCTACGACAGAACCGACGAGCAGATTTGGGATCACATCGCCAACGGTATCAAGTGGGAAGGCATGCCTAACTTCCTGGGCAAGAAAGACGAGAAGAACGGTGTCAAATTTGATGCTGATTACATCTGGAAACTTGTTCAGTACATAAGAAATTTCCACGAAATGCCTGACTTTGAGCTGGAAGAGAGCAAGAAGGCGATGGTCAAGACCCAGATAACCTCCGATTATAAATCTGGTTCTGCTGCCAAGGCTCCAGCTGCTGCTCCTGCCGAATCCGACAAGGCCAAGCAAGAATTAAAAGAAGAGGCCGGTGCAAAGCCGACCGCCACTTCGACCGATTCTAAAGCAGAAGCTGCTTCCGAAGGCGGCAATGAGAAAGCCAAAGAATCTGTACCGGAAAAACACTAATAAGGAATTCCTATTAAATTCAGGGTGAATGAAATGAGTGACGGGATAAAGAGAAGAACGATATTGAAAACGGTGGCAGCTGTGCCTCTAGCTCTGACTTTCGGGCTGTTGGCGTCGCCATTCCTCCGTTATCTGAGACCTACTCTAGGTCCTCTCGATGTACTGGGACCATCGGACCAGCCTCTGGCCGAGCCTCCTATCCCCACTTTCTCCGACGCTGAATTTCCGGATGACTGGACATGTATTCCATTTATGTTCAACCAGAAATATTTGGAGTACAACCCGGAGCAGAAAGAGGTCAGAACCATTCCCGGCTATATCGTTAAGTTGCCGAATGGAGATCTGGTGGCATACAGTAGAATCTGCCCGCACCTTGGCTGCATCTTCAACTTCGTGAAAGATCCCGAAGAGTGCGCCAAAGGCTATAACTTCAAACCGAACGGTCCTGTATTCGCGTGTCCATGCCATTTGAGCGTGTACGACATAGCCCAGGCTGGAAAAGTTGTCAGTGGTCCTGCACCTAGACCACCACGTAAGTTCGAGCTCAAAAGAGAAGGTGACAAGGTTCAAGTAATATCGTTGGAGGCTGGTTCAATTGCCTAGTACTACTGCTAAAAATGAAGGTTTCTGGGGAGGTCTCGCCAAGGCTGGAGACTATGTCTCGACCCGGATCAAGAACATCGACATTTTTGACGAGACTTATCAAGCCGAGGCTAAAACCAATCCTTTTTACGCCCTCGGTCCGATTTTCTACCTCATCTGGTTCGTCGTCATGGCGACCGGTCTGGTACTGATCGCCTGGTATGTACCGAGTAAGGCTGCCGCCTTCGATTCAATTCTGTACATACAGAACCAGGTGCCATTCGGCAACATCATTCGAGGAGTGCATAAATACGGGGCCGACGCGATGATCATCGCGGCCACCATGCGTGTCTTCAGAATGTTTATTATGGCCGACTACAAGCCGGGCAAAGAGTTCAACGTTGCCATCGGTCTGGTCATGCTCTTACTAGCAATGTACTCCGGTCTGACAGGTTATCTACTAATCTGGAACCAGCGAGCTTTCTGGGCGACCAAAGTATTTGCCACCTTCCCGACTTATATGGACCAGTTTCCCTTCATGGGCGACTACTACATGCCTCTGGTCAAATCCCTTCACCTGGGATGGAACACGGCTGAGGTCCTTCTGGGAGCTGGTGGTGCTATTACCCAGGAGACGATTACTCGTTTCTTCAGTTTGCACCTGGCGTTCTCTCTGATACCACTTATTCTTGTGGAAATTTATTTCTACAACAATAACTACAAGCGTGTTCCTCTGAACTGGATCAAACGCAACATCGTTATCCTGATGCTGGTGATTATCGCTATTATCATCCCGGCAGCACTCGGAAGAAGATCCGATCCGGACGTTACACCGTTGCCGATCCTTTCAGACTGGTATTTCCTCGGTCTCTATCAGATGTACAAGTATCTGGAGCCCGTGGTGGCGACGGAGATAACGTTGCTGATACCAATATCTGTCGTCTTGATTCCATTTTTCGACACCTGGATAACCGGCGGCGAGAAGAACATCATGAAACGTCCCCTGGTACTCATGACTACCATCATGGGCGGCTTGACCTGGATTGTTTTCTCGCTTCTGATCATCGCCAACATAGCCAACATCCACGACGATCCACCCTGGTGGAGATCATCTATGTATCTCCTGGTGAATGCTGGAATCTTGTGGCAACTCTGGTTCCTCTGGACCACTAAAGATCTCAAAGCGAGAGCTAAGGGAGCGGCCGGTTGTCTCACCATGGGCTTCATCGCCTTGATTCAGACAGTATGGGCAGTTTGGTACTGGTTCATGGCCAAGACTGAATTATTCCTATCACCATTGCTCCACGCTTTCACTTACTGGGCGTGCAGACCTTTCCTCGGTGCCAGTGGTGCCAGGGCAGAGGAGTTGACCCAGGCGCTGGTGCCTAAAGGTGCCCAGATGCCCTATAACGTGGACTTGATCCCCGCCATAGAGCAGCGTTGGGTTGGCAAGATCGAAGGTGGTGCCGGTATGGTCAACGAGTTCAAGGAGCTTGCCGCCAACACCCACAGTCCCATCGACTTCATCTTCCAGCTTATCCCGACATTCACGCCGGACGATCATCCCTTCTATCACGGATGTATGGATTTCGTCGTCTCCAACAAATGGATCTGGGACTACGTGACCCTATCCAATAGACTGACTCCCGGAGTGGAAGCCAAATATCCCCTACCTATTCCTTTCGTAGATTGGTGGTGGATGATTGCGGGACTTGCCTGTCTCATCGCCAGCGGTGTTACTTACTTCATGTGTAAGAGTGCCGAGAAAGAGGTGGAAGCCCAGGCTAAGGCTAAGGCTGCTGAAAAAGCAAAAGCTGCTGCGGCTAAATAGTTAATTGAAGAGGAGAAATAGAGGACAGTGTCAATGAACGGAAATGGCGAATGCAAAGGCGGAGGTGATCAGATGAATTCTGGTTGCGGATGCGCTTCGCAAAATTCCGAGAAGAAGGCTGTCGAATTCAAAGTGAAGTTCGTGTATAAATTCGCTTTCTTCGTCGGCGCTGTCCTCGCGCTCTCATGGTTCTTCGAGGGTTGGAGACAGGTGCAAGAGGGTGTCACTCTGCCCCATTGCGCAATGCTTCTATTTGGCACTGCCACCACCATATTTTTTGTCGGTGTGCAGGCATACTGGATTTATCTTGAGGAGAAGTTCAAGGGGACCTTGAAAAAGCGTTTCGGTTTGTTTGAGCGGATCTACGAGATGACTAAACGTGATTCTGATATTCAGGGCTGTCGGTAAAGGAGAAGGATTGAAAAGTGGGAAATCCTATTAAACTGTTGTTAGTTGCTGCTGGAGTAGGGGCCTGTATCTTCTGGTCGGTGGGTATGCTCTGGGCTGAACTTGGAATGCCTGCCCTTGAAAGTTTCGATTGGCCCCACACAATCAAACTTCTACAGGCTGAGCCCCTTATGAAAGGGCTTGTTGATACTTATAACGGTATGTTCAAAGCCGGCACCGAGGCTCATCTCACCAGTAAGAATGCTGAAGGTCCCATCGGTGATTATGTGTACGCCCTGGCGATTGCCATGGCTTTTGTCGGTGGTGCCGTGGCCATCATGGCTGTTGGTAGTGAAGACGAAACAGAGAAGACCGTGGTACCAGTCAAAAAATAGAAATCATTAGTTATACGCTTCGGGGAGCAAGGTCGACAGAGGATCCAAAATGGAAAAGACGGGATTATTCAACAACTTATTTCTGTGGATGGAAGACATCACCAATAAGGTATTAAAGAGTAAATACAACCCTTTTTATTACCACGGTGCGCTGCCTCAATTCATCATGTACATCCTGTTTCTATCAGGATTGCTGCTATTTGCTTACTATGTTCCCACCATCGATAACGCTTATTTCTCGAAGAACCTGGTCAACGCCTACACCTCCGTTGACTATATAACCGAACAGATTCCATTTGGTGCGGTTATCAGGGCAGCACACCGCTACGCCGGTGATGCCATGGTTGTCTTTATAGTTCTCCATGCCGTCAGAGTATGGGCTACCGATAGATTCAGGCAGTATCGCTGGGTTCAGTGGATCTCGGGAATAGTTCTTTTCTTGATGGTAATGTTCATCGGTCAGACCGGCTATTACCTCATCTGGGACGAGCGTTCCTTGCTCCTCACCCGGATGACCGTATCCGCTCTTGCTGCCGTTCCTGGTATCGGAGAAGGTCTGGCTAACTGGTTCTTGAATGGAAGAACTATCTCAAACCTGACCCTATCCAACTTCCTCTTTATTCATATCGGTCTCTCTTTCTCCCTGATGTTCGCTTTATGGATACACTACGTGAGAATGACCAGACCGGTTATCACTCCACCTCCGGCACTCAACTACTTGCTTCTGGCAATGGTATTCGCCCTTGTCTACATCTTCCCTCTCACTGAGACAAAGATGGCTGACATGAATGCCCAGCCCACCATGTCCGAAGTTGACGTGATCTTCCTGTGGCCCTATCAGTTACTGGCAGCCTGGGGAGAAATTCCTTTCTGGATTGCCATGGTCGTTCTTCTTATAGCTCTCTGTGTAATTCCTGCCAATATATACGGGGCCAAGCCGGTGGAAGCGGCTGAAGTAGTAAATAATAAATGTGTTGGATGCAGGCTCTGCTCCCTCGATTGTCCATACCAGGCTATTGAGATGGTGCCGGCTCCAGCAGATTCAAGATTTAAACTTCTGGCAACGGTGAAGTCGGCTCGCTGCTCCGGATGTGGTGTCTGTGTCGGTGCTTGTGCATTCGATGCTATCGATCTTCCAAATAATGAAGACGCCCAGGTGACTGCGAAAATCAAAGAGCTAATCGAAGCTTCTTAAAAGAACGGTTTTATAAAAGGATCTCAATTTCTAAGGTAAATCAAGATGGCTGAAGAAAAGACAGTAATTACCCTGATATGCGAAAGAGCTGCCGAAGTTGATTCGGTCATGTCCCAGGACGATAAGTTAAAGGACATGCCCAACGTCAAGGTAGTCAAATTCCCTTGCTCGGGAATGATACAGCCTCTCATGGTAGAAGCGGCGATGAAAGCCGGTGCCTCCGGTGTTGTGGTCTGCGGATGTCAGATTGGCGATTGCTACTACAGGGAAGGAAATCGCATGATCAAAGACCGCCTGATGGGCTCTCGCCCTCCCGGTCTTAAGCCTCGCACCGATAGAAGACGCGTACTAGCCCTATGGTTATCTCGAAAGCAGACTGATAGATTTCTCTCCGAGACCAAAGAGTTCGTCACCTATGTAAGCGAACTGGATAAAGAAGAAGGAACCACGGCAACGGTGCCTAAAAAGGTTGAAGCCAAAAAGCCGGCCGAGAAAGTGGAAACCAAAGCTGACGATAAAAAAGCAGATAAGGTAGAAGCGAAGAAGGCAGAAGAGAAGAAAACCGAGAAATCGGAGAAGTCTGAAGAAAAGGCTGAGAAGAAAGAGAAAGAAGATAAGTAGTTTAGTTTATTCTGACCAGAGGGAAATTGATCATGCCTCCAAGTAGCAAAAAGCCAGAATTGTCCGAGGTTCAAATCATAAATCGCTGGGCCTGGTTTTTCATTTTCTATTTTGTTTGCATTCTAATGATCGCCAGCTTCGGACTTATCGCCGAATTCTAGGTTATGCAAAACATGTCTAAACTAATTCTCTCTCCAGGCTTGCTCCTGGTTGTCTCGTTGATCTGGTCATTTATCCAGACCGGTATCTCCGTCCCTGTTTTTGCTTACGCTCACCAGATGGAGCCTGTGGCCCAGGGAGGACCTTATGTGGCTAAGCGTAAGCACGTGGAGCGTTTTGCCGGTAAGTTCAGTTTGGAAGCCGACGATGTACAGAAGCCCATGATTCTTACTCTCCATAATGGATTCTCTGATAATCCTGGCTTTAATTGGTTGAGAGTGTTCCTCTGTGACGATATCAACATTCAGAACTTTGATCGATATGAAGAACCTCATGGAGACCTCATATACGATGAAAACTATGTTCAAAGGCATACCATCACCCTTGATATCACCGACCTTGTTAAAGAGGGCGTCAACACAGTCTACATAGAAGGAAAAGGAGCCAGGGGAGCTGTCTTGAGCTGGACTCTGAATGGTGCCCTCAGTCCGGAGCTTTCCCCCTTAAACCCGACCGTGACCCATCCAGGCGCTCGTTTGACTCTGACCGGTAAAGGCTTCAGCCATGATACCGATGAAAACCAGGTATTCATCGGTGAAAGCAAAGCCAAAGTGCTGAGCTCTTCTAGAAATAGATTGACCCTGGAAATTCCTGAAAATCTCAAGACTGGAAAACAGGTCATGAAAATCGTGGTCAATGGAGTAGCGTCCGCGCCATTTGAGCTAACTGTGAAACCGGCACCGAGTATGGAGTCGTCCAAAACCACAGAGCAGCCTGGCGAGAGTGCTACCGCTACTGAGCAATGACAGAACTTGTAGATTTAAGCAGAGCCCTGGCGCCGGTTGATGAGTCGACCTTTCCCCCACTGTTAAAACCTTTGCTGCGAATTATCGCTCCAGAGGTTGAATATTTGGACAATGAAGCTGGGGCTGAAATCATGATGGAGTTCTTCGCTTGTTCAAAAGAAGACCTGCCGGAAGGGGAAGGTTGGGCAGAGGAGAATTTAAAGCTATCCAGTCATCTGGGGACCCATGTGGACGCACCGCTTCACTACGGTTCCACCTGCGCGGGAGCACCGTCGAAAACCATTGACCAGATTGATCTGAAGGACCTCTATCTGGATACGGTGGTGCTGGACTTTTCCGAGAAAAAAGGAACCGGTTCTGCCATTACTGTCGAAGATCTCAAAAGAGCGCTGGACGCGATTGAATATGAGATTCGCGAGAGAGACGCGGTCTTAATTCGTACAGACCATGACAAATATGCCATTAACGATCCGGTTAAGTACAATTATCCAGGACTGGTCAAAGAGTCCGCTTCCTGGCTGGCCGATCAAGGTGCGCTTGTGGGTGGAACCGATGCTCTGGGCTGGGATAGACCATTCATGGTCATGTTGATGGAATTCAAAGCTACCGGGGATCGTTCAAAAATTTGGGATGCTCATTTTGCCCACAGGGATAAAGAGTTTTATGTGGTGCAACAGCTTGTCAACCTGGATAAGTTACCTGCCAGCGGATTTAAAACGGCTTTCTTTCCGATAAACATAGTCGGTGCGAGCGCTGCTCCGGCAAGAGCAGTGGCATTTTTAGAAAAATAGGCCCTAAAAATAGAGAAATAGAACTCTGTTGGTGAGTTCTATTTCCCGATGCACTCTGCTGGATGCAGTGTCACTATCCTGTAACCGATATCGCTGGGGGTTAATCTTTCTCGGGCTTATCCATTTCAATCGGCTCCAGGTAATTACCAGAGTATCGACAATTGGAAATAGCTGCCTATAGGGTTTTTCCTGTATTTGATATGCGGAATAGACTGTATGACTGGAAACGATGACAGGATAAGCATTTTCTCTCCTGACAAATTAGAAGTCAGGCTCGATTATTGCTTGATTGTCATGGGGTTGTAATATTATCGCACCCTGACAACAGGGCAAAACGTCTATCACCAAATGCAGTATCGGCAAACTTTTAGCGAAATTCTATATAGACCTTCAAGTCGGGAGCGCTTTCGATAGTGCCCGGCTCTTTGCGCCAGAGCCTGACCTCCATCATTGCCGGGAGTTCGGTGACCGTGAATTCATGAATCTCTTTTTGTAGTGGACTCATATTGTTCGAGCCGCCTGGATAACCGGAGCTGCCGCCACAATGAATAAACTGCAAAATTTGCACAGGTTTCTTTGTCTTGGCGGCGTTCTCTATATTTATGCAATTCTCTTCCGGCACATGGAGAAAGTTAAAGCCGAAATCGCGTGCGTTGTATGCCACCAGATCAAACTTATTCACCGGTGAACGATCTAAGATGTAGGGTTCTAGATCAGCCAGTGCCTTATTGAAGGCGGTCACTTCATAGATAGTCTCGAGAGAACTTTTGGATGGAAAGATCTTCAGGCTGGATGGCGACCAGCAAAAGGGAAAGTCCGGTTTGGACCACTCGGTTTGACTCAGTTTCTCTTTGTCCCAGATTTCATTGGACCATGAGGAGACACCGACCAGCAAATACGGATTGAGCAGATAGCGACTCTCCTCCGAGGCTCCCAGAATGGATTTGTCTCCTGAGCCGTAAATTGAACATCCGGCAATTCCCCACCAGGGTTTTCCGGATACTATTTCACCGAAAATCACTTCGGATGGCTTATAGCTGTTTTTCAGCAAGCGGAGGGAATACTTCTCCACAGCCGCTTTTCTGAGAGAGAGAATCTCTTCTTTTGTCTGTCCGTCCAATTCAACCATCGGCTGAATCGGAATTTCAAGAAACTCTTCCCGGCAAAGCGAATGCTCGCCGAGAAGTAGCTCATTTTCACTGACAAGGGCTCGACTCAAGCAGCCCTGAACGGAAATAAGCAAAAATAGTAGAACTATGGCAGAGCAGGGGAACCTGGACAAAAACCTCATGGGAAAAGAGGTCAGCGCTTCTTCACCTGGTGGAAATATATTGAATAGCTACTATGGCAGTTCTTTGATTTCTCTTTTGTGGTGTTTGCCACTTCAGCCATTGTAATGCTGCATACACTACCGTCTTTGTCCTGGGCCCTTATTAACTTGTTGTCTGACTGAGTGATCTTCCAGTTGCTCATTCTCAGAGCATTTGACCACCATTGTCTGACCTGGTCCTTGGTGTGCTCTACGTTGAAAGTTTGAATATAACCCGGTCCATCTTTAGCGTTGGGATAAGCCAATCCCATAATAAAATACTGCTTACCGGTATATTGCGGTAAGCCGGGAAGGGCAATGGGGCGATCTAGATCGTTGGCCTGGAATTGCGAGTCTTGCTGTTTCTGATTCCTATTATTACCTTGATTCTGCTTATTGAATCCCCACTGGGCGTTCGCAGGAGTCAAGGAGTACATCGATAGCATCAAAATAATTGCGAATGTGCTTCTAAACATCTTTCTCCCTCTGTACCATCCAGAACCTTCTCTTCAAATTTCTCTTCTAATACAACAAACAAGAGCAAGAGAAAAGTCCACTCTTCCTGAATCATACCCTGTTTGAAAGGTTTTTCGTCGGAAGAATGGACTTTTTGCTCTATTCATTCAGCTAAGTGAATTAGTTAGGTTTACAGAATCTACCTCCATTCACTGCTGTGTTTTCGAATTTCAGATCACCAAGCAGGTTGTTGAAACCGGATGCTGGTGTCCAAACGGCGCGGTCTACTGCGTCTACACGCGGGCTATCCGTGAAGGGAGCTTCGTGATAGCTCGCGTCACCGATTGAGCAGACATCACCACCGGAACCTCTACCCTTGGTCGAGTTGATAACCGTAGTATCAATTCTATAGGTGTTCTCACAAGGAACAACTTGAGTTGATGTACGACCATCGTTATCGGTCAGGTTAGCTGGAGCAGGTCTGAAGTATGTGCCGGCAGGTATTGGCTGCATGGTCACACTTCCAGGACCAGGAGAGTACAGCACCAGTGTCTGGCCCATCGCTAGAGGCATGCTGGCATCATTCAATGCAGCTTCCACATTTGCTCTGGTGATACTGGGGTCCACCTGGGTCATTCTGTCGGCGATGAATCCAACTATGTTATTAGCACAGGGATTGGCTCCACCGTCGTGGATCTGGTCCAAGTAAGCTTTTGGAGTATCGATGCTTCCAAAAGACGGGTTCGGGCTGCCCGAGGTTGTGTTGTAGCATCCATTGACATTGAATTTCTTCATGCCTGATGCCAGCGGGGGTGGGTCTACCTGGGCGCATTTAGCACCTCTGGCACGTTGCTGCAGCAAGCTAGCCTTCATATATTCTATGTTGGTGTAGCCGTCGGGCGATGTGGCAGTACTTCCCGTAGGGAGGTTCTGGTCACGGCCGTAGGCACCAGCTGCGGCGTAGGGCAGTCTTCCAGGATTCATGGCGAGGTCGTCGTTAGTTCCGTCGACGCCATTGTCGAAGAAGCAATTGCTATCACCCCAACCATTGAGGGCATCGCAGGGATGACCGGAAGCCATAACACCTGCAGTTGCCGAATCCATGGGGTGGTTGGTGTTATCAGCCAGGTCATCCAGGGTGGCAGGTCTGAATCCTGCAGTGTCTGTGGTGATAACGAAGATACCGGCGAGACTGGGTCTGGTGACCGTGCCACTGGTATCAGCATTGTAGTTAGCCCAGTCTATGAAAGCACTGTTGTTCGTGGAGAACATGTTGCTTACTCCGTTGCCGGCTGTGAATACCTGGGAAGGCGGCCACAATTCGTTGTTAAAGATATCGTTGGTACCACTAACAACAGGGTCGGCGATGGGTGTGTTCTGGACGTTAGCATCTTGACCATTGTTGATTCTCACGTAACCTCTAGGAATCGATGCTGCGAAGTCTTTGTCGAGGACGCCGACGATAGCGCAAGCAAGGGATCCGCCGAGATGTCCGGAAGAACCTTCAGTGGCTTCTGATGTTGCTTTGAAAGCGTTGGGGGGCAAGTAGCCCTCAGCGACTGGGTCGGTGGTAGCTCCGTCGAACTCGCCTACATCTACGATGTGGGGCTGGGTTTTCGGGAAGATAGGTACACCGGCTATGGTGATGTTGTCGCTGTTTCCACAAGGTATAGTCCAGTTGACATAACCGGCCATATACGGAGAATTGCCATCATCACTTGTGACAGCGCCGGTGTTCTGGTTTGTCAGACTACTGGGCGGGCTCACAGGGAGGCTGGTATTCGCGTGGAAGTATACGTTTGTTGAGTAACCCTGTCTCATGAAGGCAGATGCAATGTTGCCTACCAAATTGACCTTGTTACCGTGCCACATCTTGGTGTTGTTCACTTGAGCAACATCGGTGAAGTGGGTGTTGAGCGTGTTGGTGTTGTGTAGCTTGTCCCTCAGCTGGGTTGATACCTGCTTAGCGGTAGCCGCAAGAGATTTTGCGTGAGTTGCAGCTTCTGCAGTATTAATATGATCAGCGTTCAATGCAACAAGAATTGATTGAGCGATTATTCTATTAAGGTTCTGCATGCTTGCTCTACCACCGGTGGTACCAAGGCCGCTGACCGCTTCGTCGAGTCCGATGAAGTCAGAAGCACTAGCTCCCACTGAGCTAAAGTCTACGCCAACGATTGTGGGCGATAGAGCGTTTCTGGCGACTATTAGTACACCAGCGTCAGTAGCGTTAGCTACCTCGCGCTCACCGCCAATGATCTTGGCTAGGATGAAGAAACCAACAGCTAGGATGATGACTACGAACACGCAGACCGCAACCAATCCTAAAGTGGCCCCTCTCCTTCGGTTGAGTTTCATGTGGCTGTTTCCTCCGTCGTGTGTCCAGCCTATGCGTAACAAGAATATCGTTGTCCGATGAAAAATTGAGAGATACTAAGATACGCACATTAAACAGATATTAATTATTATCGTTTAATCTATCAGGGCTGTCAAGAATCCCTGGGGAATCTGAAGTCCATACTTTCTTATACCCAAAACCCAATATTATATTGGCTTTTGGCTCACATTTAATGTCTTGGGTCGGACTAGAAAGGGTGAAATCCAATGATTAATTATGAGCGCCGTTTAATTAAGTGTCGTTAATATTAACGGCGTTTTATCTTGTATGCCGCCTAGGTAGTGCCTTTGGAAGATTCTCCATTTTCCCAGGTAACTGCCAGGGTGGCCACCAATAACCAGAAAATAAAATGCACCTGGGGGCGATAGAAAACGGTATCCACAAACCCATGGGTCATCAGTCCAAAAATTGCTGCCGCAATTCCCAGGATTATCCAGCGGTAGTGGCCTGTTTTTGCCTCCCAGAATCTTATATGGGCTCTGCTCAGTACTGCGATTACCAGGGCACAGAATACCAGTAAGCCGAATATGCCGCACTCGACAGCCACCTCCAGGGGGACGCAATAAGTGCCCAGGGCATCATAGCCGCTTATCATATAGAGCCCGTAAGCCAGTCGAAAAGTTTCGTTTCCTACGCCTATACCAAACCACCAGTTATCCTTGAGCATCTCGAGGGATGAACTCCAGACATTCAATCTATATGAATTGGAAGAATGTTCTCTTCCGGCAAAAATAGACTCGAGCCGGGTGCTAAAAGCTGGAATCTGGGTCAGGACAAAGGCGCCGCCCAATAGTCCAAGAATCACCGAGGCCAAAACCCAGGGGCGTGCTTTCTTCTTGTGCTTCCAGACATAGAGAATGGCAGGAAGAGCAAACATTGCCAGGGAGGCAAAGACAGCAATATATCCTCCTCTGCTGCCGGTAAGGATGGTGGCCAGGCATACCACGGCAAATCCTATATATAGGATTAGGGAAAGTATCCATCTTCTGGCGACTAAATAGGATGAAGCCATGCCCAAAAGAACGGGCGCAATCGGAATCAAGAAGCCTGCTAATAAATTAGGATTTCCCAGGGTGGAGTAAATTCGCGTTCCCCGGGTCTCCACAGTGGGGTCTTCCCAGGTGGCAAGGGGGGCTACTCCTGTTTTGTATTGGTAGAGTCCGTGCAATGAAAGGCTCAATCCCACCAGGGCAAGGGAGCCCAGAAGAAGGAGAGTCCTTTTTTTGGAGCCCGCGCATAGAGAGGTAAAGAGAAAGTAGCTGGCCACAAAAACTACAACTTTCGAAAGTCCTTTCAGGCTAGGAATGAGATAGTGTGATGCACAGGCTGAGACCAGGTTGATACCGAGATAGATCAAAACCAGAAAATCCAAAATGTCGGGATTTCGTCTCTGGGAGCCTCCGGTGAGCCAACCGGCTACCCAGAGAGAGAGCGCCACCAGGCTAATTAATGCCAGGCCGATTTTGTCATTGGCAAACTGGGGTAATCCAAGGCAGATTATCAATCCCATGGCTGTGATTTGGCTCAGACCTTGAAAGCCGCTTCCAACCCTGGTCGATACATCTTTGATCTTTTCGGATTGAAAGAATCTCCGTATCGCTCCCGTTGCCATATTCAATGGCGTAGCGAATAACGAGTTGTCTTTCGCCTTGCTCCACCAGGAATTTAACTGGTAGAGAGAGAAGAAAGAAGCAATCCTATATATAAAGGTAGGGGATTTGCTCTCTTGCATTTTTTATTGCTTAGCGACTGGCTTTGATATCAGCTACTACGCCCTGGACTCGGTACTTAAATCCTTCCAGTTCAACCAGATTGCCTATTTTTACCTTGTTTCCCCGGATGACAAATCCGTCTCTGGTCGCGTCCGCTTCATCCCGAACCGTGACTATATAGTCATGGGCGTGGGGAACAGCCGGATCTGGAAAGGCGACAACGCCTGATGCGTCAGGTTTTAGAAAAGATGCTTTGTGGGGCCAATGGTTCACTTTCACGATGGACATAGGCGGTTGCACGGGACGATTCCTAATGGTGATAGCGGATTTGTCACCGACCTTGAATATGTCAGGATCCAGCGTTTTTACGCCTATTAGATATACGTCTATATCTACTTTGTGGGTTCCTTCGATTATCTGATCGACACCGGCATAGCCTGCTCTTGCCAGACCGAAACCGGCAAGGGCTGTGATTAGAATCGCCAGAACGGTTAGATCCAGAGGGTTCAATTTCTTCATCGGTAGTATTCGCCGCCTTTTCTAGAGTGAGAATTGATTTCTCAGATCATACTCAATGGCGGACATATTCATATTGAAAAGATTGAAGCTTCCCTATAGCCTATATCTTACCGAAGAATATAGAAACGTTACCTGTAACCCTTTTGACCAGCTTGATCGGTCCTTGAACCAGCTCCTGTCCAAAGTCTAATTCCTGCCAGGCTTTCTCTTTCAGCGTCTCAATCAATAGATCGCTCTCCAGTTTGCTCATCTGAAGCCGTCCGGCTTTGTGTTCCGAAACCATGTCCATGAGATCTTTCATGGCCGATTCTTTTGTAATTATGGAAACCATTGTATTTTCCTGCCAACTCAACCAACGAATATATATTAGTAAGTCCTGAAACACCTTGCGAACGTGGTTTTCCCACTTAGACCTAAATTTCATTGCGGAAACTACGTAGAGGCGATGTCGAACTTTCGCCGAATCCATATAGAACTACATATCACTGAGGCGAAGGCTTTTGAAAAGCCAAGGAGAACCAAAAATGAGTTTTGAAGCATACAATCCGGAAGCTACCGAAAATTTCTACAACCAAAATGTTGGTGACGCTTTCCTGATGGATCTGGAAGGTTCCGGTCCGATGGACAGAATGTCGGTAACCGACCTTCTGGATAAGAACGAAAAGACAGTTATGGAGACTGCGGCCAATATGGTGAAGCATTTCTCCAACGTTCTCTCCAGGTTGCCTGAAGATATGCAAGAAGAGTTGATCAACTCTTTACCCACACCGGGCAAGCATGATGTTGTCTATGCCGGAATGATCGATACTTATAAGAAGTCCGCTTAAATTTCCAGGTTCTCTAGCGTGTCGAGCATCTCTTTTTGGCTCGTCACGGCAGTTCCCGACTTTTTGACCACGATACCTGCTGCCAAATTGCCCAGGGCCATCGCCTCCAGTGGACTGGCTCCCGTCACAAGAGCAAGGGCCATGGTAGCAACAACGGTATCCCCCGCTCCTGTCACGTCAAAGACCTCACTCTTATTGAATACCGGCAATTCTATCTGAGGCTCACCTTTTTGAAACAGCGCCATACCTTCGCTGCCTCGAGTAATTAGTATCGATTGTGCTCCGCTCAGCTCCAGCATTTTACTGCCTGCCTCTTTCAATCTCTCCGGAGAATCGATTTTAAAGCCTATCGCTTCTTCCGTATCCGGCTGATTCGGTGTGATTAGAGAACAACCGCCGAATCGCTCAAAACCATTCTGGGCGTCGACAATCAGGATGGTTTTGCTGTTTTTAGTCACTTCTCGGCAGACTTTAATGACACTATCGGTAATGGCACCGGCTTTGTAGTCCGAGAGAATAAGAGCCTGATAGTCACCGGCAGATGCTTTTATCTTTTTAGCGAGTTGCTCTTCGATGTCCGCGCTGATCTTTTTGTGAGAGATTCTGTCCAGGCGCAATAGTTGCTGCATCAGGGAATGGGACTTGGAGAGAATTCTGGTTTTGACCGTGGTGGGTCTCTCCCTGTCCGGCACCAGGTCATGGCTGATACCGTGGGATTCGAGCATGGTCGCCAGTTTCTCTTTATACTCGTCTTCTCCGCACACGCCTATGGCATGGCATTTTGCTCCCAGGGCGGTGATATTGTGGGCGGTATTTGCCGCTCCACCTGGAATATGAAGGGTATCAACGTGCTCAAGAATGAGAACCGGCGCTTCCCGGGAAATTCTTTCGGGCTTGCCTTCGAGAAGTTCATCTATCAACAGATCCCCGACAATCGAAACCCGACCCTTGCTTAGTTCGATGATCCTTTTGGCCAGGTCACCTTTGTTTAGGTCTGCTCTGGGGGATTTTACCGGTGAAAAGGTAATGTCGTGTGGATGCACCCTCTCTAGCTCCTTGAATAACTGATTCGCCAGTTTATTATCCGGGTCTACCCCCATGGCTAGCATTACCGCCTTTTTAGACTCCTCGATATATTGCAGATGTCGCAACAGTCTGGCCAGGTGGATGCTGTTGGCGATAATGTCCTCAAAATTCTCGGCGCGGGCTAGCCCGGTGGTAGTCTCCTCCAGATCTCTTTTGGCGTGGGGGCTGAGACTGTGGTCATCAATCATAGTATTTTTTAAGAAATCATCCACCAGCTCGACCATCTTTTCGGAGCGGTCGTCTTTTTGAAGCTTGCTAATATCCACTCCCCGCAGATTGAAATGTTGTCTCAGACCAATCGGGTGAAATAGCCCCATATTTGAGGAAGCGTTAACGCTTCGCGTGGCAGTCCAGCGAAAGTCCCTGGCTCTCCTCTCTTCCGTCGGATCGAATGAGGCTTGTTTCTTAATCGCTTTGTCATTGAGAAGTTTGCTTATGTTGGCGGTGCGAATAGCGTCGAAAGCACCTTCTTTGCCCTGTTTCTGGACCGGGGCATCCTTTGTAATCTCTAGTTTGGTGTTCTCTGAACTGGTGCTGTTGCCGGATACTATATCGTGGAATTCTTTAATTCTGGAATTTGCCGCCCCATTCTGCAAGGACTTCAAGGAGAGCAGGTCGCTCAAAGAGAGGCGACTTGGGCGATCTATTGTCTCTCTTACGTCTTTAGAGTCTTTGTTAACTTGCTCTGCGTTCTGCTCGGAGACCTTATCGGCACCGATTTTATTTTTGCCGTCCACACTATCTGCCTGCCCACCATCGCCGCGACTTTCGCCTGGGCTCGAAGGACCGGTGGAATGACCTGAGAAGTTGGACATGAGATTGACCCGATTGACGGCTGTTTACATTCTACTATAAGTACTAATCACCCACCTTCGTCACCAACCTCTGTAAGGTTCGTTCGATCGATTGACTTATATTAGATTTTAGCGGGTTTGTAGTACTCTCTATGGCATCGATATCGCCTGTATATGGGAAGTGGGGTTGCCGACTCTACTTTTGGCTTGATTTTACCCCGGGGCATAAGCGCCACCACAGCTGGTTAATATAGAGCATGTTATATTTGTATTGAAGTGTTTATTATCGAGTTCGGGTGAAGGATGAAAGTTGTTCTGAAACAAAGTAAGGCATCGATGATAGCCCTGGGCTTTCTCCTTGGTCTTATTGTTCTCTCTTTGCCTGGATCAGCCCAGGAAAAGTTGGCTTTGACAGACAACTCTGTACAAGATACCCATGATGCCTCGGACACAAAAGACACTTCCGCCGCCGATGATTCTGATAGTGTCAAACTCAGACCGGTGAAGAAGGTCACCGTTACTGCCGGAGAGCCTGTTAAACCCGGCTTCTTGAGCTGGAAGACCGATACCCTGGGTAGAGTCAGAAGTGATGGTCGTCTGGCCAAGCGGCTTGCAAAATATCATTGGCTTGACAAGATGGTTCTCGCTAATCCAGAACTTTCAGAGGCGATTACCAATCATAGAAGAGCGGCTATGATCCTTGCTGATCATGTTCGAATAACGGAGATCGCTGAAGCCGACCCATATTTATGTAGAAGAATTACGAAGTGGAAGGGTGCGGCCCGGAGGCTGGCTGCCAATCCAAATGCCCGATATGTTATCGATCGCGATCCCGAAGGAATGTACCGGGCCATCAGACGTGATAAGAAGATAATTCGAATTTTGTCAAAGAATCCGGTCTTTGACCAGATGATCGTCGATAATCCTGAGTTAGGTCGGGTAATCTCTCACTACATGTGAACTTCTCAATTAACTTTATCTTAGAAGCACTGGCAATTGGCTTCGCCACAGGAATTTTTTCAGGCGCCTTCGGAATAGGCGGTGGAATCGTTTGCACGCCTCTTCTCCGGCTTTTTCTCAATGTCAGTCCTCACATGGCTATCGGCACCACAATGGCCCTCATAATTCCTACTTCTCTCAGTGGTGCTCTTAACTACACAAGAAAAGGACTGGTGGATAAGAAAGTCTCTACGGCCATGATGCTACCGGCGGTGGTCGGAGTATTGGCCGGCGCCGCGCTCACTAAAGTGGTGCACGGAAAGATGCTAATGCTCTCCTTCGCGCTTCTAGTGGTCATATCGGGAATTGATCTCACTCTCGGAATCGGAAAGCGCATTATGGAGATGCGTAGCGGAGGCGAGGACGAGGAGTCGAAGGACTCTGAAAGCGAGTCAGGGAAGGACCTTAAGACGAGAATTTTTGTCGGCTTGTTAGCCGGTATGCTGGCTGGTTTCTTCGGGGTAGGTGGTGGATTTATCCTGGTGCCTTGTTTGCTCTATTTCTTCAAATTGCCCATCAAAGCTGCATTTGGAACGTCTCTTGTGGTTATCGCAACCGTGGCAATGCCTGGCACGATAACCCATTTCTTACTCGGACATGTGAACATTTCTTTGATGCTCACCATGATGGGGGGAGCGGTATTAGGATCCCTGGTCGGTAGTTCAGTGGCTTTGAGAATCAGGGACAGTTGGTTACGAAAAGGTTTCGGGGTTATTATGATTACGGTTGCTCTGGTTCTCACCTGGAGAGAACTACATCTATAGAGGGAATATAATTAGTTGTCCGATTTCCATCAGCAGAAGGACTTTCTCAATTGTGTAGCTTTCATGCTCGACTGTTAGAACTTGAGTCAGAGATACTTGCCAAAGAAGAAGCCCAGGAAGGTATATCTGAACTTACTCCTGATTGCTCCATCCTTCTCGATTCTGTGGAGAAGGAGATAGGCGTGAGGTTGGGCGATAAGGTGCCCCAGGACTTCCGCGGCTGGATCTCCTACCGCCGCTTCCAGAATAAGAGCCAGGGTAAATCTACCGATCGAGACCAGATGATTGTCAACAGAGGGCGAGCTTTTAAGGTAGGTGGACTCTTTCCCAAGTATGTAGCCGGTTGTGATGTGTCTTTCGGGCTCGATACGGCCACTGAGTATCAACGTGGCTTTGATGTCTCTTGTCCCCAGGACCTGGATCATTTGTTGGTGAATTTCGGCCGGGGCAAGCAAGGATTGATTAGGGTTTTTCTCTGGTATGGCGAGAACATTGCTCCATATAGGCTAATATTCGAAGCCGTTATGGAAAACGACCCCCAGGATGAATTGATTGAGGCCGTGGTAGAAGCTTGCCACTGGATCATAAAGAAGCCGAAAGAGTTGACTTTACCGCAGTTTCTCTCTTCAGAGAATCAGTAGATTCCGTTCAGGCTTCCTCTTTGTCTTTCTTGGCTATGTCGATTTTCTCTCCACCACCACCGGAAGTTCCGCCTTGAATGCTATTTACGATAGGCTCAACCATCTTCTCAATCCCCTGGGGGAATCGCCTTTTACCGTGCTCGAAGAGTTCAATAGGAATTGGAAAGATAATTGTAGAGTTGTTCTCCGCCGACACTTCCACCATGGTTTGTAGTTGTCTGAGCTGCATCGCACCTGGTGCCTGGGAGATTCTCGTGGCGGCCTGGGAGAGCTTCTCCGCTGCTTGCAATTCACCATCAGCAGCCACAATCTTAGCTCTTCTCTCCCGTTCTGCTTCAGCTTGTCTTGCCATTGCTCTCTGCATGCTCTCCGGAATTTCAACGTCTTTAACTTCGACGGAATTTACCTTGATGCCCCATCCTTCGGTCTGTCTATCAATTATCGCGCTGAGCTTCTGATTGATGGCATCTCTTTCCGTAAGCAATTCATCCAGCTCATGTTGACCAAGTACGGAGCGCAGTGTGGTCTGGGCAATCTGGCTGGTGGCGGTGAAAGGGTCTTCCACTTTAGTGACGGCCTTAAAAGGATCAACGACCTGAAAGAAGCAAACTGCTGCTGTTTTAGCCGAAACGTTATCCTTGGTGATTATTTCCTGCATGGGGATGGACATCGTGATTACACGGAGGTCCACTTTCTTGTGAGCCTGGGCGATGGGCCATACGAAGCTCGGGCCAGGCCCTATGGTGCCTGTCGCTTTACCCAGGGTGAAGATGACCAGGCGGTCATACTCTTTGATGAACTTTATTCCTGAAAGAAAGTAGCCCAGAACCAGGAAGAATATTAAACCGAAAAATTCCATTGACAACGCTCCTGTTCAATATCAATTTAGTCCATATTACTCTATTTCAGTCTTTTTAGACGGGCTATGAAAAATCCCGACAAATTATCGATTCCCGGATGAAGGGGGATAAATCCTCTGGCGGCAGTGACCGATAAGCGCTTGTTTGTCTTTATTGACTCGGGAAGAAATTCTGCCAGGGGCTCTAATTCGAATTGACCTTCACTCTCCTCCAAGAATTTTTCAATCACTTCCAAATTCTCTTCCGGCTCCAGGGAGCAGGTGGAGTAGACGACTATGCCGCCTGGCTTCACCATCTCCGCTGCTGCATTTAAAAGCTCAATCTGTAATCTAGGCAATTCGACTAAGTCTTCCGGTTTTCTTCTGTGCTTGATATCGCTTCGTCTATCCATAACTCCGGTACCGGAACAAGGTGCGTCCACAAGGACTCGGTCGACAGCTCGTTCGTAGCGGAATTTTCTGCCATCTTCTACCTTGATCTCTATATTTGTCAGCCCGAGCCTGCGTCGATTTTTCTTTAGTTCACCGAATCTACTTTCGTATTTGTCCACTGCGATTATGCGACCTGTGTTCTCCATCAATTCACTCATATGGAGAGACTTTCCACCTGGCGCTGAACAAAGATCTATGATGATTTCTTCTTTCTGGGGAGAAACCACCGATGATACCAGGGCTGCTGCTTCATCCTGAATGCTGAAGAGACCTTCCTGATAGGCAGGAAGATCTTCCAATCGTTGTTTGTTGTTATAGACGACTTTGAAAACTGAATTCACATATTTGGAAGGAATGAGCTTAATACCGACATTCTCCAGGACGCTGACAAGTCCCTCAGGGCTTATCACCTCCGTGTTTGCGCGGATAAAAGTATCAGGCTTTGATGAAGCCTTCTCCAAAAGCGTTCGAGTGGCGTCTTGGCCCAGATTAGCTATCCATCTTTTCACCATCCACGAGGGCATGGAATATCTTGTCGCAAGTTCCTCCGGGTTGGTTATTGATTCCATTCGGTCGAACGCATCGTCGTCATCTTCTCCGCTATTCGAGCCGGAAGTGCCGGTCCCCGTCAGTCCACTCTCCTTCTGGCGCAAATATGATCGCAATACGGCATTTGTATATTTGGCCAGTCCCTCGTGACCGCATTTTCTCGCTAATCCGGTGGAGGTGAATAGCACCGCAGAAGGTGGCAGGTCTTCGACAAAATCGAGCTGAAAGAATCCTAAACGAAGTATATTGAGCAGCACCTTAGGAATACTTTCCAGGGACTTTTTAGAAAGAGGTTGAATACGGCTGTCCAGCAATCCTTTATTTCGGATTACTCCCTGGACTAATAAGGTGGTGAAAGCACGATCCCGTTTAGATAACCCACATTTTTCCAGGGCGCTGGCCAGGGCTATATTGGAGTAAGCTCCCTCCCTGTCCACGCGAAGTAAAACTTCCAGGGCCAGCTTTCGAGAGGCTATGCCTCTTTCCTTCTCCTTTATAGATTCGTTTCCTTTTTTAGATTCTGATTCTTCGCGCTTAACCATAATCTAGCGCTCCATCTCTATTTTGAATTGCAGGCGTCTTTACCGCCGGCATTTGTGCTTGAACTACTTACTGAACAGCCTGGAACCGAAGCTGCCATAACTTCACCGGTTGTTACTCGCTGGCCGTTTACCCAATCTATAACAGCAACCTTAGGCTTGTTGGGAGGCTGAACTGTCAGGACCTCCAATCGCTCGCCACCATTCTCTCCACAGGCCACCAGGAGTTCTTTGCCATCGACCGATATGCTTCCCGGGCTAACTTCTGAACCGGTAGTATTGGTATTGTATCTGGTTCTAATGATTTTAAGTTTTTGCTCCCGGAAGGTGGTGAAGGTGCCGGGCCACGGAGCGAGTCCGCGAACCAGATTGTGCACCTCTAGCGCAGGCTTGCGCCAGTCTATCTCTCCCATCTCTTTCGACAAGAGAGGAGCATAGGTTGTCTTGCTATCGTCCTGGGGCTCAGGGGTTATGGTTTCGTCACGGAGTCGCTTGAGCGTCTCTACCATCAGTGGTGCTCCTGATTCGGCAAGTTTCCTGCTAAGTTCAGGGGCGTCCATATCAAGATCAATCTCTACTTCATTTTTTAGAAGCATAGGACCTGTATCCACGCCGGCTTCAGTGCACATGGTTGTATTGCCGGTTTTCTTCATGCCTCTTACTATCGACCAGTTTATCGGCGCGGCCCCTCTTAACTCGGGCAGTAGCGAACCATGCAGATTGATCACCCCATGGGGCGCCAGCTCCAGAACAGGTTTTTTGAGAATCTGGCCGAAGGCTACCATAACCAGCACATCGGGCTTGAGCGCCCGCATCTCTTCCACCACAGCTTTGTCCCTGGACAATTTCTCAGGCTGCAGGACTTTTATATTGTGTTTCAGAGCCACCTCTTTGACCGGGGGCGCCTGAACTTTATTCCCTCGACCTTTTGGTCTATCGGGCTGGCAGAGCACTGCCAATACTTCGAAGGTCTCTTCTTCGATAAGTGCGTTCAATGTAGGTACGGCAAACTCCGGGGTGCCAAGATAGATGATTCTCACGGTCAACTCTCGCTTACGCTTATCTCTATAATCTGGTCGAAATTCAAACAGCACTTATCATCGAGCATTATGTACATGAGACGGTTCTGTCCTTCGAAGGCAAGATTGGTCAGCTGTCCGCTGTAGTCTGCTCCACCGGTGGTCAAGACCCTGACCGTTTGTCCCACCCATTGCCTGAGATAAACTCTTTTGTCTGCGTTCTGTTGAGGCATGCAATCGACTCCATGGAGGAACTAGTAAAAATCAAATCCTGACTCGGAATAAAAATATGTATCCAGATAAGAGTTTGAAACCTGCGCCGGACTTATATTTTGTCATTCTAAACCATCAAAATTACTGGGAATATAAATAGGCTTTATTTTTCTCAATATGGCAAGCAGCCTGTCGTAGTCGGACCTCATGATGGCGGAGAGCGAACGACCGGCGTCAAGGAGAAAACTGTCGTCTTGACCGGTATTGAGGTGCGCTTCGCGAATGGTGGCAGCGATGAGTTCGTCGGTAGGGACTTCACTGACCGAGGTCAGAAGCCGCAAAAACTCGAAGCCCCGGGTGATTTGACTGATCTCTTCACTGCTGGCCGGATAGACAAAGTCGTGAACTTCCGGTGGTTGAGGGGGAAGATGTTGGAATACCCGGTCCATAATGACATGACCGACTATCTGCGCGTGCACCTCGGTTTTCAGGAGTGAAAAAATATGGGGTTGGTTCAGTTTTAGCTCTTGGCGAGTCATGCCTAGAGCTGATGGTTTGTGAACCGAGTCCTGGGGACCGGTGGAGACATTTGTCACTACCGCAATTACCGCTATGCCGTTTTCCTGGGAGTCCGCCTTCAAAAAACTGCCGAAGCGGGGCTTTTGAGGCAGCGCCGGCTCTTCCTCGTTTCTATTTATGCACTCCGCCGTAAACTGAGTAATTGAGGATGATACCACCTCTGCGATGGGTGAGCCGCTGTCAGAGCCGCTGTCAGAGCCTTTCATTAGTCCGTGGCCGGAGTAAGTTCGTTGGGAGAAAAATTGTCTATCTCTTTGTCGGAAAGGGGTTCGTCCACCGCCCTTCCCTGGCATACACTTATTGTTGTTTTCTCGCCGTCTTCAGCCATTACAACGTTTATCTCTAAATCTTCCTTGTGACCGGACATGTTTATCATGCGCGGGAGCTTCTCCGTGGCGTCAATGGTCCAGCCGTCTGACTGTAGTTTTTCCTGGTACCAGCCTGTTACTTTTTCCAGGGTTTCGGCTGTGGACATGGATAGGAATCGCGCCTGCTCGCCTTCATCGTCATGGGCGTTGGTAGCGCCTGCTACAGTGGCTTCCGGATAAACAAAGGGTCTCAGCTCTTTAGGTAAGTCTTCCGCGCCCTCGCTGAAAGTGTGAGTCATGCCGGAAGATTTAAAGGTGACTTGCTTTTCGTTTCCGCACCCGGAGATGAGGAGCGTCACTCCCAGTGGTATCGTCAATAGTGCTATTAATCCAGATATTGTTTTCATGGTCTGTTTTCTTTTTTGGAGATTTTGCGGAATCAAGTATATACGGGCAGGGGAGAAATCAAGAATAGAATTTTGAGAACTACCGCTCAATTCTATCAAAGGCTGTCAATGTTTGAGTCATCCATCCACTCTTCCCATCATGTTTTCTCCTATTAGATTTATTGTCAGGATGGTTATTGATATTAATAGAGCAGGAATCAAGGGTGCCCACCAGTTGCCGTAGAAGAGATCGGTCTGGGCCTGTCGCAGCATTTCCCCCCAACTGGGAGTACCCGGTCCGGCTCCGAGACCAAGAAAACCTAAACCCGCTTCCATGACCACCGCATCGGAGATCAATAATGAGGTTTGAATCAGGATGATGCTACGCGCGTTGGGGATAAGGTGCCGTCTCAAAACCCATGTTTTGCCCGCTCCCAGGGACAGAGCTGCTTCGATATACTCTTCGGACCGGATTGAGGCTATCTTGCTAAAAGCGATCCTTGCCGCCTCGAGCCAGGATGTGGAAGCGATCACAAGAATTATTGATATTACTGGCAAGATACCTAAAGAAGATTTGCTTGCTCCGAGCAAGTCCAGGACGGATTGAGGAAGGACGTTTATAAAGTCCGGTCTGTTTATCAGGGCAGACAATGCGAGGAGGAGAATAAGAGAAGGAATCGCTAGAAGAGCGTCTACAGTTCTCATCATGAGGCTGCTTATCAAAGGACTCACGATAGCGGCAATGGCGCCCCAGAAGGTTCCGAAACAAACAGCTATTAGTGCGGCCAGGAGTCCTATTGCTAAAGAGTTACGGGCTCCTATGCAAGCCATGACAAAGATGTCTCTGCCCAGGCTATCTGTTCCAAGAATATGTTCATTAAAAAATGGATATCTATTAATCTGACTGAGATCTGTCAGGGGCTGGGTGGAAGTCATGCAAAAAAAATGTCCAAGGAGAGCGAGCGAAAGAAGGATGAGCGAAAGAATGAGGATCATCCTGGGACCGGATGAATGGGAGGCGGTTGAATCGAGGTTATGACTCTTTCTCGGTTTCATTGATGAGCCTTTGGTTGTGGACATCTTTCTTTCTTTCTTTCTTTCGCTTTATTGCTTGCTTGCTTGCTTGCTTGCCTATCTACCTATCTACCTATCTATCTACCTATCTACCTACCTATTTACTTACTTACTTACTTACTTACTTACTTACGAATGGGTTAGCGGGATACCGAACGGGGCGCATCAGCACCTTCAAGCACTCCGCCAGCACCGGTGGACTTTTGTGAGTTCAACAGATTCGAACTTTGGCGCGGATCTATCATCGGGGTAATTATGTCCGCCAGGAGATTGGCGAGAATCACCATGGAGCCATAAATCATCACAATACAGGTCATTACCGGATAGTTTCTTCCGAAAGTGGCGTCAACCGCAAGTCTTCCTGTGCCAGGCCAACCGAATATTGTCTCAATCAGAACAGAGCCGCCTATCAAGGCTGGCAGCGATAATGCCAGTAGGTTGATAACTGGTGGCAGGCAGTTCTTGCAGACATGAAAAAGCAGGACTTTCCATTGCGGCAATCCTTTCGCCACTGCCGTAGTCACATAGCTCTTATTGATCTCATCCAGGGCCAGAGCCCTTATGAATAGAGCTATTTTTGCGCTTTTTCCAATTGCCAGGGAGATAGCCGGGAGGAGCACAAAGGGGACAAGGGTGAGAATGTTCATGCTGCCGGATGGCTCAAGGCTCTTAAAAATGGGAATTGACCGGAGAGGATCTAAATATGTGGCTAAAAAAATCACAGCCAGACCGGCTAAAAATGATGGAATCGAGTATATGAATAGCGTCAGGGATACAAAAGCGGTTTCCAGAAATTTCAGCCCTCTTCTGATTACAATTAGAGTCAAACCCCAGAAAATTCCCAGGCTAAAACTGAGAAGTATTGCCACACCTGTTAGCAAAATAGTTGCCGGGAAGCGTTCGGTTATTACTTCTAAGACTGGTCTATTGTCCTGGTACGATCTTCCTAGTTCGCCTTTGCCGAACCACCCTAGAAGCCAACGGGAATATTGAATCGGAACAGGGTCGTCAAGACCGAACTCTTTGCGAAGGTACTTCAGTTGTTCTCGGGAAATATCTCTCGTGGATTCTCCGATTAGAGCTTCAACAGGGTCTCCAGGAAGAGCTCTGACCATAGCAAATGAAACTATTGAAAGTATAAGCAAGAGCGGGACAGCTTCTATAACTCTTGATCTAAGGATTTGAAACATTGTCTATGGCGTTGATGAGGTTGGGGATTGTCAGGAGATGAGATACTATCCAGGTAACGTCTTATGATACAGAAGCTATTCTCGTTGACAATCCATCCTCACAAGTCTTAGGATCTGAGAACCATAAGCTAGCGAGAGCTTGCATTTTGGTGTTTGTTCTGGCGGCATAGCCAAGTGGTAAGGCAGGGGTCTGCAAAATCCTTATCCCCAGTTCGAATCTGGGTGCCGCCTCATTTTCTTTTCTGGGGCACAGCCTGGACGGCTTGCATCCTGGTTTGAGAATCGGGTTATAATTGAATATTCTTGGGCGGTTGGCGCAGTTGGTAGCGCATCACTTTGACATAGTGGGGGCCACTGGTTCGAATCCAGTACCGCCCAAATTTTATGAATTTCTCAGTGGCGAGAATAAATAGATCAATAACTGGTTTGCCTGGTTCATGTGTTTCAGTCATTTCTTCAGACGGTGCTTCAGCTGTTGTTTAAGCATCAGCTTGAGGCGTTTCCTGTGCCTGTGCCTGTGCCTGTGCCTGTGCCTGTGCCTGTACCTGTACCTGTATCAGTACTTGCACCTGTACTTGGCTAAGCTTGATTCGCAAGCTTGCATTGTTGAGTTAGGATAGTATTGGTTAAGTATTGAATTTAATCTGCGTATACTAATTCAAAGAGATATTAATAGTGCTGGAAAAGAAGTACTCTAGAAGAGAGATTATCAAATCAGGAAGCATCGTCTTCAGCTCAATGTCTTTACTGGGAATTCCTGAACTTGTCCATGACAATCAGAGTTCT